>Ga0065711_1049672_pt1 | contig 11184 bp, 2 predicted proteins | sample Hoacrofraction12_FD_59098 | JGI IMG/M metagenome (GOLD analysis project Ga0065711, IMG submission 59098) | Hoatzin crop microbial communities from Cojedes, Venezuela - Epithelial fraction 12 v2 (version 2) | ecosystem: Host-associated > Birds > Digestive system > Esophagus > Crop | place... | reverse complement strand
GTGTCGACAGCCTTGCTGAAGTCTAGGTAGACAACATCCACGGCTCTCCCTTCATCTACCCAGCCAGTCATGTCATCGTAGAAAGCTATCAGATTGGTCAGGCATGACTTCCCCTTGGTGAATCCATGCTGACTACTCCTGATAACCTTCTTTTCTTCCACTTGTTTGTTGATGGCTTCCAGGATAAGCTGCTCCATCACCTTTCCTGGGATGGAGGTGAGGCTGACCGGCCTGTAGTTCCCTGGGTCCTCCTTCTTGCCCTTTTTGAAGATTGGAATGACATTGGCCTTTCTCCAGTCCTCGGGCACCTCTCTTGTCCTCCAGGACCTCTCAAAGGTGATGGAGAGTGGCTCAGCAATGACAATCGCCAGCTCCCTCAGCACCCGTGGGTGCATTCCATTAGGTCCCATGGATTTGTGGGCATCCAGATCGCTTAAGCGATCCCTCGCATAGTCCTCCTTGGTCTTTCTCAGCAATCTAGACATTCCCTGTTATGATACCTGTAGGAATTTAGGAGCTTGGATTTTTTTGTTCTGTTGAATTGAGCTAAAACTTATCAATTAATCAAAGACATAAAATCAGACTGACAGACAGAAAATGACTGGACAGGCAAATGGACAATGTGATTCCATAAAATCTGTTCCCTTGGAAAACTGTGAAAAGTCATATCTGTGTCTGGATATATATTGTCTGACTTTAGGACCCTTATCAGTCAACATGTTGGTTATTATGTGACTAGCTTTGGGATGTAAAGCTCTGTAAATGTATTGTAACGGGAGCCTGATTCCACATCAGGCTCCAGGCACCTCAAAGTTGATTACTGTGGCATATTGAATTTTTTGTCTTGTTACTAAATCTAAAATAGCTCATGATTACTTCAGTAGTAATAAAACACTCAAACTTTTAAAACATAAGAAATAACTTTGAGACCTTTTGTCTTATATTTTGACTCCAAAAATTAGAAGTTTAAGGCTCGTATTCCTCATTTTTTGGTGTTCATTGGAAGGTTATCACCTTTAAACCACTGTTGGCCTGAAGAAAATACAAATGTTCTGTTAACGCAATGTACAAGACCTTGGTTTTTTTGTTTTGTTTTGGCTTGGTTTTTTTCTATTATCACTCCAACAGTCTAAATTATTTTGAACCGTCTGGTTCACTAAATTTAACAAAAATAAATACTCGGTAGTATCTTTTGAAAATTTCGATGAGGAGCTTAGCCTACACTTATGCTAATAAATCAACCTGGGCAAAGGAATTCAGCTAAGCACTGTATCTTGATCACCCATGCAGTTAAATAGCCAGGATTTTCCTTGCATGGTTTTGGCCCTTGCCAGCTAACAGTCTCCTAAACCTCTTTTCAAAATATAGTTAGTGACTTAGCACAGACCAGGGATCTTTTCAGATAGATGTTTACTTTGTCTGTGGCCCTACTGTGAGGCTGATTTTGATATTGTATACCATAGAAATTTAATATTGTTTAGTATTGCACACACAGACCATTTTATTTGAGCTGGCCGAAGTTCCAGAGGAGCAGTCTTGCCCATGTTTCATAGCGAATATACACAGCACAGAAGAGACAAAGTAGAAGACTGGGTTAGTATGGTCAGAAGACATCACCTAGAGCTTAAGTAAACACAGAATTTGAAGCAGAAAGGGCTTCATGAAATATGTAAGGAAAATAAAAAGGAAGACAGAAAGTCTAAAGAAAGCAGTAAGTGGCAAGAAAGAAGTGGGAGGGAAAAGGAACACTAGAATTAGCAGCGTAGGACAAAACCACTCAGAGACCTGACAGGGAGCTTGAACTTTATTTGAAAGATTGCATGTACCTTTTGTATCATTGAACGCTATTTTTGTTTCACAGCTACTATGTTGCTTGACTAAAGGAAATGTAATTAAATTAAAACAACCAAGGTGGAAAAGAAAGGAGTTGAAAACCTGAGATTTTAAAATAATAGATTCCTTTTTCCAAGCCTAATTTTACAATTTATGAAGAATTCTTTTCTGCGTTAGTAGCCTGTAGTTACTCAATGTACAGTGCTGTCCTGTTAATGAAAAGGGTCAGCACCCTCAGCTAAAATCCACCTACGCTGTCAAGTGCACATACCTCAAATCCCCTTTCCCAAGTTACCATTTGCCTGTTAAAAGGCCATTAGTGCACAGGGAGAATGGTGATCTAGCTGAGTGTGGAGAATAGAAGCAATTATTACAATTACAAACATCTTAAGCTTCAAGGTTTTTCATGTGATATCAAACTTTTGTTGAGAAATTAAGGGGAAATTAGATAAAGGCACGACTTGGCTGAACATCAGGAAAAATTAACAAGATTTACCAGTTCACAGAACAGCACCTTTAGGGACACGGAAGGAATCCCACTGTTAGAAATGTCCTAATCTAGAGAGGGACATTTTTTTCCTGCACATCAAATACTTTCAAAAATATAATAAAAATACTGTCTTCTTTCTGCTTATCCCTCTACTTTGCGTAAGATCTTCTAGCTAAAATCTATAAAGCCACTATCTTTATCAAAGTCCTGCTTCAAAACCTGGCTGCACTGATGACACTGCACCTTCCTATGAGGCCATTGGTATGCCTTGGACCACCTGTGACAGCTAACAAATTTTAAACCAGAAATGTGTATAATTGTACGGGTCACCCTATCTAGTACATTTGCACTGCTGTCCTGTGCACTAGAAATAATGCAAGATGGTGCTAGAAATAGCAGTGGATAGGAACAGCAGCTTTGTTACTGTTACCTATCGTGCTCTGAAGGAAATGCTCTTTGCTGCGTACCCAAACTACTCTTTTCCATTCCTCATTTTGATTTGAAGTTAATACTCTTACACATGTCTCTGTATTTCAGTCAAGATCTGGACTACAGAAGAGGAAAACAAAGCCTGTGAAAATCCAGACAGACAGGACAAACTGCTTTTTGAAAGGGTCTAGTGATTTCTTCTTGCATTGAAAACAACAGTAAAGTTTCCATTTACTTCACTATGGGCACAAATATGCTTCTTTGTGTCATTCGCTGCCTCTTCTCTCCATTCATATACATGAGCAGTACCTTAAGTCATCCATATTCATAGTTTATAGAGTACTTTATATCACAGACAGCATGTCTGCATCTACAATCCTATTGCATTTGCCCCACTGTGAAGATATTTTCTCCCTTTCAAAATTATAATAAAAATCACTGTCAGCTTATGCTCAATCACAAATTATGCAAGCATGTCATAGTGTGACTGGAAATAATCCTTGTGGATTCACTGAACAAATTGCTGCACTTTTGTACCCTCCTAAGTTCACCTCCTCTCAGGCCTCACAGAATTTATTTACCTCATGTACTCTGACCTCCTGTGCAGCTAGACTTGTCAACAGTATTACCCTCCTCCCACCTACCAGTATTGCTTCTGTGTCTGTCGTCTAACAGGAGCAGCATCGTGTTAGTAGGAGCAGCAGCACAGTTGCAGTGGCAGGAGCTGTGACAGCAGAACCAAGCAAAACCTGTCTCAAGGCTTTGACGCCTACCTGTCCAAAGCAACTCCCAAGGATTCATTCTAGCAGCTCAAAATAATGGGGGGTGAGGCAGTTCATTATGAATCCTCAGTAAGTTCATCTTGATAGCCATGAATCGGGCTGAACAACTGGAGTCTTTTTCCCCTGTGAGCAGTTTGGCCTTAATCTTCACTTTCCACCTATTCTGTCAACAGTATTCAACAATTTGGGTGGCACTAACTGCCTTGATGGCAGATCTGTATCAAGAAATAGTGGTTTAACTGAGAAGAGGACTGGTTCTCCTCCTACCTTCAGCTGATGCTGAGAACGGAGAATTGCCAAAAGAAAATAAGGCTTATAATCAGCAACCATAAAAAGAACTGATCCACAACAGTCATCTCAGATAATAGGCATCAGAGCTGTAGAGGTCACATATTGCCCTGCTCTTATCCTGTGCTCTCTGGAAATAAGTCCATGCCTCTGTCAAAAGGAACAACTGCTGCTCTTCTGGGCTTATCTCACCTATCTTCGCTCTTCAGAGTTACTGATGTAGTTACTTCTATTTTTACAGTGCCTTTTAAAACCCATGCCAAACTTGGAAATGCACTGTTTGTACAGCTATCAGTGTCGTAGGTCCTTTAGAGCAGAGAGAGTCACAGATATCTCTCCATTAGTTGTTTTTCTTTCCATCACTGAAACAGCTGAGGACTTCTAAATAAATAAACAAAACAAAGGCTCGAGACAGTGATTTTAGAACATGTTCCAGGGTGGCATATGGGCGTGCATCAGATGTTCCCAACCTTTATTGGAGGAGAAGCTGAATTACCAACTTCAGTGTGATCTTTACAGGGCCCCTGGGAGAGAGGGACCAGTGCTGTACATTTTAGAATATCACTGTTGCTGTTGTGACCCTGGAGAAGAGCAGAAAGAAAATGGAAATGGGAGGAAAGCCCTCTGAATGGAATAAACAAAGTCACTTCAGACCTGTCACTATTAAATATGCCTACCCATGTTTCTCAGCATGTCCAGGCATATTTTGTAGCCCTTGTAAGCTAGGCTGTCCACATGTTCCCAAACAATCATTTTAAAATACAAGTTTACTTACCGGACAAGATTCCCCAGTCTCTCTGAACTCTCTCACTGTTTGCTTCATTTAAAATGACATTTAATTAAATGAACAAGGACAGGCTTTGTTTCTCCATGGGAGTGGGGGTATATGCAATATCTTGATGAGTTGCTAAACAGAAAGATAAAAAGGAACAGGAGTGGTGAGTAGATAATTACTTTTAATGCCTTTTCAGACATGAGTTCCTCTTCCAGACAATGTTGAAGTAACGTTATTAAAAGACAGTTGTCTCAACCATGACTTTGCTACTAGCATTGAAAATTGTAGAGGCAAAAGAAACTTCCATTCAATCCCTGCCAAACTTGTCTCAAGAAATAGATTTTTTTTCAAGATTTTTGTCTTGGAAGGCACCACTTGTAGGTCATCCAGTCTAACTCCCAGCTCAAAGCAGAGGCAGCTAGAGCAGGTTGCTCAGGGCCACATCCGGTTGGGTTTGACTGTCTCCACACCATCCCTGCATAACCTGTTCCACAGTTTGACCACACATGCAGTAAAAAGTTTTCTCTTACGTCTAAACAGAATTTTCTGTATGCCATTTTGTGTCTGTTTGTTCTTTTTGCAATGAAAAACATAGTGGGCACTACCAATTTAAATTAAATTGCATTCCCAGCTACTTCTGTGGAAATCAGACCTTACTGTGATAACATCAAGGAGATGAATATGTTTGCACCAGTTGAAATGGTAGAGATTGTTCTCTAATAAAATTGAGCCGCTGCCACCGAGATTGGGGCTAACTACAATATTCAGCAGGTTCTATGGTTCTTGCATTGCATTGCTTATTTAGATTACATGTGATATTTCCTCAAATTGTCTCATACAATAGTCTGGCCTTTCTGTTGGTCTCCTACAATACCAGCTGAGCCAGAGCAGCCCACTTCAGAAGCTCTAGATAAGAAGCAGAGAGGAGTAGAATAAGAGGAAATATAAAATGTAAGTCAACCCTAGAAAAATTCCAGCTGCAGTTCAAGAGAGCTGAGTTATATTAATTCTGAACACTTAGACTATGAACCTCTTGCTAGAAGCTCCAGCCCCTGGCTAGAAGCACAGTAGTGTAGGTTCAAAATACTATGTCTCATTGAACTTATTACGCTTAAAAAACACCCACATCCTCTCTGGATGGAGCATGCAAGTTCAGTCCCAAATTCGTACTATTCTGTGCCATAACTTAGAATCAGCTATGTGTATCTGTACTGAAAAGAAGGCTAATTACCTGCTTACACCAATACATCCTCCAGTTATTCTTCAACGCTTTTAACAAATAGAGAGATACTCTTTATGTTTACATTTAAGTCTTCATTTTTAAAGAAAGGAAGAGTTTGGGGGAGTTAATTTAAAGGGAAAATCCATGAAAGCTAAGCAATAGAGCAAAGGATGTCACCAGAAGTAAATTATCATTTCATCCCTTTTTGACTATGAAAGGAGAACGCCATACTAATGTTTCATCATTCAGTGATGCAAAACCAGACAGTGAGCAGCAGGCCTGTAGTGGGACGCTGGAGGAGTGTATTTTTAATACAAAAAAAAGCTGAAAATAATTTAGTGATGCCCCACAGTCAGTTTAGCTTATTGCCTTAGGGGAGTATTTAAGTGTGACAGAAATGAAAGAGTCTGATTTGGTTGATCTGAATTGGCTTACAAATTTTTTATATCTTCTTTTTTTTTTCATCATAGAAATGGTGAAGCTTTTTTAAACAACAACCCTTTTAAGCAGTCACTGGACCTTGATATCTAAAAAAGTTGTCCACTAGAGTCCTTCATCTAAGGAAACACACAAGGAAGGAATCCACTGATTAATGCTAGATCAGATCCGTACTGCAGACATACATAAAGCTGAGCATAAACAGTTAAAGGGCTTTCCACAGAACGGGGCTACTGCATTCCATTCCAAAAAATGCAAAACTTGTCATGGATAGTAATAGAAAAATGTTCTGTCTCATCATAAGCAATCATATCATATCATATCATATATCAATGATATTTATACTATATGGTATAACTATATACTGTATCCTGTATACTGTATAATATTAATACATATGTATGTATAAACTTATACACACACCATTTATATGCTTATATACATACAGACATACCTCATTTTTTTCTTTAATCATGTTCATTGTCAGTCAAAACAATTTGGATGACAAGGCAGGATGGCTGCTGCTGCGGTGGGTAGGTAATTCCCAGGGAAGATGGTGAAACCAGATAAGCTCTTGAAATTGAGGAACTGGGACCTTCATGGTCAGGTGAACTTAACGTGTTGGCTGCGCAACTGGGAGAAAGTATGATCCCTTTCAGGGGAAACTGTGAGTACTGCCTATTGGCAAGGCATAGAGAAAGTAAAGCATGAAGAAAATAAGCGGGTCCTGAAGCTGAGTGGAACAATTCTGGAGCGGACTGTATCATTCAGCAGTAAACACTGAAATGTGCAGAAAGGCAGGAAGAGAGTGATGTTAAATACTGCTAGTGAGGATGTTGAGCTGCACATGTAGCTCGCGTGTGTAAGACATTTTACAAGGGCATGTAGTGATAGGACAAGGGTAGTGGCTTTAAACTAAAGGAGGGCAGATTTAGATTAGATACAAAGAATCAATCCTTTATGATGAGAGTGGTGAGGCACTGGAATGGATTTCCCAGAGAAGTTGTGAATGCCCTGTCCCTGGAAGTGTTCAAGGCCAGGTCGGATTGGGCTTTGAGCAACCTGTTGTAGTGGAAGGTGTCCCTGCCCATGGCAGAGGGGTTGGAACTATATGATCTTTAAGGTCCCTTCCAACCCAAGCCATTCTATGATTCTATGAAGAGAACAAGGTTCTTAGCTGATACTAACAAATACTAAACACTGATCAAATATATTTTACTGTTCAGAAGTGATTACAGATGTATTTTTTATCTTCTGAGAAGTTATTGACCTAAGATGTGAGCCAACCAGGATCAGTCTATTCCTGAACTGCTTCCTTCAGAATCCAGTGATATTAGTGCCAGTTGACCTAAGCTATAGGTCTGGATGAACCCTTTGGATGGAAACATCAGTTTACTTCTCACATCCAATTTTAACTGTAGTCTTCACAGGTGATCATGAATGCAATAAAAATCCATAAGCTAGAAATAATAGAAGTTTCTTGGAACTTCAGGAAGATCAACTCAGTTCCTTACTTAAAGGCATTCAGTGCAAAATGAGTTGCCATACTATATCCAAAGTGTCCATGTGGGCTCTGCAAGATGTTAAATAGGATCCATAGGAGACATATCTCCTTCTGGAGCAGTGGTTGGAGGGTAGGTGGATATGTTAGGACAGCTCCAAAGGTACTATAGGCCTGTGTTCAGGCAAGTCCACCTTGCCTCTTCTGTAGAATACACAGTTACTTTGAACATTCTGATGAAAAACTTTGCGAGTAATACTTTGCATTTTTTGACCAGCTTGGATTGTGCCTTTAACAAACTGATTTCTTCAGTATTATTTATCATTGCCTACTGTCTAATGGCCTCATATCAAGTCTTGTTTTAATTAATACTTGCGAAACATATCACAAACGGAAACATCTAAAACCACACAGAGTGGTAAATAAATAGAATGGATAATTGCCACCTGTTTTCTCACTTCAATAGATTAATTCATAGGGTTCAAAGCACTGTCTTCACAAAGAAGAAAGGCTGACCTAGGGAAGAATTTTTTTTTCTTAGATTCAAGAAACTGGGACTCAAGTCCAGGTCTGCACCAACCTTTCTTTCATGTTAATCACCCTCTTTGTTCTTCAGGTTTACAGCTACAAAGATCACTAGCTTTGCTTTGCTTTACTTTAGTAGGATGAATATACTAAAGACTACGAGGTTTCAGATACCACAGTAATGGTGAGGTGAGAGTTCTCACACAAAGTCAATTTTGTCTCCATTAGGATGAATTATATACTTTATTCTGGCTGTAAGAAAAAGTAAACTGTAAACTGTCTGCTGTACTGACTGCATCTCAGAAAGCTGTTGCTAGTATTTTGGTCTTGTGAATATTCCAGGCCTGCTTTGATCAAAACGAGCCCAGTTAAGTAATTCACTTTGCTCAGAACTAGAGGTGCTCTCTGTGGCTGTCGTTTGTGAGGCAGATTAAAAATCAGGACAACTACAAACAGAGAGTGGCAACAACTTGCTGAGGCAAGTTGGAAATGGTATCTTCTCATTAGGCCAGTGATTGCCATAAAGGGAAATATTGGTCTACTCTCAATCTTTTTTCTATCTGGCAATGTTCTAATGTATTACATGAAATATTCAGAAACCTGGTTCTAAAACCAAATTATTTTCAATATTTCAGTTTTTCTTCCTTCTTTTTTTTCCTTATTCTGTTTTCTGTTTAAACCAACATAGCTATTATTAGAACATGCTCTGCATATATTAAATTAATATATTTACATATTACACTTACTCTTCATTGAATAAAGAATGCCTTAATCCATGACAACTTTTTTTGTCTATTGAGAAATAAAATGTATAAATACTGTTTAATTAAATAACTTTAATTGATGATTGATAGAGCTACTAAAGGTATTATCTTATATACTCTTAAGAAGTGGAGAAAATAGGAAATGAAAATTCTACCTTTCATAAGAAAACTAAAGGTTAAAAAGTTGTTAATTTTGATTTGATAGCATTTGTGACTAGTGATCATATAGTTAATTCTGTTCAGTTGATGGCAGACTCCATCAAACACATAAAAACCTACTCACTATTACATTTACATAAATCCAGAGATGAAAAATTCAGTAAAAACCCTGATAAAAGGGGATTTAAAACTGGATTCATAATCTTCTAAAGGACATTGTGTGCGTAAGGCTGGATGCGCCTTTGCATTTGTCTGTTGTACAAATCTAGTTACACACAGGCTTAGACTTTGCTTTATTATTAAATGCAATACTTATGAATATTGCTCTATAATGATTTCTTATGGATTTAACAAATGGAAATAATTAACCTCCTACTTTTTTCTTCTAGAATCACCTGCTTTCTAAAGACCTAAGTCTATCCCATTACTCCCTATTTTATGGAACAAGTCCATTTTCTAGCCTATTTCTCGATTCTAAAATAATTTAGACTGGTTAATTATATACGAGATAGCGAAAAAAATCTCCAGGGAGATATAAAAAAAATAGCTGATAGAGTGGATACAACAGAGGCCAATGAAAATTTCAGTTAATCAGAGAAAGGTAATACATGTAAGAAGAACTCTTTAACTGAGACACATTATGCGAGTCTCGAAAAACTAAAGTGACTGTTTTTCTGCTGCAGAAAAGCTAGCACTCCCAGCTGATTAGCTTACAAAAAGCAATCTTTTTTATTGGCAGCTCAGCTCAATTAAGGAAGGTGAAAGTTAAGGTGTTGAAATTATGGATAGAAAATGGTAATGACGTTATAATCCTATTATCAAAAGCAACCATATTACAATATGTGTCTGCGTGCACACACTGCTGAAGGGAATTATACCACCGGAAAACAGATAATATTTAAGAGCATCAGCTGTAAGTCAGGAGGTACACCTTGGGTTTTGTTGTTACATTGAAGAACCTCTATCTGCAGGTCCTGGGCCACTTCACCCCACCTAATTCTAAACACTTAAATGAGGCAGTTAGCTCAGACAATTTGGGCTGTATGAAAGTATCTGGTCCTGTTTGAAGTGTTGTGGTATACCTTGCCTGATCACCGGTTGCATTTCTGCAGGTATTTTCAGTATCATAGAGCTTCGTTGATGGTTTTAGAAGCCTGTGTGTGAGCACCTGAATCAAACCCCCTGGCCCCCTTCATATTCAGTCAAAAGAAATAAATACTTCAGAATGGCAGCTGGGATCTGAATGATGGTCTACAGGTGCTCGTGCCTCTTCAGTAAATTTGACTTAAATAAAGCTGGGAGATCCCTCTGGCTAAAGATGGGTATGTACAGTGAAGATCTACAGCTGGGCAGACTACTCTTGACTTCCTGCATAGTCTACAGTAGAGAGTTAATTCTCACAGACGTTGGTATTCAAGATGAAGTTGTTGCCCTAAGGTTTACTTTGATTTAGAGGAATTTTATTTAAACTTCAATGACTTTACAAGATCTACACTAACTGCAATGGCAGCCTCCATAATTGACTCAAATGAAGACAATCTACATTATAGATGCTTAAGGAGTGATTTAATTTCCTAAATAAAAACGTTTCTACTGTTATCTGAGGTGACCAAAAATATCTGAAGCATCCAGACAGATGCAATACAGGACCTACATGCTTCTGGAGCACGAACTGATGGTAAACTGATGATGCTTTGGGTGTCTAAAATGGCACTAAATGCGTATGAGTGGACAATCTGAGTCCTCCATTAAAGCTAGAGAGATTAATGTTCAGCCTATGCTCATAAAATCATTTTAGTAAAGTCAGCTGAATCTAGTAATTAGTGTGGGATAGAGACTGTGGCCATGACAAGGAACAACACAAATTTGTTGTTTCATTTCCAGAAACTCTAAGTTGAGGGTTTTATTAAAAAAGTACACTTTTGTTCAAGAATATTTATTATATTGAAAATCTGCTGTAATCCCTCCACCCACCCAC
>Ga0065711_1049671_pt1 | contig 11184 bp, 23 predicted proteins | sample Hoacrofraction12_FD_59098 | JGI IMG/M metagenome (GOLD analysis project Ga0065711, IMG submission 59098) | Hoatzin crop microbial communities from Cojedes, Venezuela - Epithelial fraction 12 v2 (version 2) | ecosystem: Host-associated > Birds > Digestive system > Esophagus > Crop | place... | reverse complement strand
CGGCAGGAGAGCAGGGTGGGGGGGGGTGCACGGGGGTCCCTGCCACGCTGGGTACGTGCACCCTACCAGGGCCTGCCTGCCTCCAGGGAGGGTGCCAGGCTCTGGGGTGGGCACACAGCGGGCTCACCCCAGTGGCAGAGGGTGAGGGATCGCCCCTCACAGGAAACACCTGGCCCAAGATGTGCATGTTGGGGTGGGCATCACCCCATAAACCCCACCCCAAGGGACTCCCCCATCCCCAGCACCCAAGGAGAGGGGAGCACAGGTGCGCTCCACCCCACAGCTGGGCACATCCACCCAGCACCCAAAGCTGTCACCCATGAACCCAACCATTCCAAACCCCTCAGTCTCCCAAACCCCTTGTCCCCCTTGCCCCCCCAACCCTAAGGACCCTGTTACACGCTGTGCCCCCAGCCCGGAGCCAGCCGCCTCCCCAGCAGCCCCCCGCCCTGCTCTCCCCTGCCGCCGCCGCGTCTCCCCTCCGCTATTGTCAGAGGGTTGCCTCTGCCTCTGTCTGCGAAATTAATTCGGAGGTGGAGAGGGAGAATTATGTAAAGTGTGGTTATTCTGGAGCGGCGGGGGAAGCGCGGCTGATGGCAAAGTGCCTTTTTGTGTGTTTAATATGCATTTTTTTCCAGCGGTGCATTTTCAGGCGGGTAATTTGCTGTCTTTTCAGACCCCGATCAGTATCATTTCTCCAGCAATGACAGCTTTTATTTGCACTGAAATGAATGCTGCGAAATTTCCAAGAAATAGCCGAGGCCCCGTTGGCTGCCCAACCCCGCAGGCCAGGACATGGGCACCCGCCACCGCCTGCCCCCCGCAGCCTCCCGGCCGGGCCCTGCCCACGGCCCCCTTGGTAGCAGTGCCCGGGGGTGCTGGGCACACACCTGTGTCGCCTTGCACACCCCACGTGTGCTCCCCTGGCTCAGCACCCCCCAGACACACACCTTGAGCCCTGGATGCACATCAGCGCACCGCACATAGGGATGTATGTACACCCCAACGCAGACGGACATATGGAAACCCCTTGTGCAGGCATACGCATCACCCCAGCACAGCACCCGGCGTCTGCACGCACACACAGACTCGCGGTCCACGCATCCCCCTCGTAACACATACACACCCCCACACACCAGTGCACGCGTGACCCTCCTTATGTACTGGGGTCCCCCCCCACTTTATGTCCCACCAGGCTTCAGCGCATCCCCGACCCAAGGCACTCATCCCTCAGGAGGGTTTGGGGGCTCCCCATGCACCCCTCTCCCCCCCATCCCTAGCACAGCCCAGCCCTTGGGGAAACTGAGGCAGAGAGTGGGCAGGCAGAGATGGGTGTCTCCCCGCAGCCCATCACCTCTCGAAGCACCGGCAGCGATGGGTGGGAGCTTGGAGAAGACGCAGGCTGTGTGTCTGTGTATGTCTGTGTGTCAGGAGGGAGGAAAATAACATTTGTGTAGGTGTGTGCTGCGTGGGTGTTTTGCGCTGGAGCCGGCATGCCAGTGCTGCCGTGCCACGCTGCCTTTGCAGCGGCTGTGCACGCTGCGTGTGCACATCTGGGTGTGCCCGTGTCAGCACCCTGCCCACGCCCTGGCGCGTGTGACGGCGTGTCTGCAGGGGTGGCGTGGGCACGCATGTCCGTGCGATGCCATGTGCGCAGCTCAGACCAGCACAGCATCTCCATGCGTGTGACACGGCGCGTGCGGCCAGGCGTGCTTGGGCACATGTGGCTTAGGGATGACGAATGGTGCTCGGGGGTGCCCACACGTGTGCAATGCTGCATTGCCCCTCAACGGAGTGGGGGGCTCTACAACCCTGGTCTCGCATCCTCTAGACCCCCAGCTGCGGTGGAGCTGGTGCCTGGCACGGCCAAGGTTAACTCTGCCGAAGCCCGGCGGCACGGTGCAGGGAAGCTTTAATTTAATGAAGTGTGAGGCTTTTTATGGGCTTTTAATTACGCAGTGATAATTAACATTATAGGCCGCCGGGTCCCGCTGGTGCCCGGCTGCCCTGTGCCAGCTCCCGCCTGTTTGCAAATAAACCCTGCAGGCTACATGGTGCCCACCCCATGGCACCCACCTCCCACTGCTGGAAGCAGCCCCAGCCCTCTGCCCACCCCCTGCGGTGAGGATTTGGGCGCAAATTTGGGCACAACCCTCTGCAAAAGTTGGGGAGCAAGGAGGCCTCCACATTTCCCTCCCCCACCCCCGCAAGCAGCACCCGGCTGCCTGGGTTTCTCCAGCCCTTGGCCGAGCAGAGCTGCCAGCTGGCAGTGCCAGGCTTGGGGAGAGCGAGCACAGGCAGCAGTGCCACGCTCGTCCCCCCCGACCGGAGCCCAGCCTGGCCCGGAGAAGCCCCCCTGAGCCGGGGCTAATAGGAAGCGATCCATCAGGCAGGGCTGGGCACACTGCCCACCTGCCAGGCACCCAAAGGATTTATTGCCCAGTGCCCAGGCAATTTCCCGCCCTCCCCTAATCAATAAGGGGGGAGTAAGGGGGCAATGGCAGCTCCCCCATGCAGGTCACGATGGGCATGGGGAGGTGGCAATGCCCCATGAGACAGGTCCCAGAGCAAGGCCACAGGACCCAGGCTTCCAGGTAAGGTCAATCCCCCCCCCTATCATTTCCCCCCTCCCTGGGGGAAAAAGGGCCTCAGACCCCATGGGGGGGCCCTATAGACTAAAGCATCTGGGTGCCCCCCCACCCAGCAGCACTCGGGCTGCTGAGGAAGGTCTGGGGTGCCATACCCTGCAGCCATTAGGGCCAGCACCTGGCTGCTCCCACCCCCAGCCTCACGCAGGGAACCCAGGCGTCTAGGCTCCCCTCCCCCACCCCTTCCCATTTAATTTTTCCTAATGAAAGGCAGGGAGGATGGCGGGGAGCCGGGGCACCAAGGTCGAGGCTGCCTTTAATCAATCCCCGCTGCTGGCTGGGCGCCCGGAGGAGCCGGCGGAGGAGAGGCTGGGGGCTGCGGGAGGTGGGAAGCACAGGGAGCCGGGGTGCAGGGTGCAACCAAGGGGCTCCCAGCAGCCAACCGGGGCACCCAGCACTCGGCCCACCCCTCCCCGGGACTCTGCTATCGCCCACCACCCCCCCAAAGTAAAGGCACCGTGAACGCACTGCGCTGCCAAGGCTGTGCCCGGATCCTGCCAGGGCAGCTTTAAGCCTGGGCAAGAGACACCCCCCAAAAAACAACACCCCCCCACCCCACTCCAGCACCTACCTCCCAGCGTGGGGCACCGACCCCTCCCCGCCCGCTGGGCTGGGGACAGCAGGGCTGGGGACATCCCCAGGCTCGGGCGGCGGAAGGCACTGGGCGAAGGAGGATGCATGGAGCCGGGGGGGGGGACAGGGACCTGTGGGGTGCCCTAGAGCTGGGTGCTGGTGACGGCACTGACCCCATGCACCAGCACGGTGGGGCCCAGCCCGCGGGTGAGCAGCTCCAGCTGGCGCAGGTAGAGCGGGTGCAGGCTGGTGTCGGCCGGTGGCCGCGGCAGATAGAGGAACCGCACGGCCGGCGCGGGGCTCTGCTCCAAGACGAGCTTGTTGGCGGCACAGACGTACTCATCCGACACTTGGGTGGCGTTGGCTGGGAAGTTCACCGCTCCTTCCTCCTCCTCCTCCTCCGCCCCGGCGGGCGCCGGCCCCCCCGGTGGTCCCCGGCGGGTTTGCCAGTGCAGGCGGGTGACAGCATCCCAGGGCACCAGCTGGATTTGGGCTTGGATCCGCAAGTCCTTGAGGAGTTGGCGCAGCTTCTCCTCCTGGGCGTGGGGCATGGCGCCCGCCTCCACGCAGAGGAAGAGGCGCAGGCGCGCCCGCCGCCAGGCCCGCGCCATGCTGAGGACGCAGGCCATCTGCAGCAGGAAGAGGCTGCAGGTGTCGGCGTAGCGGGCGCTGTCGGGCCGCAGCAGGTTCACGGGCCAGACGTGGATGGTGGGCGCGGGGCTGGCGGCCCGCCGCAGCTCCCAGGCCTTGTCCAGGTCCTCCAGCTGCCGGGCCAGCAGGACGTTGCGAAGCATCTTCAGGGCGTCAGCCACGATGCCCACGTACTCCCGGGCCGACAGCAGCTTGGGGTCAGCGGGCGCCCGCAGCGGGGGGAAGCCCAGGGGCACCTCCTCACGGGTGCTGGTGAAGGCGGGGTGCTGGGCTAGACCGTCCTGCGGCACCGCGTCATCGTAGAAGCCCATCACCAGGGTGTTGGGGCGCATCCCGCCTGCCGGAGAAACCCCAGCAGCCCAGCTGAGCGGAGGTGGAGGGCCCCTCCAGCCCTTCAGGCACCGGCGAGCCCCAGCTTGGCTCTGGTATTGCCCACCCAACATCCCTCCAAGCTGCAGCTTGGCTTTGGTACTGCCCACATGGGGTGCTTCCAACCTCCTGGGCATTGCCCATCCAGGTGTTGGCAAGCCTGGACAAGGTCCTGTGCAGCCTGCTGTAGGCGACCCTGCTTCGGCAGGGGGTTGGACTACATGACCCACAGAGGTCCCTTCCAACCCCGAACATTCTGTGATTCTGTGATGCCCCTCAACAGCACCAACACAGATGTCTCCAAGCCCCAACGTCGCTTCGGCATTGCCCATCCGGGTGCCTCCAAGGCCCAATCCGGCTTTGGCATTGCCCAACCCAGGTGCCTCCAAGCCCCAACCCGGCTTCGGCATTGCCAGTCTGGGTGCCGCCCAACCTCTTGGCACTTCTCATCCTGCAGGCACAGTGGGGTGGACCCTCACCCATGCCCAGCCCGGGCACCACTCACCAAGGCCAGAGGTGAAGAGAAGCTGCCGGACACCATGCCGCACCGAGGGCGCAAGGGTGAGACTGACGAAGGCTTTGACGTTCAGCTTGTCCACCAAGCTCAGCCACGAGTCTTGCTGGGGCTGCAGCGGGTCCGAGGGCAGCGTGTCTGGGGGGGGAGTGAGAACAACATCAGGGGATCGGGTACCCCATACTGGGGGCTCAATCTGGTGTCCCCACAGCACCCCTCCTGCAAAACCAGTGCTAACCCCTGCGCCCACCCCAGCACCCACAGAGACAGGGAGGGTGGAAGCAGGTGCTTCCAGCCAGAGCTATGAAATTATACATAAATATATAAAAAATACCCAGTCAGCCCCATCCCCCCCCTCCCCAATTTCGGGCCATTAGTCACCACGGCAACGGCGGGGAGGGGGGAGCAGAGCCCGTGCATCCGCTGGGGCGGGGACGGGGACAGCCACGACGTGTGCCAGGGAGCATGCGTGTGTAAACCAACACGCACTGGCGTGCAAACACGCCTGAAATACATGGATGCACAGCGGCAGGCAGGAGGCGAGGATGGACACAGGCACAGGCACGTGGCAAGGCTGTGCCGCGTGTGTGCCCACGTGTGTGCTGGGTGTGCGCAGGTGCTGACCTGTGCGCCGGAACCGCACTGCGGGAACATGGGTGCCATGTGTGCACACCAGCACCGACACGTGCAGGAGCCCCGTGTGTACATGGAGAGATGAATACTTGAGCACACACATGTGCAAACTTCCAGCACACGTATGCAAGCATGTGTGCACAGGAGGCATGGGACAGACAGAAGCTACTTATGTCCTCCACACCATGCCAAGCACATGGTGCCACACGTGCCCAGAATGCTGACATTCCTCACCGTGCCCACCCTGCTCAGCCAGGATCTGTGCAGCGGCATCACCTCAAGGACTCTGAGAGCCCCCAAGCATGGGGCAGAGGCCACCAGTGCCGGCGACAGTGCAGACCCTCACCCAAGTCCTGCAGCTCGACGTGGCCCAGGACGTAGAGGCCACTCTTCTTGAGGTCGTTGACAAAGTCGATGAGGCGGGCGCTGCCCCGTGGGTTCTGCACCATCAGCAGCACCTGCGGGCGCCAGAACTTGACGTGGTCCTTCCGTACATCCAGCATCAGCAGGTACTTCCGCACCTGGAGGAAGGGAGGCCAGCAGGTGAAGAACCCTCCTTCCTTCAACAAACCACCCATGGGCATGCCAGCTCCAAGGACATGCTGCCCGGAACAGAGCTGCCACAGGGATACCATCCTGGGGACACCAGCTCTCCACCCCATGAGGGGACAGCGGAGACAAACAGGGCTCACCTGGTGGAAGATGAGGGCCTGGCTGATGTAGCCCCAGGTGCTGCTGGGTGAGAGGTAGTGGAGGGCGAGGAGGAGGATGAGGAGGAAGCCCAGGCTCACCGAGGCTGACACGGGGCTGATGAGGAACATCATGACGCAGCAGCCCGCGATGCCCAGCAGGCATGTGTGCCAGGTGAAGTACCGGAAGGTGGGCCTGGAGCAGGGAGACGGGGACACCCGCTACCACGTGGCTCCTGTGCCAGCCACAAGGCGGGCACAGCAAGGGGGTCTGTGCCAAGGTGCCACACCAGCCCCCCCCATTAAACCCCGCTGTGCCAGCCCAGGGCACGTCAGGCACCCCAAATGCCTGCGAGAGAAGGCACAGAGGGGAGATGGTACCTCCCAGGGCACCGGGCAGCCCCTTGGTGCCAGCCCCTGACAAGCAGGGGTAATGATGGTTACGGGGCTGGGGCTGCCCTGGCACACCCGGGGGGCCAGGCAGTGTCAGGCAGCGCATGGCAGCACCGGCGCCCGTGATGCCCGCTCAGCCTGGCACCAGGAGGCAGAGGCAGGGAGGCAAGAAGCTGTTATTTTCTCTAATTGTTGTTTTTCCTGAAAGGTAATTAAAATCCTTTTCTGCCGCGCTTGATGGAGACCTCAGTATGGTGGGGGCGGGGGTGGCACCAGATGTGGAGCGGGCGAGGGGTCCGTCGCCTCCCACCCCAGCAGCTTTCCCCCCAGGCACCCCTCCTGCTCCACCCGTGCCCAGGGGGGAGCGGCTGGGGGGGCTAACCCCCCGCCTGGCACAGACAGCAGCTCTGCCTCAGGAATGGGGGATCCCGGGGCAGTGCTACCCAGCCCTGCTCGGGCATCACCTCTGCCCCACCTGCGGGACTCCCTGCTTCAGAGGCACAGCCCCCTGCCCCCAGGGCAGCGGGCATCGCCCAGGAGGGAGATGAGGCTCCCCCCAACCACCCTGCCGTGCCCCCATAGATTTGGGCAGCCCTGCCAGGCCAGCCCTGTGCCAGGGTACCCCGTGCCCACCGCCCCAGGCTGGGGCTGCTTGACACGAACACTCCTCCTTCCTGGAAGATCTTCTCCTCCCCCCCAACCAGGATCCCCCTCCCTCCCTCCCTCCACTTTCCCCGTTAGTTTAATTAGCGCTAATGGAAAGTGGGCTCCATCACTGCTTGGCAGGCTGCCTGGGGGATGCCGGTCGGGCACAGGCTATAAATTACCTCCGGAAAGCCTCAGGGGAGGGGGCGAGCGGTAGCCAGTGGCGCTGGATTTTATCTGTACCTGCTCAAGCAAAGCGGTCCCAGGGCGTGGGGACTGGGCCAAGCCAGTGCCACACCGGGACCCGGCCCCTTCTGCCTCCCCCAGGGATGGGGGTGTCTCTGGCCCCCCTAACGCCCAGGAGAGGGGTGCTCAGTACTTCTGCCCCACGGATGGCCAGCATGCACAGGGATGGCAGGGCAATCATAGACAGACGGATGGACGGACGGGTGCCTGCCCAGCATATGAGCGCAGCCTCCCTCCCCTGTGCCAGCGGGTACCTGAAGTTGGGGGCCGATGCCCACTCCAGTGCCAAGCAGGCCAGGTTGACGGTGGCGTAAACCAGGAGGAAGAAGGTGGTCACAACCCCTGCGATGGTGTTGAGCTTCCCAGAGAAGAGCACCAGCTGCAGGGAGCACAGGGTGAAGGCACCCATCGGGACGGCACCCCTGGCACATCCCCAGGTCACCCCTGTTAGCCTGGGGCATGCCACAGCGGTGTGCTGGGAGAGGGTACGGGCAGTGCCACCCAGGCACAAATCCCTGCCCCTTGCTGTGATTTATCCTTCATTTATGGGCTCGGGGTGGGAAGGCACAGCCACAGGACACCCAGGGTAGGGTGGGTACCCAGGGGCAGTGGGACGGCCAGGTGCCGCAACACCCAGCCCAGGTGCCAACCCACCTTCACTTGGCCGGGCTGGGAAAGGAGCATTGCCACCAAACTCACCTGCACCACAAGCCAGGAGAGGATCACTGCCATCACGGGGTTCCCACTCGCCGACGTCTTCTTCGCCAGCGTCAGTGCCCGGCCTGCGGGCAGAGTGGGGAGGCTGGGCTGGGACACCCCGGTGGGCACCAACCGGCCCAGCCACCAGCCAGGAGTCCTGCCCCCACCCTGGATGCTGGGGTGGGGGCAAACTCCAGGGTACATGAGTGACCCAAGTGGGCACACCAACCCGTAAAACATCCCCCCCACACCAAGAAGGGGGTTCCCTGCTGCCAGGGCTGGTCCCTGGCAGGGACAACCTGCCGGGTGGGCTCTGGCGGGTCTCAGCACGCTCTGGGCACTCACCAAAGAGGTCATCCCGGGCCAGGGCGTAGAGGATGCGGGACGCCCCGATGAGGTTGCTCATAGCTGCAGAGAGGGTTGCAGCATAGATGCCCACCGTGACCAGGGGCGGGAAGATACTGATGTCACGCAGGAAGCCATAGTCTTTCTGCAGGAGGGTCCTGGAGAGGGACACGGACATGCTGGCACCTGCCTTGCTTCTGTCAGCATGCCCTGGCACCTGGCACACCCAGGCACCGCTGACCCCAGCGAGGGGATGGGCTGCCATACCTGTTGCAGGTGGCACACATGAGGAAAGCCAGCAGGTTGTAGACGAGGTAGGTGAAGAGCACGGCGGAGATGGTGCCCCGTGGGATGGAGTAGCTCGGACGCTTCAGGTCCCCTGCGGGCAGGAGCGGGGAGCATTAGTGCCTGCAGGCACAGCACCCTCCAGCCTCGGCTCTCAGTCCTGGTGCCACCCAGCCCAGCACACTCTGCCTGTACCTGACATGTTGGAGCCTGCCATGATGCCCGTGCAGCCATTGAACATCACTGCAAAGACGGAGCTGAAACTCATCATCTGCCCGGTGGTGTAGTCCACCCCGTACCCACCTGCAGGACACACAGGCACAGATTGTGACGGACTGTGTGACACCCTCTCCTCGGTGCCCCCATACCCAAACCACAGAAGAAAACACCCCACGGCACCTGTTTTGTGCCCACAAGCTCCCCCCACCCTTCGTTGAGCCCCTGCCGATGTGGAGGTGACAGAGTCACCCCTCCCCGGGGCGCGAGTGCCACGGCAGGTATGGTGGGCAGAAGAGCCGCTCCTCACCGCCCAGGTTGTCTCTCAGGGTGGCGAGTGAGAAGCCGGTGAAGGAGCCGTTCTCGGTCTCGGAGCCGTTGAAGTGGGGCAGACGGATGGGCACCCCGACGGGCCGCGTGGCAAAGAAGCTGACGAGGATGGTGCCCAGCACACCCGCGACGATGAGGAAGATGAGGAAGGTGGCCTTGGCATAGATGGAGGCGCCCACAAGGCACACGAGGAGGCAGAGGGCCAGCAGCACGGTGCCGTAGAGCAGCTCGTACCAGTAGCTCTGGGGCAGGACGTGGACGCCTGTGCCTGCTTTTTGCCCTGGGCAGAGAAAAGCCAGCATCAGTGGGGCTCAGAAGCGGCATCACCAGGAGGCGAAAGCCACCAGCGTTGTGCCAGGCATGACAGTCACCAACTCACCAGTCAGAGGGCTGTGCTGGTTATGCCGGACTTGGGTAAGGGACACCCGCTGTCCCCTGCCACCACACAGGGGGATACTCACCGGGCGGGATCCCAAAGCTGTCCACCACCGCCTCCACCAGCCCCAGCACGTACAGGGCACTGCCACACACGTTGGCCAGGAAAAACATGATCCCGATGCTGCCCCCGAACTCCGGGCCCAGGGCACGGCTGATCATATCTTGCTCGAGTCAAGGGAAGATGTCAGCAGCCCAAATCATCATTGGGTGCCCCTACCTCTCCCTCCCAGGCTAAGCGGGTCCCAGTCCCAGCATGGCACCCTGAGGGACTGGGCAGTCACTCGATTTTGGCCCTCATGCCCCGTCCTGGCAGCAGCCACAGCAAAGGATACAGTAGGCTCCTCCGGCATCCAGTGCCCCGTTGGTGGCGATGGCACACACGGACAGCACCGTCATGCCGATGATGAAGTACGCCACGGCGAACATGGCCAGGGCTTGGTACAACCCGGCATGGCCCACCACGAACCCTGTCGAGGACACGGGAGAGACCAGTGTGCCCGTTAGCTGGGCAGGGGCCACTCCCAGGAGAGGGTCCCTGGGCACAGCCACCACCCAGAGCTCAGCCCACCCAGGGCTGCTGTGTCTCCCTGCCCATGGCTCCCCCCAGACAAGCCACCCCCTTCCCTGCCAGGGTGGAGATGTCCCCACCCCAGGGTGCTGCCACCTCCCACCCAGGGCCAGCCCAGCCCACGCCCTCCACCTTGGGGCATCTCCATCCCCCTGCCACGCCAGGATCAGGCCCAGGTGCACACCCAAAAACCAAACAGGGCAAGGGCCCTGCTGCCCACCCAGCCCCGGGGCACTGTGGGGGGGCGGGGGGTCCCAGGATCCCCGTGCCCTGCAGCCACCCTCAGCGGGCAGGGCTGCTTTGCACCCCAGCTCAGGCACCGGGAGCTGATGGGCTCCCCGCGGGGTTCACACTGCTGCCCCGCTTGCCCGCTGCGAAGCAGGAAGCAAAAGCAGCCCCAGGGCGTCCCCGCCAGCCGGGACACCGCACCCCGGCCCCCCCCTGCCCCCGGGGTGCCGGGCAGCGAGCCCGGCTGGCGGCTCTGCGGGCAGGAAGGGGCTGCCCGCGACGGGAGGGAGATGCCCGATCTCAGCCACAAGCCAGGCCGCAAACACGTCCCGGGGCGGCGAGGGGGGTACCGGGGCACAGGCACCGCAAGGAGCCCCCGGGGAGACAGGCTGGGGTTTGGGGTACCCCCTGCCATCGGTGGAGGGCCAGAGGGTACCTGAGTGCCAAACGTGGGGGGGCAGGGGGGGAATAAAGGGGTGCCCCGAAAGCAGCGCGGGGGTAAACAGGAAGGGCTGCTTGCCCTGGAGATCTGGGGGATGTCTGAGGCGTGGGGGGAAGTGAGGGGCTGCCGGGGGGACCCACGCCCCGTCCTCCCCCCCCTTCCACCACCACGGTGGGACGGTTCCTCTTCCCAGCAGCTCCCCTCCCCCTCTGCCCCGCACTTCCCTTCCAGCCCCGGGGTAACGAACCCCCGGGTGGGGGGGGGGGGGGGGC
>Ga0065711_1049670_pt1 | contig 11184 bp, 7 predicted proteins | sample Hoacrofraction12_FD_59098 | JGI IMG/M metagenome (GOLD analysis project Ga0065711, IMG submission 59098) | Hoatzin crop microbial communities from Cojedes, Venezuela - Epithelial fraction 12 v2 (version 2) | ecosystem: Host-associated > Birds > Digestive system > Esophagus > Crop | place... | reverse complement strand
TCTCTCTCTTTTTTTTTTTTTTTTTAACTTCTCCTTAATAGTCCTTTCCCTAAAGGCATTCATTCTCCTTGCAGGCAGTGGGGGAGTTGGGGCTATGAAGCAGATGTGTCTAATGCTCTTTTTATACGACAACGACAGGAGAAAGAGAAAAAGACAAATGAAAGCTTTAAACTTTGTTCCATTCCAGGGTTATGATGTCATTATGATGAATGATGGCTTGGCAGGCATGACTTGCTGTACAGTTTTGCCACGACTTCTGTATTGATAGATGTTTAGAATTAGTGCTGTAGATGGAGCAAAGTGACAGACCCTCCACCCCCACTTCCCAGGCTTTAAAAAAGGCTCTCTTAGGTGTGGAGAAAGGTATGATTGTAGAACGGCTGACAGAAATAGGCACCTTCCCATCTTTGGGTTTTCTGAAATGCAATACCTCTTTTCAAGCCACGCAGCATTCAAAAAATGTCACAAGTGGTGTTCATTTTCATGCTTCTTTCATCCGAAGGTTTGTTAGTTTAATATGAGAGAGAGAAGCCAGAATATTTCTTACTTTGGTGGCACTCTGCCATCACTCCTACCCCAGCAATTTATTTTTCTCACTTTTTATTTCATCCTTTTTATTTTTATTCTGGAAGTTTACATTTTGTCAAGTCAGGGAGAAGTGGCTTATGGTGAAGGAGGCTATCACTTACCTTGGCTTTAACTTACTTAGTGGCCGCAAGGCTCTCCTCCTTATTAGTCTCCTTGTTCGGTGGTGGTAATACCTTTTCGTTATTTACTACACTAAGTTCCCAATATATTTTTACATGCAGAGGAAGCTTTACAGCATCAGCTGAAGCGTCAACATAGTAAAATATTCAGGGTGAAACACAGATGCCTCTTAGACCATATTTAACGAGAAGAATATAAATATGACTGTGGCCTTAGAGTAAAATTTTGTCTAAACTGTTGCATTTGGGACTGCAAATGATTTTTGTACTTTCAGCACCCAAATAATGTGCTGTCACTGCAGTAACCACAGTCCACTCCCATCACGTAGAACTGGAAAACAAAAAATGTGAAGAAATTAATGTGAATTATCCACAAGCAGAATAAGAAGCAGGATCTGCTGCTCAGGGAATGACGGTAGATCAGATTCCTTGCAGCCTTATCCCTCGTGAGCGTGCCAACCCTGCACTAATTTTGTATGGCTGTAATTAACTATACAATCTATGAACAGAAAGGTATCTATACCTGTAATCCTCACAGAAGAGAGGATCAGAATTATACCTTTACCAAAAGAAAGCAAAACAAAGCACAAGCTCAGTGAGCATCTAAGCAGAGCCTTACTTAGCATAAATAGCGAAGGCAAGTGAAGGAACTCACAGGAGTCACAACGTGAGCATTCAGCAGACTAACTGTGTTCTCTTCCGTTGCTCATACCGTGACAAAACACTTCTGTTACAGACATGTGATTTAGCTATTAAATTGATAACTATCAATGGCTATCAGCTGATAACAATTCAGGATTTAATAACGTTGCTCTGTGATGTACATTTTGGTTTTCTAAGCACACTGTAGTGCTGCGTTTGTCTGACCTGAGAAATGACATTGTCCTACAGCACATGTTAATTAACACGCCCTTAAAACTCGGCACCACATTTTCCAGTCTGCTGAGATCATAATGTGTTCATTGTACAAAGTCATTTTAACTAAACTGAAATTTGCAAAAGGTAACTCCTTCTTCAAAGGGGGAATATTGGGTGATGTAGAGTTGGTAAGGCGGGTTTTCTACATTGCTGGAGCAAGGAGACAGTGTATTTAAGATGTCGTAGAAGCAAATTCTTCCCTGTTCAGCCCCTTGCTGGTGAAAAGAAGCTGAAGACAAGAGCATAGCTAGAATTATCCCTGCTCTAACTTACCGGGAGGTTGGGATGCATCAAACATGGTTCTCCACAGATATTCCGTCCAGCGACATCCTGGCACGTTTTGACGACTATGGCAAAACGGAGCTTCACTGGAGAACAAGATCTTCATTTTTCACAGCCAGCAAGATTTCAGACCAAAATTTGGTTTGTGTAGATCGGTGAATCTTATTTAGCGCCTTGTTAGTTATAATATAGCTCTGCTATTTTCCCAGAATATGTAAACACATACCCTCTAGAGTCTTAGCAACAAGAGAGGAATATCATGGCTAATTAAGTTACCATATAGACTTTTAAGTTGCTGTATAAAGTTGGTCATATTTCTTTATCAGGAAGAAGCTTCACTCCAAAGGCGTCGTTCCGCAGCACGTCAGGCTCTGTCAGGGAAGGCACCTAGTGCATACGTCCAGCTGTTCCAAAGGTAACGTAGAGTCCTTTCAGCCAAATCCTTTGCAATAAAGTGAAAAATGCCTGTTTAAGCTTTCTTCTCCACTGCTCTTAAGGATGAATGATTAGAAACTGTCAGGGATTGCAGATCTCATAGACAACTTTCCTTTCTCTAACTTTTAAATCTAGCCCTACAAATATATCACACGCCGCCTGTCTCTTGACTTGGGAGTGCAGCAGTCCCGAATCGTATACCGAAAATGTATGAGGCAGAGCCATCCACAAGTAACTTGTCTAAAGCTATGAAATTATTACGTGCTGCTTCTCGGAGAGAGCAGAAAAGGATCATTTTTCTGGCAGCTCACAGTCTCCGGCATGTTTTTTAGCACTACTAGTAATTAGTGTTGGAAAGTCACAACCGCGCTCAGTGCAAGGTTGTTTGCTGCAGTACATCTTCTGTGGAGCTCTCTGTTTAAAGCAGAATTTCTGAAAGCTGACTCCACTTCCTAATTTTTTTTTATTTTTTTTTAGAAAATGGATCCTGTCTTGACTGTCTCTCTTCCATTTTCCTTATAGTCACAGCCCTGCAAAAATGGTGTTAAAAGTCTATAAATCTCAATGTACCTTCTTTGATTGATCTTTTGTGGAACTCCTGCCTTCCCCTGGTGTAAATCTTTCCTAATCTGAATTCTTTGCTTGCTTTTCCTACCTGCCGTGAAAAGGCTCACAGTGCTGACATTTAAAGTGTCGCATAGGCCTCTAAATCAGCGATCATCAAAATGAATAGAAAAGTTCACACCTTTCAGCTCATTTCAGGCCGGTACAAATGCAGTCACCAATTGTACCTACCAGAGGTGTTGATGAAAATCATTCCAATGACAAAGTCTGGAGACTATTTAAAAAAAAAATAGAAAGAAGAAGAAAAAAATCCTACTGAATTAAACTGTCACTAGAAGATCAGTGTTGGAAGCTTACAGGCAGAGATGCATAATTAGAGTGCATTTTCCAAATCTTTACTTAGAGAAAAGGTTTTTTTAAATAGCCGATTCATTCATTTTAAATTATGTTGAAATGAGAAGAAAAATGGAAATCCGTGTTTTCTTTTGCTAGATGTTTTGGGTTTGATTTAGTGTCATAGCGTGAACTGTTTGTCTGAGTCTGCCTTAGTTGGTTGCTCTTTGCTCCCTTTATTCCACAATACTCATTTGTTAGAAGCTGATTTTGGAATTAAGTCTCAGACTGCTTTGGCAGAGCTGTCAGGCAGGTGAGAGAAAATCCTGTCACCCCCAATCAGCATTTGCAATTACCAGGCCTCAAGGGATAGATATGCTCAGCAGAACTGGAGGCAAGAGTAGACAACACCCCATTCCATGCAAGAGGTTAAGTCAAGAGGTGCCATAAATATGAATGCTATAAAATGGTTGACATTCTGAGAGAGAATCTGAATCCTGGAATGTAGCAATTAGATAGCGGAGAACCCGGTAGGTCACGTAGTCCAGTCCAGCAGCAAGTGCATGGTTGTTCTCTTGAGCGTGTTTGATTATACAGAATTGAATCAAAAGTCCTACATACCCATAAGAAAGGGCCTTTCACCTTGGAAAAGCTCACGTGGAGTCTGATGGATCTTTCTTTCAATACAATGACCTGGGTCACGAGTAGCTGAAAAGGTTATTGCGTGACATCTCAGCTGTGGTAACCATCTTTGTGCACACTCAGCGTAGAGAAAGTGTAAGGTGATGTGGCTTTCTTTAGCTTTTATCAAGGGCTATGCAAGGAATTTGTACATGGCTTGTGCGACGGAGATGACACAAGGTAATTCATTATGTCATTCCTGGTAGTAATCTTAGCAGCAGCATCCAAAGAATCTCAGGGTAGTTAGACTATTATCTTGTTTTGTACCTTTCCATGGTTCTTAAACTATATATGTTGTAATGATTTTTCATCTTTCTCTCTAAGTCTATGCTTAGTAAATTCAGTAGCGTTACTATACAGTTTCTCTAATCTGTTAATTAACTCTCAAAATTGATCAGCCCAGAGAGTTGTAAGGGCCTCTACAACAAACGCTGGCAAAGGAGACACTGTAGCCTGCGTCTGAGGCACCATACGTCGTTGTCTCTGCCTATGTTGCTCAAAAATCACACCGATCCTTTCGTGCAGCCATTATTGCATCACATACCCAGGTTCGAGATCTCCTCTCGTTGTTGTGTCTAAATCCATTGCGGCTTTAGCGCTTCCCAGATTTCTCTCTCCTATGGAATATCGGTGTTTTAAGTTATTTTCTTTCAACCTGTATTTTATTTGGAGGGGTTTATTTCTCTTTTTACTTGACTATATAAATAGGGTAGGTCGTGCCTGTTTAAAATAAGTTTTAAAAAAAATCTCTTGCTTTAATCTTATCAGCTTTGTTCTGAGGAATTATTATTTAGAACATGATAAACCTTTTCTTTATTTTCATTGTCAGAAGCAGTGCATAAATGTACTTCACCCACTTAATCTGTCTGCTGTTTATGCAAAAATACGATTTCTTTCACTGGTAACGCATCCAGCCTTATACAGGCTTTTAGCTGATGAATCTTGATATAATAAGCTTTCTGCTGCAGCACTCCTCGGTGGGGAATAATCCTATTCCAGAGGAGCTGAGAGAAAAAATTACGCACTCCTGCTTCAGTTACTCCATTGTAAAGCCATATTTCTACCCTGAACTTCCAACGGAGTTTGAATTGACTGAAGGTATGGACTTGTGACTGGGAGAAACAAGCACGAATTTTGTTCTGTCTGTTCTGCCCCGGGGAGATGCCATCCTGGAGCAAAGTGGGGCAGACAGAGAGACGGAAGTTCATTAAAGCTGATTAATTTCAAATTGTATTGGGAAATACAAGAGGAAGGTCCATGCTTGCCATGCTGGATGGAGTAGGTACAGACAGAAACTTTGTTCCACTGAGGGCATTGCAGGTAACCTGAAGCAAAAGAAGACAGCTACTTTAAAAAGTTGATTATAATTTGAAAAGAACAATTTGTGAAATATGCAGGTAATTGATGATGTAAATTTTTAGCACATAGAAATACCGAGAAGATTAGCTAGAAGTTTCTGCATTGTTTTCCTTGAATTAAAGATTTTTTTTTAGCTGTTGGACTAGATTTTAATTCTATAAACTGTATGAGTATCTCCATTAAAATGGTGCTTTATTTGAGGATTCGTATCCCAATTTCTATGATTGTAAAGGGCTGTCAATGCAAAGTAGACTTTTTTTTTGTGTCCAGACATTATTTTTGTCACTCAGTGAGGAAGAATTCAGTAACTTTTAGTATTTCTTCAGTGGCAGTGCTGGCTCATACACACCTGCCCCTTCCTTTTCTTCTACTGCCCACTCTGTGCTGCCACTGGCTCCAATGTCGTACAGCTTTGTGATGAATTGGAGAAAGGGACAGATCAGGTCTTGCTGAGCAAAAAGGGTTTTTTTTTCAGCCAGATCGATTTTCTTCTTTCTCTGAAGAACCACTTGTGCTGGCATCATGCTGAGAGAGGACTGGAGTGTAAATAGGTGGCCGTGGACCAGAAATGGTAGAGGGCAGGGGCAGCTCAGCTGGGTTTTGAGCAGCACTGCTGCAGAGAATGAGAACCCCACTTCAGTTATGAGTGAATCTCTAAATTCTGTGAAATGCATGAAACTGATGCCAAAAATGATATATGCAAAAAAGTTCCTAAGGTGCTAGATGTTTTGACTTTCTTGTGTATCTTTAAATATTAAAAGATTCTTCAATGCTTCATCTCATCGTTACACATTTTAATCCAAACTGAAATATATTGCTTAATGTTCCTAAGTATATGTTAGAAAATTTTGAAAGTGGTGTCACACAAGAATCTAACCTATCTTATTTATTGCAACCCTGCAGGGTTATCTACCATAAATTTAGATTCTTAAATCCAAATTACTGAAAATCTGGCCTCTTTATTTTTTGCCTGTGGCTGCGTGCAGGTGTAATTAAAGTCATTTTGATGTCTCATTGCCTAATATAATGTAGGGGCAACGTTCGGTGGTTTGCTTTCAATAATTTCTCCAGTTGTCTGTGTGTTTGAGGGTAATAAATAAGGGGTTGGGTTGAAGTCTCATTCAGATCAGGCCTTGAGCTAATGATTAACTTCTTGATTTCATCTAAGTGTTGCTGAAAGAACTGGAGTAAGCAGGAGCAGGTGTCACTGAGAGGAGAATTTATAACATGCAATCTTGCTTTTCTGAGTTGGAAGAAATTCATACACTTTAACAGTTTCACTGGAGCTCCTTGCCAGGACTGGGAAGAGAGAAGGTCCATGGTCAACCCGTGGTTGAAACACTCTCTCCAGGTTGGATTTACTTGCTATGAGCGTAAGACTTGCATGCCTGTGGTTGCGTGCATGTCTTGCAGACCCTCCCATCTAGTCAGCCTTTGACTTCAATGTAATTTTGTTTTTCAGTTTTATTTCTATGCCCCTCTTAATGACAAAACTAGGACATTGTTCTGAACTGCATGGATTTTCCTTTTCACAGGGTGCTGTTTAACTTCTCCAGCCTGTTTTCCTTTTTTTTTTTCTTCAGCTGAGGCATACTGGTGCAACTTGAATTACACTCTGACCCTAAATATTTCTAATGACAGTACAAAACTTGAGAGGCAATGTAAGGAAGCTATTTAGTGCAGAGGGAGAAGGTGAAAAAACATCCCTATAACACCTTTAAATATGCATCTTTTTCTTCACTGAGATGTAGTTTCTGGGAGTGGGTCATGGGTTCTGAGTGCAAACCTTTGCTCTGGGAAGTAGAGTTCATTTTCCAGTGGTGACCCAGTCCTTACAGGGGTGGCCTTGAATCCTGTCTCCAGATTTCTGCTTTGACTCTTACAACCTCCATTGTCAGGCTGTGTATTTCTGTGCTTTATATTGAACAGAGTTCTTTGCTAGAGTTTTTATTTCTCTTTTTTTTTTTTTAATTCCATGATGTAGATTTACAAGAAATGATTTCTGAGAGCACTCAGCTCTGGGGGCCATTAGTGGAATCAGGCCCTTTCTCCTATGTAATTGGTTCAGATTTTGATCTGAGCCGATAACGAACAAACACCATTACCAGCCGGCGGCTGCTTGACAGTGAAACAATAACAGCTTGAGGCCTCACACTAGAGAAGCTTTATTTATAGGCAGTAATAACAAAAAGAAACTAAAGAAAGGGGAATTTAAAGATGAAGAGTAGAAAAGCCTTGTTTGCAGTGCACAGTGTGTTGGGCTAGGGACTGCTTTCTGAGGAGGACTGGGGAAAGCCTCAGCACTGAAGCACCAGAAGACCCACGGAGGGGGGAACAATCCTGCTTTGGCAAGATGAGGAGGTGTGAAAAGAAGGTTTGAGATTCCAGCCTCTCTGTTTCCTGTGGGAAAGTGGCAGTGGTATACTTGTTGTCTTAAGAGCCTATGGATATGATTGAGGACTTGATGAAGAACTTAGCAGATTAGGGTTTTTTTCCAAACTGTAGCAATGAGTCTTCAGAAAATATATTAATCCTCCTTAGAACCCTAGCTTCTCCCATGGAGTAAGCATTCAGCAGTTGCTACTGCAATTAAAAAAATTTCTGGACAAGCTTCCTAGGGAAACTAGAAAATGGCACACACAAAAGTTACATGGGCTCATAAAAATAAACAGATTCCTTCAGAGTTCAGTTGAGGTGTGGGTGGGATGGCTCTGGTACAGCAGGTGGATGTATGGAATCTTCTAAGAGTTACAATTTTACATTTAGTATTTTATTAAGGACCTCTCATGTTTGGCACTCTTCAGTGCTGCTTCTTTTTGGTGTTAGCTCTGGGGTTCAAGTCTATAAAGTGGTGTCAATACTGCAATTACTAGAAATTGGGGTTTTTTTAGGTGTTATGAATGGCAGCAAAGATGAAACTTCTCACCTCGGGAGTTAGTTACAAGGGGTGTGATTAATCTCACCTCATTTGGGGTGTCTTTAATAAAACATCTCTATCTCAACAAGTTGCCCTACAGTGCTTTGTCTCAGTGGAGAGTGATTCACCCAGCCTTCTTTAGATCTCTACTTAAGCTTGAGTTTATTCATACTGTAGCTGGAACTGTTCCTCTCCACTGGCTATAAATAGAGCTTGGATTACTACCCCCAGCTGCATATTGCTGCTTCTCTCCCACTGGAGACGACGCTCCTCCCCATCTGAACAGGTCTTGTGAACTCACTAAGCACCAATGATGCTATCAGAGTATATAAATGCGTGTAACAAGCACTTTATTTTCTTTTTCTGTCATTTCAGGGACCTGGCAGTCACTCCTCCACCCAGCAGCTCCCATCAACAATTCCTGGAACCAACAATACGCACTTCTCTGCTCTCAGATGGAAGGAACATCACCCAAGACCAGAGCTTCCCTCTGACTAACCCAGAGAGCCGGTGAGTTCAGTTTCTGAGACAGCACATCATTGCTGGGTGGAGTGAAGGTTAATGCTGCAACGTGCAAGATCTAAAATATTTCCCAAGCTAATGAGGTTGTCTCATCTGTTACATCAACAGCCTTATTAAACATGTGTCGCTGTAGCATAAAACAAAGTCTTGTCACTCACGGGAATGGTTTCATTTAGACACCATAATTCACATAAAGGGAATTTCAAGAGCCTTCTTTCTAGAGGATGTTTGAAGGGAAAAAGATGCTGAAAGAAACTTGATCCGGGTATAGAAAAACAGAACTTCAGTGATACATATTTGTTAGACAAATTTACCAGATACTGCTATCAGAATTATTTCTCATCCTCTCTTTAGAGGATTACCACAGTTACTCTTGAATACCATTTGGGGGCCTCTGGGTGATATCATGATCTTCAGATTCATATCTCATCCATGATAACAGCAGACCCCATCAGGATACTCTGTCGTACCTTTACTTTCTCTTGCTATCTCAGCCATTGCTGCTATGCTGCATGTCTCGTCCAGCATCTCTGCTCATGAGTGATGAACATCCTCATTTATTGGTACCACAGCTAAACAGGCTCTGAGGTATGGGAGGGAGACAACTGCTGTCTCATTTAAAGCTTGTAGAGAGGTGAGGATAGAAGAAGATTTGATGAGTCTACATCTTCAGCATCTTATAGGCCTTTAGCTATGAAGTGGGCTGTATTTTCCTGACTCGCTCTGCGGGTCCACATTGCCTCTTACAAGATGGTTGTGACTATGCTAATTGTCCTGTTTAATAAGTACATCTGAGCTCTGGCTGCCAGCAAGCTGGTGTGGCAAGTGATGCTGCGGCCTTTCTGTGCAGTATCCTTGATAAGCTTTTTTTTTCCCCTCTTCTGGCCATCTGTTTTAATCTTGTGCCCAGATGGGACACACAGGAGCAGCCGGGTGCCACACAGCGTGACCTAGTGAAGCATAACACGCCAGATCCCCCATCCACACTAGGAAACAGGTGTGTGCTTGCAGCCATGCTCTGCTCGCCCTTCGGAACCTACCACGAAGCTCATCTGAAAGCTGCAGCTTTGCGCGAGCTGATGTCTATGCCGTGTGGCTGTTGGTAAACTTGACTTTGCTCGTGGGTTCAATCCCACGTCTGACACCTTGTTCTCATTCCATACCAACCAAGGTACCTTTCCCGCTATATAAAAACATACCATACCATGTATTTTTCACCTATGTGTTTTCACATCTTTTAAAAATCACTGTGGAATAGCCTCCTAAATACACATTAGGCAGCTTTTCACACTAAGTCAGATCGATGAGAAACGCTGAGCATTTTTATAAGATTTCAACCCATTCACTTTATTCTTCGTCTGTTGAGCAGAATTCTTAGCTGAACTTGCTGTTGAAAAAAATCTCAGTGCTCCTTTTCTATCCTAGAGAGACTGCCAGTTCCCTGTATGTGATGTACTACCTGCCACTGTAATTACAAGCAGTTAATTAGCATGCTGTAAAAAGGTTGCAGCCGTAGTCCTCTGCAGATTCATTTGTCCTGAGTATTTGTGCCACAGTGGAGAGTGCTGAAGGGGAACAGAGTGAGCGTATGAGAGAAACTGAGTGCGTAATAAGCTGCAGAGGGATTGTGCATCATCTGTCCTTACCAGTAAGAGGCAAGACCTATAACTCAAATGAGTGTGAAGCTATGATGAGTTGTAAAGGTCTTACCCTTCGCATACGGGAATAAATATGTCTTTCCACTCCACCACATTTTGGTGTTTTGACTTTGGCAGTCTTTTCGTTTAGCGCTGTTAATAACACAGTGGAAAAACAACTGTGAGGAGAGAAAGCGCAAACCGCCAATCTGATTCATTTTCTGTGCGTGCATCATGGCCTGCAGCAAAATTGTATGGAGTCGTGTTGTCAAACCCTTTTGCAAGGGAAATATGGAAAGTTGGGAAGAAATTTGCTTGTAGGCATGAATGATGGAAATGCTGTTGTGTAGACGCACTTGAAATGTCGGTGAGAAAAATCCCACATTTCTGAAGTATTCTAGTACAGCCTGTAGTGATTTTGTTTGAATATTGAGGTGGTTTAATATTTTCTTTTTCTTTCTCTCTGATTTTATGCTTTCAACATTTGGAATGGAAGAAAGAGTAAACTAAAAAAAGCCGTCAAGGGGTAAGAGCATGAATGTGTTGACCTCCAGGCACAGCCAATGAAGGAAACATTGTTTTCCAAGATCAGGGTCTGCGGATCAGTTTGGGTATCTCACTGGGCAACACTGTGTCCAGGTCCCAGATTTTTTGCGTTATTTCTCAAATCTGGCAGTTTGTATTTAAGCTTGAGCTGTGGTGGAAGCGGCATCATTATTCTTCTTTAACTTCTTCATCAACGACCTGGATGAAGAGTTAGAATGTACCCTCAGCAAGTTTGCTGACGACACCAAACTGGGAGGTGTGGTAGATACACCAGAAGGCTGTG
>Ga0065711_1049669_pt1 | contig 11185 bp, 7 predicted proteins | sample Hoacrofraction12_FD_59098 | JGI IMG/M metagenome (GOLD analysis project Ga0065711, IMG submission 59098) | Hoatzin crop microbial communities from Cojedes, Venezuela - Epithelial fraction 12 v2 (version 2) | ecosystem: Host-associated > Birds > Digestive system > Esophagus > Crop | place... | reverse complement strand
AGGAAGTTCCGTCTGAACATGAGGAAGAACTTCTTCCCTCTGAGGGTGACGGAGCACTGGAACAGGCTGCCCAGGGAGATTGTGGAGTCTCCTTCTCTGGAGATATTCAACCCGCCTGGACAAGGTCCGTGCAGCCTGCTATAGGAGACCCTGCTTCGGCAGGAGGGTTGGACTAGAAGACCCACAGAGGTTCCTTCCAACCCCTACCATTCTGTGATTCTGTGATTCTGTGATTCTGTCATTCTGTCATTCTGTGAATAAAGCATACTGTTTTCGTATAGGGCTTCTTGATTATTAAGTGTCAAATGAAAATGATAGTCATGGGAAAGAACAAATTTAATGGAAATTGCATGTTAAAATTTTGGAGTATCACCAGCTCATGTTAAGTCTGGGAAGTGGTGTTTCAGATTAACGTGTGGGAGCAAATAATGTCAAGCAGCAAAATAAATACAAAATTTTCCCAGACAGCATTATTCAGAGCTTCTAATAAGTACATAGGATATTAACCATATTTTGGAACGATCTCTATTTCCCCATCTACCCTGTTCGACAGCTTAAACACCTTCATTTATGGAGTCTGTGTGAAGTATAACAGTTATACTACCAAACTGCAGATAATTAAACGTAAATCACTGAGGAAACAATTTTTCTTCTCCAAGAAAATCCTAGGGTTTCTGTCCTAGTGCCATCTAAAAGTCTCTGAGTTAAGACCAACGATCTTGTATGTCTCTATTAGATCCGTATTTGTCCTACTTATTTGCTTCTGATTTCCTTAATGTCTCACTTGGCATTTTGACTAGATTACACAAAATATACCCTAATTCAGTAAATGTTTTATGACAGGATTCCCCACAAAACCAGCAGGAATTCTTTTACATTACACCTCTCTGAGATCTGCTTTATAACCAAATTCAAACAATAGAGGATGAGTCCACGCAAATATTTTTTTCCTAATGTCGACTGTTATAAATGGGCATTGCAGTTGGAGATGCAGATGCCTACATACCTCTCCACATCTGTATCTAGGCTATAGAGGCTTCATTCTGTCTACTGGAAAGAATTAGCACTGATAATTTGGGCCATGAAAATGCTGGGGTTTTTTTCTTCTCCCTTAGGGTCCAAATCTCCTGTATGGTTGTGTTTCTCTTCCATACAGTGATACATTATTCTTCACAAACTGAATCAGCCTTGAGACTTGTTTTATGCTGTCCACTCCATGGCTGATTATCTTTAGCCTCCTGTCTGCATTATATCTGGCCTAAGTAACAGAAGGCATCATTTGCAGGAGGGTTGGACTAGATGACCCACAGAGGTCCCTTCCAACCCCTACTATTCTGTGATTCTGTGATTTGCCAAATAGGAACATTCACAGAGTGTTTCAGTAATGGGTTTTGAGCACAATTCTGTCCTCTTTTCCTTTTTCATAAGGTCATTTGAGTCTCTTTTCAAGTAATGATCTCTTTAGTTTTATGCAAGACATGAATATGAATTTAAATATTGTTTAGATAGCTGCTGTTAATTTCAACAGATTTCAGTTGCAGCAGTGCCTGTGCTATTTGTGTGAAGAAATACTGTATATGTGTAACAAAGAAACAACTGACGATCTTATCAAAATTTTAATAATAAATTCGAAACAAGACAAAGAAATATTATTATTCTGGTTGCAATTATCTTAAAACTTTCATTCTGAATGATCCAATTACAGCTTATTCCTAATGATAATGTACTTACAACTAATATATGCAGTCTTTCTAGCATCTATCCCTTCCTCTGCTGGTCAGAACTCTTCCAGTATGTCACTGGGTCCTGAGATCAGGCATCAGCCTTTCTCAAGGGGAAAGGTGTTAGCGTGAGCCCTCGGTGCCCTGAGCTCTTCAGAATCTTTTGTTGAGGTTCATTTCTTTTTGGTTGTAGTTCGACTTGCAATTATCTTTGTGTTTTCAAACTATCTGACCACCTGTTGTTCTTGTTGATCCTCATGTTTATTTAGGCAATGATCACTTCGTCTTGTTAAACCTTTATAATATATGGAGTAATATTTGCAGTGTAAAATCAGATTATTTCACAAAGCTAGAGTTATGTGTAAGTCCCCTATTAGATAGTTTTCTCCGTGAGCTAAAACAGGCTGTAAAAAGCTAAAGAACAGTAAATACAAACCCAGAAAACGTCTGACAAGCCTTCAAGCCTTGCACCACTGTGTTAATGAAAAAACTATGGTCTGTTGCCAGCAATGGTGATCCCATGCTTATTGGGCTACAGTGGAGTAAAGATGAATTCAGACACTAGTAAGAAAAAAAGAGGGTAGAATGAAATGATTAGGGAGTCTAGGTTCTTGCTGAGTTATACCTAAAAGCAGGAATTACCTCTTAATCAAATCTTCTACATGTGTGTATTTTTCTCTTTCCTTTAAAGACAACTCTTCATTCCCATAACACGCAAAAAATCATGAGCTGCATTATTTAAAGTTATACTTTATACTGTGGATGAAATAGAGAAGGGATGACTTTTAGCATCGGTTTGCAATGCACACTAGATCAAGATTTCCACAGTCATCTCCCCATTTGAACATCAAATGAATCAGCCAAAATTTTTAATTTCATGCCTGCTGGGGTCTCCTAGTCTTTTCAACAGGTTTGATGCTCACTGTGCTTAAATGTTTGACTCCAGATCTAAGCACTGAGCTGTGCCTACTAAGACCATCATCAGGATGAAGCTCTCATATCACTGCTTGACACGTATTCAGGATATACACACATTTAAGATTTTGCTATAGACCCACAGATTTCTACCAGTGGGTTTCATTGGTAGCAGCATGTGAAAAAAGGAAGAAAGACATTTCTACAAGTCCAGCAAATCCGTCCCAGTTTATTGAATCGTCTGTGTTAGCAGTAATAGATTTCTTATTACCAATTACTGCTACATGAGCATGCTTCATAGGAATAATTCCTGACAAGATAAACACAGGAAAGTGGAAAAAAACGAAGCATTTTTTCCTTCTTCACCTTTATCATTCAAAAAGAGCACATCATTTATTTCCTTTGTAAATGTCAGAGAAATTAGAGCTCAGCTGGAAACTTTCATGGTGATTTTTCATCTCTGCACAATTGTCTTGAGCTGGCTTATAAACACTGGGAAATGGAAAGTATCACCGATCTTTTTAAGCTGTATTGGCACAAACATAGTACTAGGATAATATATGTATTCTCTTTCCATTTCCTGTGACAGCAACTCAGGAAAACTTTTAACTATTCCTTCACTTGCCAGAAGATTAGGGAAGTCTTCATTACGGGCAGGATTTCAGTTCCTCTAGGTATAGAAGGTGTCATCAACTCAGCAATATTTGTGCTGATTCAGCTCAACATGCAGAGCTGAAAGCATTAATTTACTTCTAAAAGTGAGATTGGAAGCAATCCTGTTTCAGAAATAGGAGCAAAGTCAGCTGAAAAACTGCAATCAAATTCTGTTTTAAAAGGAAATTTAAAAAATCGATTTCTTCTAAATTGTTTTTTATGGAGGAAAAGCTAATACTGTAATTATCCTACTTTTTTCATGATAAAACTAATTTAGTGTATTCTTTAGTACTAATACTTTTCAGGTGAAAATATTTAATAGTTAACCATTTTTTTCAACTTGAACTGTTGGCGTGGGTTACAGATCCATTGTAACAATGTCACCCCCATATGAATATAGATCGTTCACCTTTATTAGTCAGCAAAACAAGGTTTATATAGCAAAGCAATTACAGCATCTGATTGGTTAGACCCCTAATCCATATATAGGCAAAACTACTGCAACTCATCGTGATTGGTGCAGAGCTGCATCTCGATGTGGAAGCAGTGCTGTGGCAGGAAACAACAGCATGGCAGGAAGGAAGTGACAGTGCGACAGGAAACGGCGATGTGACGTTCCCCCTGCTCCAGTGTCCCGAGCTTGTCGCTCTACCTTCCCAACAGGGTTCCCTGTCCGTCGTTCCCAAGGCTCACCTCTGGATCAGAACCTGGGTTGCTCAACGGCATCAAGCTATGTCCCCTCTCGTCCAGCCAGGACTCCACATGGAACCCTTGGTCTCAATCACCTGTCTCAGAAGATTTGATGGAAATATGGTAAATTTCCTGTGTATAGTGTATTTTTTCCCCCTAAAACAACTAAAAGAAAGGAAAGGAAAGGACAAGGGTGAAGAAGTTTGAAAAAAACACATTAGTTCCTGTAACTCCCTTTCCTAATAGAGTCTCATCTAGTGAAAAAAAAATCACTAATTTATCTGTCAAGCCAATCTTTTACCAAAGTAGAGTGCTGTTCTTCTATACAACGCTTACTATCAATGGCTTTGCTGTAGATTATTCCTTCCTCATCTCACAGAATTTGTTAGTGGTTTGGAAAACTCTGTACATAGAGAATTCTACACAGGCACCATTCCATTGCACAGGGCTTGTTTCACGTTCACTGAAATGGAAGATAAGCACAGATATGGCAGAGAAGCTTTCAACGATAAAAACATCAGCACTGATAATGAAGCATTTCAAAGCATCATCAAAAAGTAAATTTGCCTGCCCTGTCCTGTCGTGCCTGTGAACTTCCTAACTGCAGTTGTGTAGAGAGTGACTCTTTTCTGTGATTACAGGTATGAATGCAAAATATTTCAGCGAACATGAAACAGAATTGAGTCTGAGATTCTTTAACCATTTCCCAACTCATTAGTAAACCACTATTTCAAAACATTAAGAAAGCTATGCTTTTGGGACACTGAAAGGAAGAGACAATTTTAACATGCTTGCTACTCAATAACTATGTGAATATTTAAAATTCATCAATAGTTGCCATAAAAGGATACTTTGCAGTGAGTCAGGAGGAAATCTTCTGTTTTCCAATTCATCAAATTTACACAATTCTATCAACAGTGACTCTTTCTGCTCTGTTGGTCACTTTGAAGGAAAGGAGGGTCCTGTCCAGCATCTTATTGCTAACAAAGTGCTTAGTGGTGCAGAGTTCTGATTCCTGTGTGGACTGCTTAAGGCAGGGCTACCTCAGTTGTAGAAACTGAATTCATGGTTGTCCTGGGTTCAGCCAGCATAGGGCTAATTTTCACCAGAAGCCAGGAGGGGACTCAGCCAGGTGGGCTGACCCAAACTGGCCAGACAAAACAGGGTATTCGATACCATGTGCTGTCATGCTGGGCTCCCGTTGGGCAGCTGGCCAGGGGCAAAAGGAGTTGCAGTTTGGGAGTGTGTGGGGCATCAGGCGGTGAGGGTTGCTCTGTGCATTTTGCCGTTTGTTTGGTATATTCTCCTTATCAGTATTGTTGTTACTGTTCCCTTTGTTTGCTGTTCTGTTAATCTGCCCTTATCCCGACCCACGAGTTTTTTGCCTTTTTCTTCCCATTCTCCTCCAAACCCCAGCGGGGGGGAGGGGTGACAGAGCGACCTCATGGTCCTTTGTTGCTGGCCATGGCCAATCTGCAACAATAATCTTCTAAAACACTGGTGTGTGTCCTCCTTCCATAAACCAATTATCAAGTTGATGAGATTTTGGAAGGCATGCAAGCTATGCTTTTCAGATCATCAGTGAACATACTAGTTTAAAAAAGAGAACTGGAGTAAAACACACAATCTCATTTGTGCCTGCACACCCTCTAGAACTCAATGGAAACAGAAAAAACTTTGCGTGTTTCCAGACATGGAGCCCCCCCTGAAACCATGATTTGCATCTCAAAGCCAAAGTAGAGAGACAGTGGAAGAGAGTTTTTCACGGGCAGTCAAGTCCTTCATTCTCTGGAATTTTTCCTGTTTATGAAATGAGTTACACTTAATGTCATATATACTGAAATCCTACAATCTAGGTCTCCATCTGTGCCATCATATATAGAAAGCTACCTGCTAATTTGGTGTACAGTCTGTACCCTGGAAACATAAAGAGTTCTTTCTAAAAGTAGCAATCTTCTAATTCCAGGATACTTGACATTTACCAGTTGTTTTAGTTCATCATCATAAAAAAAGGATCAGTTCACTTTCTTCACTGTAAGCGTTGTCCTATTCGAAAGGGAAAACTTACTTTCAGAAGGAGAAACAGAATCAGTTAGCAAGCGAACTTGTGGACTTTACAGATAGATCCTAACACTTCTATCATCCTTTGAAGTCAAATGGTAGGCCTACGTGAGGAACGCCTACATTTGGTGGAAAATCTGGGTGCCATTGTATACAGCCTAATGAAAACTTCTTACTGGAAGTGGAAAAAAATTCTAGAGAAAATGAATTGTTGTAAGATAAATGAAAAATGGGATTTAAAAAAACAGCTACAAAGCATTGTAGTGATGTCTTCAGAATATTTTGCGTACTGGAAATCACAGTCTTTGCTTTCCAATGCAGAAATTAATTTATTCATCAAATGCCACATAACAGTTCAGGGTTGGAGTTATGATAAGAGCTTGAGAGTTAATAACCTTTCATTTTCTCTCAAGCAAGCAATACAGTTTTCTTTTGAACAGTGTCACCAATTTGAAAGAACATGATGAACACAGAACAGTTTTCATGTTGTATTTTGTCACATATGCCACCACACTGACCTTTCTTGAACATCTGTAGTTTGGATTGTTTTTCCCAGTGGCAACAGAGGCTAGGTCTGCTTTAAACATTCATGCAACTATTCTTTGCTTCAGCACTTCCTCTGCAAACCATCTTTGGGAAAAAATAAAAGGTGCACTACTTAATATTATTCCAGCAGAGCAAGCATTTAAAAATTGATAGCACTGTTTCCTACTAGGCTGTTATTTTTACTTCCTTCATAAATGAAACTCAGAAAGAGCCAATCTTAATTTCAGGGATGTGGGAGTATTAAAGTGCCTGCTATCTGCAATCCATATGAAAATCACAAGATTTATGCATTGGTGGAGAGGTAGATAGGACGGAAAATAATAGGAAAACCTTTTTAAAATTTTTTTTTTCTTAAAATGTTACCCCTTAATATAGAAATATACATTTTTCCCAAGAAAGAAGTCAACAACTCTATTTTGGATTTAAGCCATTTTATATGAATTTATTTTGCTTACAAATGCTGTACAGAATGGCTTTTCATTTTTGTGGAAAAAAAAAAAATAATACCACAGATTTTGCTTTTCCCTCATAAGATAATGGATGAGGTGACACAAAATGGCCGTGTTCTATAGAGAGAAAAATGTTTGGAGTTCTTACAGAAAGTTTATAAACCATGTTCACCTTTCACTACAGTGTTTGTTGAATTTGGGTGATGGTGGCTGTCTAACTACTGAGTTTATTGTAGCCATCTGTCTGCATGACCGTTTCACATCCAGGTAATTCAGTCCTGCAGTCAACAGGGGACAAATACATGGACCTTACCATACAGATAGATTTTAGAAAGGCTTAACTTGCCTTTCATTATTATTTAATACATCAGTTACTATTTAATTTTAATGGCTGAAAGTCATGAAATTATGTATAGCTTTTTATAGAACTTGATAATAACAGCCATGATAAATGATGCAACATCAAATACAAGAATAAAACCTGATACATTCTAAATATCCCAAATGGTTATACATCAAGTCTGTTCTGGGTAACACTGACTTGTTTATTTGTTTGGGTCCTGACATTGCAAAAACAACATATATTAATTTCTCTAAAATAAATTCTGGAATGTGATCTTGGCTTTTGTCATGGCTGTCATGTTAATATTTTGACTCAGTCTGATATAAGAATGAGGAGAAGAAAAACACTCTTGAAGTAAAGCAATTCCTGATCTCCAGAGAGTCTGAAAAGTAGAATCATCCGCTAAGAAGAGTCGATAAACTAGATAGATACACTGGCTTATGGGGTATGAAGAAACAAGACCTGCCTAGCATCCTATCTGGTGATATTTAGACTTAAATAAGAGAGAAGAGCATGTATAGAGTATCTATCATTTTAAATGCTTTGTTTCCACTTGGATTAGATGACCTTTAAAGGTCCCTTCCAAGCCAAACCATTTTATGATTCTACGATTCTGTGAACCTACTATTCCTGGAATGATGTAAAAATGAGCATATTTTTCTTCAAGGTATGCACTAGCTTTAAGTCCAAACAATAAATATCTGTACATGTCTCTTTTTCTCCTGAAAATAGCCTATGTATATTTTAATATAAAGAACCTCTACCCAAAGCACTTTGCTGCAGCTTCTGGAGATCAAACTTCTATTGACATCTATAAGATCTGGATTTTGTTGAAAGTCATCAAAGCTCAATATATCATTTGATTGAGAATAACAAGGCAGAGTGTGGCAGACATCAGTGGATCAAAATTTCTGTTTGTTTTTTTCTCAGAGCTATGGGATGTATCAGCAGGCATTCTCATCGTGTGTGTGGTTGTGTGCAGCACATATTCAGTTGTAAACTATCAAAATCGTTGTTGAGGCATTTAAACCCTTTACTAAGCTATTGTTTTAATCTTCACTATAGAGAATAAAGTAAGGATGCTTGTTTCTTTTGCAGTACTCTAATGCCAAGGCTGTCATTGTATTCTTTCTTTCCCCGGTAGAGGAACCCTACATGACAGCAGAAAGTAAGGAAAGACACTGGTCTTGTTTTTAATGAGTCTGCAAGAACCTTGAGGATGGTTTTGTCTCCAACTGTCCTGCTCCTCCTTCACTTCTTGATGCAGCAAATGACATAACAGAGTCTCTGCTGGAAGGGGATAATAGGGGATCAGTCTCCTGTACTCTTTCTAAAAGGACCTAGTATTTTGCTAATAGTGAAACACTTGAATTGTAAATAAATGCAGGGCAAATCCTGAGCCATCTATACGGTTTATTTCTTACTCTTCTCTGAGTGAGGTGAATTTCAAATACCCGACTGTGAACTGCTGAGACTATGATCCCTTGCACCTCCTCCTGAGAATCACGACCCTGCCACGCTTTGGTAAATGTACACTGAGGCTGGTGAGTGGGCAGCTTGACAGCACACATTGCCTCTTGACATCTGGGGAGTCATCTGAATCTATCAAAGTAGATTTCTCAAAGTACATTTCTCAAAATGTACACAAGTGCTTTGTAGCTGACCCTACTTGTTCAGCATAGTAAAAGCAGTGTAGGAGTGTATGTGATCATTAAAATTAAGCAAAGCACTCCGTCAGCTTCAACTTCTGTTTTTTGTCCTTTCAGTTTTTGTCCTTTCACTTTTTGTCCTATTCATTAACAGATTATGGGCCAGACTCTCAGTTCATATAAACTGGCCTTACACATCAATGAAACACCCATTTATATCCACTAAAATCAAGTTCCACAATGCATTTCAGATACATCTACTATTTAAAATGATTTAAAATCTAACTAACTTTTTAATTACTGTCGTAAGTAGTAAAAAAACTGGAGAACATATTAATGCAGACATGAATGAAGGATAGGGGAAAAATGAGACAAAAGTTAAATGACTTTTGAGATGAACTTGATATTTTAAGAAAGACTGTTATAAAGAGGTAAGTCATCCATATACACTGTACAGACTCCTTGCACAAACAAGTCTTGATCTACTGAAATATTATTTATTAAATTAAAGATGGTTTTTAGTTTTAAGTTCATGTTTAGGAGAAGGAAATTTCTGAGTAGTTCTGTACTAATAGCTACAAAAAAGAGCACATATGTATTTCCAGTCACTTTCCATGCTCTCAAAAGAAAGAAAAGATTCTGTTATAGCTCAACCCCTGTTACCTCCACAGCTTTGTTTTTAGGATATCAGGAAAAAAACGCTCTTTTGGCAAATGGTATAATGATCAACTTCATGCAGATGAGCTCTCTAGTATGAATGAAAAGGAAAACTCCTAGAAGCTGTGAAATAGGATTGTTACAGAAATTTTCATTCTCTTAGATGTGCATTTGTCCTCACAAACTAAAAGGAACAAAAGAGAATTAATATTTTCCACTCAGTTATTTTTTACTTTGAAAATTTACATTTTTGATATATCACTATAATTTTCTATGAGTTCTTTTATAAACAATCCTTTGTTTTTAGAAAGTTTTTTTTTTTTCTGTTTTTCTACTGGCAGCAGTCTAAAAAATCTAGGAAAAAAATGAGAAAGTCATTATTAAATAACTCAACAATTATTTATATAACTCAATTTATAATTATTAATATTATTAATAATTATATTAATAATATAATTATAATTAATATAATATAATTATAATTATATTATTATTATAATTATTAATATTATTTAATGTAATTAAATAATTTATATTATTTATATAACTCAATTTATTTATATAAATAAATCAACATTATTAAATGCATTTATAACTACTTAATATCCCTCTCTGAATATCTGTCTTTATGGGTACTACTGGACATATTTTCAATTTCATTTTTGCTGCTTTTCAAGAAAACCATCATCTTCATGGGTCTCAGGAACTGATTATAACTGTAATATCATCAGCATAGTGCCTGAGGAAGAAATCTCAGTCAGCAGTTAATATTACTCTTATTCAGTTAACACACAAACACTTTTCTTTGAATGGAGGTTCCATTCTGATGGACAAATCTTTAACAATCTGCTGCATGATGTCCATACATCAGACCATGCATACCATGAAACCTGTGAATCAAACTATCTGAGCTCATAGGAAAGAACGAACGAAAGAAAGACAGAGGTATTAATCTGGGAGGGAAACATACATACAAGTGTTGGTGGATATGTATTATCTATCCCTTCTCCAGCAAGGCTTTCTACACTGTGTCCCATAACATCCTCCTAGGCAAGCTCAGGAAGTGTGGGCTGGATGAGTGGTTGGTGAGGTGAATTGAGGTGATTGGCTGAATGGCTGAATGGCAGAACTCAGAGGGTTGTCAACAGCAGCACTGAGTCTAGTTGGAGGTCTGTAACTAGTGATGTCCCTCAGGGGTCAGTACTGGTCCCAATCTTGTTCAACTTCTTCATCAATGACCTGGATGAAGAGTTAGAACGTACCCTCAGCAAGTTTGCTGATGACACCAAACTGGGAGGAGCAGTGGATACACCAGAAGGCCATGCTGCCATTCAGCGAGACCTGGAGAGGCTGGAAAGCTGGGCAGAGAGGAACCTGGTGAGGTTCAACAAGGGCAAGTGCAGGGTCCTGCACCTGGGGAGGAACAACCCCATGCATCAGTACAGGCTTGGGGCACACCTGCTGGAGAGCAGCTCTGTGGAGAGGGACCTGGGTGTCCTG
>Ga0065711_1049661_pt1 | contig 11186 bp, 9 predicted proteins | sample Hoacrofraction12_FD_59098 | JGI IMG/M metagenome (GOLD analysis project Ga0065711, IMG submission 59098) | Hoatzin crop microbial communities from Cojedes, Venezuela - Epithelial fraction 12 v2 (version 2) | ecosystem: Host-associated > Birds > Digestive system > Esophagus > Crop | place... | reverse complement strand
GGAAGAATATCATAAATATTTTCCAAAATTAGATATCGATACGGACGATTCTTAAAAATATTTTATCTTAATATGCATAAACGCTTGACATACTGTCCCAAAGTAGGTTAATATATCATTAATCGATATTGGGAGGAATTTTTTATGCCAAAACAAAGTCTTGTTACGATGACCGAACCAATGTTGTATATCTTAATGGCATTGCGCAATGGTCCCAAATGTGGTGTTGATATTTCAGAAATTATTACCACAAAAACCGAAGGACGTGTGAATGTTGGTCCAGCGACACTTTATACATTATTAAACAAATTTCAGGATGCTGATTATATTGTTGAAATCGACAAAGATAAACCTGGACGCAAAAGGACTTATCAGATGACAATCTTAGGTAAACGTGCTTATGCTAATGAAATTAAAAGATTGCAATCCTGTATTATGGATGCTAAAGCGACAGAAAAAGAATTAGCTGAGGATAATGTAAATAAAACACAAGAATTTAAAACCATTACGAAAATAGAGACTCCAGCAACAAGCACAAATAATATCTTCAAAAATAATATTAATGATGAACCTAAGGATGTTTTAAACGATACAACGACCATTAATTCATTTTCCCAACAATTAAAATCAAAGGAAGAAGAAAAAGAAAAAGAAGTGAATAATACGATGAATATAATTGAGAAGTATCGTAATCCAGGTAGTTAATATTTATTATTTATAAAATTTGTATAATATAGATTATGCGTATTTTATATATTTGAAATATTACATTAAATATTACTTTTCTTATACATAATTTATAAATCATCTTTCTTCTATTTAATAAATAAAAAAAACCGTTGGGCTTCGAATCCAACGGTTTTAGATTACTTTTTAAGTTTTGGCGTTTAATTATTTAACGCTATCTTTAAGAGCCTTAGAAGCCTTGAATGAAGGAACCTTAGTTGCTGCAATCTTAATCTTTTCCTTAGTTACAGGATTGATACCATTGCGAGCAGCTCTGCTCTTAACTTCAAACTTACCAAAGCCGTAAACATCAACTGTACCTTTCTTAGAAAGAGTCTTCTTGATGGTGTCGAATACTGCATCGACAGCTTCACCAGCGGCTTTCTTCGTTAAACCAGTAAGTTCAGCTACTTCATCAGCTAACAATTTCTTGTTTAAATCTTTAGACATTAGTTTTTCCTCCTTTATGTCTTTGTTATGCCTTAATTATAAGCGTTTACAAAGCCATTGGCAAGCTATTCACATATTTTTAAGCTTATTTGAAGGCTTTTTGAGCACTTTCGACCTCGGAAATCCTTTGTTTAAGCTCTGAAATGAGGTTTTCGACATCATTTTCACTCATATAACGGATTCCTGAAGCATTAGGGTGCCCCCCTCCCCCGTGGTTTTGAGCAATATCATTGATGATATAGCCTTTTTTGGAGCGTAACGATCCTTCAAACATCCGATCTTCAGCATTATAAGCAATAATACACCAAATCTTGAAATCGCGAACGGAACTAAATTCAGATACACAAATCTTGGCTACGCTGCTGTCAATTCCTATTTCCTTTAAATCATTTTCCTTTAAATAGACATAGCATAAACCGTCTTCATAACGATAATAATTACGCACCTTGGTGCGAATTTGATAGCGCTCTTGCGACATATCGAACATTCTGACACTTAAATCAGAGATATTGATACCGGTATCTGCTAATTTAGCAGCCATATGTAAAGTATGAGCACTACAATTAACCGTCTTAAAATTCAAAGTGTCCGTCAACATCCCCGAATAAAGATATTCGGCACATTCCTTAGTGACTTTATAATCTTTGTAGGTTTCTTCAAAGAAGATGGTCGCTAAAAGCTCACATGTTGAAGCTTTTTGAGTTTCGATTAACCAACCATCACCAAATTCTTCAACTAAAGGGTGATGATCGTAACGAATAATCTTTAATGAATTAATATAGCGTTCATCATCGATACGAGCGGTATTCGAACAATCCAAAATAATCCCTAAAGAATTTTTAATAAATTCATCATCAACCTCATCAATATAAGGATAAGTATCAAAGGTTTCAAGACCCATGATTTTTACTTCTTTAGTTGGAAAATTGTCATTAATCCATTGTCTTAAACCCAGTTGAGAACCCACTGCATCACCATCAGGGCGCACATGACGATAGATACAGATTTTATCAAATTCTTTTACATTATCTAATAAGCTTTGATAATCGAGAATCATAGACCTAAAATCCTAACAGTATCCTTCGCAATCATTAATTCTTCATTAGTTGGTACCACATAGACAGCAACCTTAGAATCGTCCTTAGAAATTAATTTTTCTTCACGACAATTCTTATTTAATTCATAATCAATATTTAAATTCATGCCTTCTTCTAAATGCTTTAAGATAAGCTCACGAATATAGGTATCATTTTCACCTAAGCCAGCTGTAAAGACAATCGCATCAACATGACCTAGTTGCATATAGTAACCACCAACAATATTGATAACGCGATTAACATATAAATCCTGAGTTAAAATAGCTCGTTCGTTACCCTCTTTCGCTGCATTATCAACATCACGCGCATCACTAGAAATACCAGAAATGCCAAGCATGCCGCTTTTCTTATTTAAAAGATCATCCATCTCATCAGGTGTGCAGTTTAATTGCTTCATCATATAGAAAACAATTGAAGGATCGATATCACCGCATCTAGTACCCATCATGATACCACCTAAGGGTGTCAGACCCATGGATGTATTGATACACTTACCACCCTTAACAGCAGCAATACTAGCTCCATTTCCTAAATGACAAGTAATAACATTAATATCACTTTCATTTTTACCTAAAAGTTGTGCTACTCTTTTAGAGACATACATATGAGAGGTGCCATGGAATCCATATTTACGGATTTTATAATCGGTATACCATGAATATGGCACGGGGTATAAGTAGCTTTCAGCACTCATAGTTTGATGGAAGGCCGTGTCGAAGACAAAGACATGGCCAGCATTTGGTAATTCTTTTTTAAATGCTTCATAACATAATAAATTAGCTGGATTATGAAGCGGTGCTAACTCGTTCATATCAGCGACCTTCGCGACAACTTCCTCACTGACTAAAACCGATTCACTGAAGTGCGAACCGCCCTGAACCACGCGATGTCCAACGCCATCGATTTCCTTAAGATCAGCAATTACCTGATATTCAATTAAGGATTTTAATAAGGTATTTACGGCATCGTTGTGATCCTTTAAAACTAATTCCTTATTATGCTTCTCGCCATTTACTTTGATGGTAAATTGGCCCATCTCTAAACCGATCCTTTCCGCAAGACCACTGGTTAATACCTTTTCTTCAGGCATTTCGAATAATTGGAATTTTAAAGATGAACTCCCAGCATTAATTGATATTACTTTACTCATTTCATTCCTCCTTAAGTTTATTTAAAGTATCAATATATCTTAAATCATTATTAGCGACCATCGTCTGAATGAGGTCATTAATAATTTGATCCTTACTTATTAATTTTAACTTATCTTCATAATTTAGCAGCTGTTTTAAACTGCGATTGATAAGATCGGAAACAGCAGCCCTACTGATTGCTTCATTTTCTGCTATCTCACTTAATGATAAATCTTCACCATAATATTCATTTAAGATCTCCTGTTGTCTCTGGGTTAATAAAGAACCATATTGACTGATTAATTTATTGGCATACAAGTGATCTATTTTATTCATATAAACCTCTTAAAATACCATCGAGATATAGATCAATATCAAAGGCACAGAGGTCGCTTTCTTTCTCTCCTAAGCCTAAAAAACGAACCGGTAATTGCAATTGATCTTTAATTGCTAAAACAATACCACCCTTAGCGGTACCATCAACCTTCGTCAAGATAATGCCATCGAGCTCTGTTGCTTCCTTAAAAATCTCCGCTTGCGATAAACCATTTTGTCCCGTATTAGCATCTAATACCAATAAGGTATTATGCGGTGCCCCCTCAATTTCCTTAGCACAGACGCGCTTCATTTTAGATAATTCAGCCATTAAATTCTTTTTATTTTGAAGGCGTCCCGCCGTATCACAAATTAAGACATCATATTTTTCATCCCTGGCTTTACGACAGGCATCGACGATAACCGAACTAGGATCCTGATTCTCTTTGCCAGCAACTACATCGACATATAATCTTTCACCCCAAGCCTGTAATTGCTTAATAGCACCAGCTCTGAAAGTATCAGCTGCTGCCATTAATATCTTATAGCCGTAATTCTGAAATTCACCAGCTAATTTAGCGCAAGTAGTTGTTTTACCAGAACCATTGATTCCTACTAACATGATGACCGTGGGACCCTTATTATTTTCATGCAACTGATCATCAGCCGCGGCGACATAAATTTCTTTTAAAGTATCCTTCAATAAAAAATAAATTTTTTCTTTATTTAAAGAAATATTTTTAGCTTTTTTATAAAAGGAATCACAGACTTTTTGGGCTGTCTGATATCCCATATCACTTTCAATCAAAGAAATCATAATTTCCTCAATTAAATCATCAATCTGCAAATCATTATCCAATAATAATAAGCGTTTCCCTAAACTAGAATTTGTCTTGGAAAAACCACTTAAATATTCATTGGTTTTATTGCGATTAAATATATCAAATAGAGCCATCTACTTTTTCAACCTCACTCATCTTAACTGCATCAATTAATTTAACCTTCATCATTTGGGAAACACCCCTGCTCTGCATTGTGACACCATATAAGACATCACAATTTTCCATCGTACCGGAGCGATGCGTAATCAAAATAAATTGACTGCGATCACCAAAATCCTTAACATAATTCGCAAAGCGTTCGACATTGCTTTGATCGAGAGCAGCTTCAACTTCATCAAAAATTACTAATGGTATATGTTTAATCTTTAAAATCGTAAAGAGAACACAGATGGCAATTAAGGTTTTTTCACCACCCGAGAAAAGTCTGATTGATTTAACCGCTTTACCCGGAGGCTGAACATCAATATCGATACCAGTATTTAGGATATCTTCAGGATCTTCTAAAACTAATTTTGCCTTACCACCGCCAAACAAGGCCGTAAAGGTCTTTGGTAATTCTTCATTTATTTTATTAAAGGTTTCACTGAAGCGTTCCTTCATCGTTTCATCCATTTCTTCAATGGCCTTCAAAATCTTATCGCGACTCGCAATTAAATCATCATAATTTTTCTTTAATAATTCATAGCGCTCATTAACTTCTTCAAATTCTTCAGGTGCCGACATATTGACATTACCTAATTCACGAATTTCATTGCGTAAGGCAATAACTTCATCACGACAATTTTCATTAATATCTAAATTAACATTCGCCAAGGCATATTCATATGTCATCTGATACTCACTGCTAAGGCGATTTAAATTTTCATCTAGTTTCGCTTTGATGGTTGCCTCTTGCGAAATAATATTATGGAAATCGGTATTTAATTTATCCAATTCGCGACGCATTAAACGAACCTGAGCATCCTTACGATCGATGCTGCTGGCTAATTTAACACGCTCGTCTCTTTTAGCTTTTAAGGAATTATTTAAATTATCGCGACTCGCATAATGCTCATTTAATTCCTTAACTAAATTATCGACGAATGTCAATTCCTCATCCTTATGGTTGGGTGAAATTAAATCATAATCAGCCTGTAATTTTTCATATTTACTTCTTTTAGCATCAACAACTGTTTCTAACTGCGCTAAGGCGATACGTTTTTCCGTAATCTTATTATCGATAGCGTCTCTTTCATTTAATAAACGCTGATATTCCTTACTGCTTAATTGTGCTTGCGCATCGATGGATACCAAATCGTTCTTTAAGCGATTTAATTCATTTTGAGCACCTACTAAAGACATCTCATTCTTAACGCGACCACCGGTCATCGTACCACCGCGATGCACGATATCGCCATCGACCGTAACAATATTGTAGGCATATTTTAAAATATTACCTAAGCGGTTCGCATGGCTTAAATTATCACAGACAATAATATTACCTAATAATGCTTCTCTAACTAATTCAAATTCAGTAGCACATTCCACAAATTCGTTCGCAAAACCTAAAAATCCTTCCGTATTTTCACAGATTGCTTCGTGGTCGTGGCTGACATAATGCGGTCTTAAAACCGTTAAAGGTAGGAAGGTTGCCCGACCACTACGATTATTTCTTAAAAATTCAATCGTTTGGCGTGCGCAAGCTTCATCTTTTGTGATGATATGATAGACACTACCTGCTAAAGCAGCTGTGATTGCTTCTTCATAATCATCATGGGGCTCCATAACTTGTCCCACAACCCCCATAACATCAGGGAAAGCCTGGCGATTATCCATGATCGTTTTAACACCGCTTTGGCTACGCGAAGAGAAAGGATCCTTCAACATATTTTCTAATAAATTTATCTTATTTTCCGTCTTGCGAACATTGTTAGCATCCTCTTCCTTTTTGAAAGAAATTTCTAATAATTTAGTTGCACATTCCTCCAAATTCTTATGTAATAATTCAAGTTCGCTCTGAGCATCCTGTTGTCTCTTTAAACGATCTTCGTATTCAAATTGAGCTTCCGCTAGTGCTTCTCCCATTTGTTTTGCTTTTTCTTCATTGCTCGCATTTTCAATGGCATATTTGCGCTTTTCATCAATCTCAATCTTACGAGTTTCCAAATGTTGAATCTCATTGATAATGGCTACTAATTTATCCTGGGTTTGATTAACTTCACGATCAATGCTATGTTGATTATCTTTTAAAATACCGATTTCATTCTCCTGAACATTGATTGAAGCTTGCTTAAGCTGGATATTACTCTCCAAATCGAAGCGCCCCTTATCAACCTCTTCACCTTGTTTATTTAAATTAGTAATTGAATTTACAAGTACCGCAATTTCAATTTCCTCAAGCCTTTGTTTTTTTTCACGATATTCCAAAGCCTTTTTAGCCTGTCTTTTCAAAGGTGAAACCCGACGCTCTAATTCATCTAAAATATCGAAGGTACGCTCTAAATTTTCTTTAGTGCGCTCTAAACGATTTAGAGATTCAATCTTACGTTTTTTATATTTAGCGACCCCAGCCGCTTCTTCAAAAATAGCGCGACGCTCATATGGTTTCGCTTCCGCAAAAGCTGAGACATTACCCTGTGAAATCATCGATAAAGAATCCTTACCAAGACCGGTATCAAGAATCAAATCAATTACATCACGTAAGCGAACATTCTTATGGTTGATCAGATATTCAGCATCCTGGTCGGTATTATAAATACGACGCGTAATCTCGATTTCTTCTAATTCTGAATTAAGAATATGTTGACTATTATCAAAGACAAGGGTGACTTCTGCCATATTTAAGGCACGACGATTCTCAGAACCGGCAAAAATAACATCAGTCATCTTCTCACCACGCAGCGATTTGATTGATTGTTCACCTAAAACCCAACGCACCGCATCTGCAATATTAGACTTACCACAGCCATTAGGTCCGACGATACCCGTCATCGCATCATCGAAATTAATGACAACTTTATCCGCAAATGACTTAAAGCCATACATTTCAATTCGCTTTAGAAACATTTCGTGCCCTCCACAAATATATATTATAGCAGATAAATAGATGGCCGTTTAAGGAACTTGTCAGCATAATATCATTAATCGATACTCTTGAAGATATATCTTAACTTGCCTTCCATAAGGTATTGCTTGTCTTCTAAAATTACATAGCGATTTTCTTTTTTTATAAGCGGGAAATGCTGATCCTTATATACTAATTCATAATGATGTTTTTTATCCAAATTAGGCAGGGTTGCTAAGGGTGAGTATTTAAAATGCATCAACTCCCTTCTTCCCTGTCCGTAAATATGAATATTGTCACCACCTACCCTATTCAATAAACGCTCTAATTTTTGCTTATCCAATTCTGGTGAAGCAATAATAGCCTCAAAACCTAAATCTCTTAAAAATTGATATGCCCTTGCGTTATAACAATTCAAGGTATGATTACTAATCTTATGATTTGCTTCATAAAACAAACCACCAAGTTCCGAAATTACAACCTTATCTCTACTTAAATAATGAGGTTTTATATTTGGATAAATTAAATAATGTTCTTCGACAGGCGCTTCACTCATCAGAAGATATTCGTCAGTTTTCATATCTTTAATCTGATTTATATTTAAAAATTCACATAGATTTCTCTTAACATAAGGCACAGTTTTAACTTCATAATCTATTTCTTTCATTTGTCTCTCTATTTTCAATAATTCTTTATTTAAAATTTCAGTAACTTCACGCCTTATCTTTTTAATGATACTCAAAGGAATAAAGGAATTAGTATCTCCTTCAAAGAGAAAATTATTTAGATAAAATGGTGTCTCTTTAAAATGGTCAAAAGCTTCTTTAATTTTATCGATATCAACATTATTTGTTTTTGCTTCAGTTATTAAATAATCAGATTTAAACTCATCATTAAATTCATCATATTTAAATTCGATTGTCAGATAATCACCAATATGCGATTTCAATTTTACATCTAAAGCGTACTTCGGTACAACATTGTTAAAATCGATAGCTTGCTCCAAAAGATAATCAGAAGTTTTATAAACATCAAATTCCTTTAAATAAAAATCAATATCAACTTCAACGATATCTCCTTTTTTGGCTTCAGAAATTAATAAGCCATTTTTATATAAACGATTTAAAATTAAACCTTCCGCATTGCCAAAACGAATGCCATCAAATTGATGCAGATCTTCTTCAAGTTTAATAATTGCTTTTTTATGATGCACATTTAGCACTTTACCAATTTTTAAACCACGATGATTGGGTTTATCCTGGCCCAACAAATCCTTAGCACCCTTATCAAAAAGATAGGTATTACAAAAGCCGCGATTATATAAAACTAAGGCCATCTTTTTATCATAATTAAATAATCTATTCTGATAATAATAATCAATTGCCTTACGATATAAAAATGTTATCCAATAAACATAAGAACTGCTTTTCATACGGCCCTCTATCTTTAAGGAGGCAACACCAGTCTTAATAATTTCAGGAATATTTTCTAAGGTGTTTAGATCTTTTGTGCTTAATAAATATTCACTGCCTTCAATATCAACATATTTATTTTCGTCCACATCAAATAAACGATATGGTAAGCGGCAACATTGCGAGCATGCTCCCTTATTGGCAGAACGATTACTTGTAACAGAAGAAATTAAACATTGACCACTATAACAAGAACATAATGCGCCATGAACAAACATTTCGATTTCGATGTCTAATTTTGTCATTTCATTTATTTCTACTAATGAAGTTTCGCGTGCAATAACCACTCTTTTAAAACCCATTTTCTTTGCGCTTTTTACAGCCTCAATATTATTGATATTCATCTGGGTACTGGCATGTATTTCAAAATCAGGATAATTCTTTATTAATTCATAATAAAGTCCTAGATCTTGAATAATTAAGGCATCAACTTTATTTTGATATAAAAATTCAACTTCCTTCAGGGCATGGTCTAACTCATAATCATTTAATAAGGTATTAATAGCGACATATAATTTAATACCTCTTAAATGACAATAATTAATTGCTTCAATAATTGTCTCATTATCAAAATTACCCGCAAAGGCACGGGCACTATAATTTTTACCACCAATATAAATGGCATCAGCTCCCGCTGCACAAGCAGCCTTTAAGGCTTCAAAGGTTCCCGCTGGAGCCAAAAGCTCTACTTTTTTATTTGGCATAATTGCCTCGACAGAAATTCAGGATAATATTTTCAAATTCACTTCGTTCTTCATAATAAGTATTATTCTTGAGATTATAATCAAATTCGCTTAATTGAAATAATAAATTTATCAATTCCTTATCATTAGTATAGCGTAAAGTTTCCAATGCCTTATTCAAACGATATTGTGAACTGCTGCCGCCAAGAGACTTTAAAATAAAATCTTTACTTTTTCCTTGTTTACTTAAAAAACTTACCGCATAAAAATAACGAATTTGCGAAACTAATAAATATAGAATCGAGACAACTGAATTATTGACTTTTAAACACTCATCAAGATAAGAGAATGTCTTTTGATAATCATGTTTTAATAACGAATTAATAAATTCGAAAGTTTGTTCCTCACTATTATGTTCTATTAATTGTAAAAGTATTTCTTCATTTATCGGCTCATCAATTAAGCTCAATTTATCAAGAATATTCATCAATAATTCAATATCATTCTTAACATAATTAATTAATTTATCACGAACACCACTTGTAAATTTGATATTCCTTTCATTAATTAAAGCAGCAACATAATCATAATAATTGTAGGGTCCAGGATTTTCAATTATTAATTCCTGAGCATTACTTTTAATTAATTTATACATTTTGAGTCTTTTATCGAAGGCCTTCTCTTGCGAATAAAATATTAAATCATTGTTTTTAGATGGATTGTCAACACATTGATTTAATAATTTATCATCCTTAGCTCCACAACTCTCAAATAAGAAATAAGGATTACGGACAACGATTACATTTTTTGTACCGAAAAGGTTAATGCTATAAAAAGCCTGATGGATATCTTCGAAATCGCCATCCTTACGACAATCAAAATTTAAAGGTTCCCCTTCACTCTTTTTAATAATATCTTGAAGCCGCAGTCGAATGAGACGATCATTACTTCCGGTAATCAAATAAATCATATATCAATTATAAGCCATCATCGAGAACTTGGTCAGTCGAATTGACCATAGTGTAATTCCAATATGATATTGTCTCATTGTTTCCAAATAGAAAATGTCCTAGGTAAATATATCAATATTTGGTAAACTGTCCTCTGTAAGGAGGTTAATATATGAGAAAGGTCGTATTGAGAATGAGCGAAGAATACAAATATGAAATCATTAAGAAGTTAGTAGATACAAATGGCAATAAAAGAAGAGCAGCTTTAAAGCTTAATTGTAGCCTTAGAACCATCAATCGTTTAATTGAGCGCTATCGCAAAGAAGGTAAAGCAGCCTTCATTCATGGCAATCGTAATCGCAAGCCTGCTATTGCCTATAGTGAAGAAGTCAGAAAAGAAGTAATTGATTATTATCTAAGTGAGTATCGCCAAACTAACTATACTCACTTTTTAGAAATCCTTTATAAGGATAAGGGT
>Ga0065711_1049668_pt1 | contig 11187 bp, 4 predicted proteins | sample Hoacrofraction12_FD_59098 | JGI IMG/M metagenome (GOLD analysis project Ga0065711, IMG submission 59098) | Hoatzin crop microbial communities from Cojedes, Venezuela - Epithelial fraction 12 v2 (version 2) | ecosystem: Host-associated > Birds > Digestive system > Esophagus > Crop | place... | reverse complement strand
TCCTTCCTTCCTTCCTTCCTTCCTTCCTTCCTTCCTTCCTTCCTTCCTCTCTTTCTCTCTTTCTCCCTTTCTTCCTTTCTCTCTTTCTCTCTCTCTTTCTCTCTTTCGTGTTTCTCTCTTTCGTCTTTCTCTCCTTCTCTCTTTCTTTTTTCCTTCATTCCTGCTTTCCTTCTTTCCTTCATTTTTTCTGTCTCTTTTTTTTTAGCTAGTTCTTTTCCTTCCTCTTGCCACAGAGAACATATTTCTTTGTTTCACTTTTTTGTCTAGAAAAGTTGTTCCAGTTTGCAGCAATGCTAGTTTACAGTTCATCTCTCTTCGCCTGATTGCAAAACCTGCCTTTACTCCTAGTACAGTATAAGGAATAACCCTCAGTGCCCTCAGCTTAGACAAGCAGTAAGCAACCCTCTTTTTTCACATTAAAGGAAATTTTCTCCTTAATTGTCTTCCATCTGGATTCAGGAAGGTCAAATAATTTTGATTAGAGGACTAAGCCTTATTTCTGTTTGCAAATACATCATGATACAAGACGTTTCAACTGTATTACTGAGACTGTATGTTCATGATTGCGTATATCCAAAGAAGTATTGAAGAATGGAGGGTGTTTGTGCATCTAACAGGTATTCTGTGAACTTAACCAGTTTAAGAGTATACATTTGGTGCACATGGGTGTGTATTCTAAACTATACACAATGTAATCATGAAATTTTGTATTTGTTAACACTATGTATTAATAAAACAATTGTGCAAAGGCTTTGGAAAGGTAGAAAGTGCCCTTCTAATTTCAAGTCTTATTTTGTGAAGTAAATCACTTCTTAGAAGTGAGAAGAAATTAAGACATTGGTGTACAATGCCTTACAAAATGGTCAGGTAGTTCAATGGCAAGTATTGCAATAAATAAAATGAATTATACACTTTCCAGACAACAGAATGTTTGGCAAAAAGTATTTCACTGCCTAGAAATATTGCCTTCAGTTATGAATGCCAGAGTTAGTTGCTGGGTGGTAAGGATCTGAGGTAAGACTATAGGTTATGCCCTCACAGCATTGTCTAATTAGCCATTTGGGCTTTCTGCCTCTTCACCTGTGAGAAGGATTTACTCTCCAGTCTGTTTCCTGTCCATCTTACAGCTGTGGAAGGTAAGAAATTATTTTATTGTTACAGTCAGGCCTGGGTTTTTCTGGTATAGGGTTAATTTTCACAAGAAGCCAGGAGGAGACAAAGCTGGGATGGCTGACTCAAACTAGATAAACAAATGGGGTATTCCATACTACTATGTCTGTCACGGTCAGCTTTAAGTGGGGGAGCTGGCAGGAGAGGGTGATCCTTACTCAGGAGCATGCTGAGCGGTGAGAATGTTGCCCTGTGTATTCCCTTGTTTCATTTGTTCTTTTTATCAATATTACTATTGTTACTATTCGCTTCCTTGGCTGTTCTGTTAAACTGTCTGTATCCCGAACCCTGAGTCTTGCCTTTTCCTTCCCCTTGTCCTCTGTACCCCATCAGGGGGGAGGGGTGATGGAGCAGCCACGTGGTTCTTTGGTGCCTCTCCGAAAAATCTTCTGAATCCATCTCACTCCTTAGAGATAAGAAGCTGAAATCTATGTGTGATTTAGGAGGTCAGCAAGGTCAGTGAACCACCAGATATGCAGACCTCTTGGGCAGAGCCAAGTTAATCTCTTCAGTAACACCTGCATTTGATGACTAAGGAATCTCAAGTTCACAGGAAGGTCAAACAAAAATGGCATTCCTGAAATTGCAGTGATGCAAGAACTGTTAATCTGGTAAGCATATACATTTTCTGTATCTTTTAAAAGAGGCTTAAACAGCCTCCTAATTTTCATATTTTTCATATTTCTCTTGCTTCTGCTTGAAGAACACTTTAACATTGTTTTACACCCTAAGGCTTTCCATTAGTGCCAGGAAACATGAACTCCTCTCCCGTCAAGAACCCATAAATGTGAGTGGATACATTAATGATGATTATCACATAGCAGGAAATTTACCAAGGCCAGCAGGTGTTAAGGTGTTGAAGGGAACTACCAATCAATCAGTCATTATTTGTTCTCTCTAGGAAAAACAAGGTCAGCTTAATTTAACATGAAATTTGTGCAGCATAGATGATCTTTCAATATGAATGTGAATAATGATGAAGAAATAGTGTAAACATGAATTATTAAATTCTTGAAAAGGTTAGCAAATATTAGCTGCCTTTCACTTGGGCTTATGTAAGTGAACTTTTGTAACAAACAAGGAAAAATAAAACTTGTAGCTGAAGATCAGCCAAGATGAGGGCCTTGTTCATGACACTCTCTACTTATTTATTAGAAATGTAAGCTCTTCCTCAAAGACTCCATATCACAGTCTTATGCCTGAATCCTTCAATCTAACCTTAATAATGATCCTACATGGAGCAGTACTGACTTTATGAGTTCAGATGCAGAAGGATTAGATGTGAAACTTTGCAACTTCTGAAACTTATGTGTAGCAATTTTTTAAACACTTTGACTTAAATTTCATACAGATAATTTAAGAAAAACAATATTCTGATCAATAACTTGAGCCAGTGCATTTAGCAATCAATTACACTGGAGCATCTGTCTTATGAGGAAAGGCTGAGGAAGATGGGCTTGTTTCGCCCGAAGAAGAGAAGGCTGAGAGGGGACCTAATAAATGCTTATAAATATCTGAAGGGTGGGTGTCAGGAGGACAGGGCCAGACTTCTTTCTGTGGTGCCCAGTGACAGGACAAGGGGCAATGAGCACAAATTGAAGCATTGGAAGTTCCATCTGAACATGAGGAAGAACTTCTTCCCTCTGAGGGTGACGGAGCACTGGAACAGGCTTCCCAGGGAGGTTGTGGTGTCTACTTCTCTGGAGATTTTCAAGACCCACCTGAACGCGGTCCTGTGCAGCCTGCTGTAGGTGACCCTGCTTCGGCAGGAAGGTTGGACTAGATGACCCACAGATGTCCCTTCCAACCCCTACCATTTTGTGATTCTGTGAAATATACACTTATTGGAAGAAGCAAATTAAATTCTTACAGTTTTAAAATATCACTCTTCATAGAAACTAATTAAGAGAGACGATTATAACCATGACTGAAGAAAAATAAATCAATGGTTGGCAAATATAATCATACTTGTTGCTGTTTCAATCAAACAGATATCTTACTCACCCTACCTGTAATTGTGTAGGCAATTAATATCTGTAACTCACGCACAGCTTTCACACATCTGTAGGAAAGGGTCTGCCAGTAGGTTTGTGCCTTCATTCTTTCTTCTGTTAAAAAAGAAGCTTGTTGAAGAACAGCATTAATGTGTTACCTGTATTGACACTGCCAATTAATTTGACAAGTCTTTATGATTGATTAACAATAACGGCTTGACACAAAGGATATGTTATTACAGACCTTTCTTATTTTGCTGTAGGACAGCTTGATTTGTTATATTCTGATTTATTTTACATCCACCCTTTGTGTTTTGGTTAATTATTGTGGAAGACACATTCAAGTATGTGAGGAAAATAAATACGGTAACAGATTTTATCTTTACCCTGAGATTGTGTAGGATGCTGTTAACACAGGGAAGAATATTAGTATGCAACAGTTAAAACTCTGTACTTTGATCTTATCTCCCAAGAATATTTGAAACACAGATTTTACTTCCGGTTTTGCTTTTCTTTTTTGCTTGACTAAACCTCTTTACCTAGCGAAACTCTGCAACAGGAAATCTTTAGCTTAGGGAATCATTGACTATAAGAATAAGCTAGATGTCATTAAGCATGATTATTTAACTCAGCAGTAGAAGTTTAGAAATGGAAATGTTGTTTTATTTCACTTCTCCACTGTAGAACCTTCCTCAGAGCTTGTGTGAAGTAACCCAAGGGAATAAACATCAATGAGCCCTGCGAGCAGTCGGTCTAGACCTTACCATTCTTCAGCTCAGAGGATCTGAAGCATGTCATTAAACAAGTTAGAGCAAAAATCAAACTTTACCAGTCCAGCAATCAACAGATTTATATGGAGATGCACAATGCCTTTTTGTTGTATGTGTTTGTGTATGTATTTGAATTGTCACAAAGTCCAGTAAATGGCTCAGTTCTGTCGTAGCCTTTTGAAGGGATTGAAGGGTTGCGGCATTATTGAGCATATAAATATCCCTTTTCATTCAAAGCTTTTAGAAAGCCTTTAAAAACAGTGGAGGTTTCATTGTGTTCCACTGCCAATGTAAGTGTATCTTAAAGAGCCTTTTAAAAACTCCTCAAAAATTGCAAGATTATCTGCTTTACCTTTAAGTAAAAGTAAGTTTTCCAACACAGTCATGGCACTATTAAGGAAAGAATTTAACACCTTCTACACTGTAGTTACGTGTTATAATGATAAAATACACAGATGCAGACAGAGAGACCAAATCCACTAAAGATTTTTCCTATAGTTGTATTTTCTAGCATAGTTAAACATCACTTCTACATTTTACTTATTTTCCATTTCAAATTTTTATTTTCTTATCATTTAAGTTCTCTAACATAATTACAGATCTCAGGATGTTTTCCCTGAACTGGGCTGGAGTTCTGTTTAGTTGACCATCTTCTTTAGGACAATAGTATGTGACTAGGTGTTGCGGCGGCATCAAGGGCTCGACCAATATGATCCATAACAGTCAACTTTATTAGCAAAGAATCTAGATTATATAGAAAGCACTCAATTGTGATTAGTCACTATACATAAACACTCGATACAATACTCAACTATGATTTGTTACTATACATAAAAACATCTATCAATAAAACACCCTGGTTGCATGATTAATACTCAAACTATGATTGGTCAGTATTCACAGAAAGACTGTTTACCTGCAGCTGGCCTGAGAACGATTGTGGTTCCCACAGCCAGCCTGAGAAAGGTCTGTTTTCCCGCAACTGGCCTGAGAAAGGTTTGTTTTCCCACAGCCAGCCTGAGAAAGGACTTGAGGCTTGTGCTGCTTGAAGCCTGCACTACTACAAACCGATTGAGTCCATATTCAGAGTGTCTGGATTGCTCACAATATGTCCCTGTTTCTCCAGAAACCCTACAACTAGGAGACAATTTATGAGCAGGGCAAGTAAATAGTTTTCCTTCTTGGACAATGTGGTTATTTATTTTATTTATATTTATTCATAATTAGTAAATAATAGGAGAGATATGGATTTGATGGGTGGATAAGGAATTTTGTTGGAAGGTTGCAACCAGAGGAAAGTGGCCAATGGCTTAATATCCAGACGAACGCTGGTGACAAGTGGTGTCCCTCAGGGGTCTGTACTGTGACCGGTGTTGTTTAATATTTTCATCAATGGCAACTTAGACAGCGACATCGAGTGCACCCTCAGCAAGTTTGCAGATGACACTAAACTGCGTGGTGCAGCGGATACACCAGAAGAATGGGATGACAACCAGAGGGACCTGGACAAACTTGAAAAGTGGGCCTGTGTGAACCTCATGAGGTCCAACAAGGCCAAATGAAAGGTCCTACATCTGGCTCGGGGCAGCCTCCGCTATCAATACAGGCCGAGGGATGCAGGGACTGAAAGCAGCCCTGCCAAGAAGGACTTGCAGGTACTGGTGGATGAAAAGCTAGACATGACCCACCTATGTGTGCTTGCAGCCCAGGCAGCGAACAGTGCCCTGGGCTGCATCAAGAGAAGAGTGGCCAGCAGGTCAAGGGAGGGGATTCTGCCCCTCTGCTCTGCTCTGATGAGACCTAACCTGGAATCCTGCATCCAGCTGTGTAGCCTCCAGAACAAGAAAGACATGGAACTATTGGAGCAGGCCCAGAGGGTGGCCATAAAAGATGATCCGAGGGCTGGAGCACCTGTCCTATGAGGAAAGGCTGAGAGAGTTGGGGCTGTTCAGCCTGGAGAAGAGAAGGCTGCAGGGAGACCTTAGAGCAGCCATTCAGTACTTAAAGGGAGCCTATAGGAAAGATGGGGAAATTCTTTTCAGCGGCGCTTGTTGTGATTGGACAAGCAGTAATGGCTTTAAGCTAAGGGAGGGTTGATTTAGACCAGATATAAGGCAGACATTTTTCACACTGAGGGTGGTGAAACACTGAAGCAGGTTGCCCAGGGAGGTAGTGGAGGCCCTATCCCTGGAAACATTCAAGGCCAAGTTGGATGGGGCTCTGAGCAATATGATCTGGTTGAAGATGTCTGTGCTCACTGTGGGTGGTTGGGCTAGATGACCTCTAAAGGTCCACTTCCAACCCAAATATTTTATGATTCTATGATTCTATGATTCTATGATTCCATGATTTGAAGTTCTGTGAATTCTCTGCAAGTTCAGTGCACCAGCTTTCAGATATTACGAGTACACTGTCGTTCGGCCAACACGAATGAAGTTGTAATTTTCTTCTAAAGTTGTCAGAGCAGTGCGAAAATCAGCACAGATGAAGGTCTGATCGCTGAAGATACACACTCAGTTTTGTCAAGAAAAAGAGAACAGCCTGCCTAATTACTTGGGAAGATATTGTCAACACCCAGACTGAAGGTACTCAGTTTAGGATACTACCTACATAAAAGACACGATTTATGATCTCCATATAGTAAAGTGAAGAGGGTGAGGATCAAGCAGGGTACAAGTAACAGCATTAGGTGTAGCTGGAATGGCCTCTTGAAAGGACACACATGTGTCTGTTGTTGCTTACAGGAGACTCCTGACATAGGCATTCCTGAAGTTATAGAGTGAAAATACTCTTTCCTACCTTTAATGTACCAAATTGTATTTTTCCAGTCCATAGGATGTTCAAAGGTAGCAAGTTCTGGGGACCCTACCTTGGCACTGTTTAAAAATACTACTTTCTATGCCCAGGAAATGTATTTTCTTGCAGTTTTATCTCTTCATTTGAGGAGCTGGCTTGTTGGCTGGTGGTTCAATGTTCAGAAAGCATGTCAGTATTTGGATTATTCTCTAGCAGATACAGGTCTGTCTTCCTGTTTGTGTGAAACACTTCTCTGACACCCTGCTTGTGCCAGACACCTATTCATGGCATACTTGGAGCACTGTTTTTGGATTTCTTGTTGCTTTCTTCCTCATCTCCCTCGTAAGCCCATGACAGTAGCATGAAAAATGCTGTCAGTATTATCAGTACTCTGTTCAATTCCTTTCCATTCAGTTCTGCCCATCCACAGTGCAGAGCGTGCTGGGGCTGCTCTGTCAATGGGATGTCTGAATGCTCCTGATGAAATTTCTCTGGAGGTAGTATGAAAAAGCACTGATGATAGATGATAAGAGGACAAATGAAGTCATAAAACCAAACATGATCCCTTCAAGGGATGAGAGTCACCAGCAGAATATTCACAACCCAGAACTGAGGGACAGACTGTTGGATCAGCTTTAACAGGTCAGGCTGAAGGACTTTCTGAGCCAGAAAAGAGCTTAATATTATCAGCATGAGGATTTCAGCACAGGGTAGAATGATGGCTAAACTTGCACTAAATCTAAAATAGTCCTGTCGTGTGCTTTTAAGTGTAGTATCTATAGGACCGTATAATTTAGGTGTCAAAAAACAAAGGGAAGGGATATTTTTTCCTCTTTGCATAGATGAGGAAGAAATGGGGAAGGAGAAAAAATATTAGATATTTACTGCTATGTTTTCCTGCAGCATTCAGCACAAGGCTATTACTCTTTAATGTGATTGCATTCAATAGAGCCATAGATCAACTCTCAGTTGATAAGTGCTTTGGAAATAGTGGCAAACTAGGAAAAATTTTCTCTGCCCCAGGCTTTCCTCAGCTCCACGGTGCTTTTGATTAGTATGCATATCCACTGATGAAGAACCTGCTGTTTTACCAGTACAACCCTTGAATCCCAGGCTTCACACTAGAAAGACAGTGTAAAGGATACAGAGAAAGAAAAATATCCACCAGTACATTGCAACTAACAAACCAGTTTGGAAAATTAAGTGCTAAATAATAACCTTGAGCTGATGTGCATTCAACCTAAAGTTGTGTTGCTCTTAGCAGTGACAAATGAGTAGTTTAGTCCCATGGGGGAATGCAAATCACCACTCAGCCTAACGATAATTGTAGGACTGTCTTTTCCAGTGGTTTAATTTTGCTTTACACAGTCAAGTGTAATGGCCTGATGATCACACAGAATTGACAGAGATTAATACCCTTCTGCAGAGGCAGCAGAAGACCAGACAGGTTTTACAAGGGGGTCTTAAATATCCCTAGGTAACTCATATTTAAACACCTGAATTGCACTCTTAGTATTACTGCAGTGCAGTTATTAGATGAAAGACAATTAAAGTAGGTGTGGTAAAAAAGGGGTCCTTGTAGCTTAAAACATAGACTATTTGCAAAAAAAAAAAAAAAAATTATTAGGTTTGTAAGTATTTAGTTAATTATTTTTCACCTGCCTTTCCCCTTACTTTACTTCTGCACTATGATTTTTATTAAATCTGAGAAAGTGTTTAGAAGAAAGAAAATATTCTCCTTCCCTTTCCAGTCTACAGACAGGAGAAATTTTGAGCTTCTGTCCAACCAAACTGAATAATTCCTATTCCATAACAATAGAAGTTTTAAAATTGCAAGTGCTTATGGTTATAAGAAGAAACCAAATCCAAAACGTTCAGGTAGACCCAAGCTATCAGCCTAGTTGTATCTACTGGGCTGACAGGACAGTGGCTTGACAATGACCTTCATAATCATTGTACTCACTTTCATGTCATGTTTTCATTCTGAGTAAAGCCATAACTTTAGTTCAGCTACCAACATTTTGCCACTTCCAGGGAAGTGATGAATTTTGGAGATCTGCACGGTCTGGCTGATGTTCCAGTGTAACAAAAATCAAATTTAAACAGTAGGTTAACATGATTTTACTGGGTGCTCTAAATCATTGTGCAAAATACTGGCCTCTTTTTGCTAAATTTTGTCAGATCTAGGAGTCATCCTCTGTAAGCATCGCAGGCTCAGTCTCTTTGCCTTGCTGTCAATTCCCCAGAAGTAAATAAGTAACAAGAAGATCGTGCCGGGATCCAGAAGTTTCCACCCAGGGATAAAGAGTTAAATAGTACTGAAAAACAGTCTTTTTCCCCAGAAAACCTTTCCTCTAGGCCACAGGATTTTGTAGAGGGATGGACTGTGAGCTCTTCTAGATTGTTGGTGATGTGTCCATTGCTGGATGCACTGATGAAATATCTGGTCCTACAGCATGCAGGTAAAAATGGCTGGCTGATGCAGGTAATATTTGACACCTTTTCTTCACAGAGAAAGCAGAAACAGACCTTGAAGGAGAAAACTGCCTGAGATTAAAATCATTCTGCTGCACTGCTTTCTGAGCAGAATGAAATTAAGATTCGTCTCAGTTCTGAAAAGCCTTTCCTCCTCAGGTAAACTAAAGAGTCAGATTCTTGTCTGTGACTGTATAGATCTCATAAGAAATCCAGGGAGAAGGGAGATAGTCGCATTTGGCATCAGTAGAACTCTTTAGTGAACAGAGAGGCTGAAACAATGAGGTAGGATTCTTACTGGCCCTCCTGGTCTCTTCTGTTTGCTATAGTCAAGGCAAAGGCATGGGTTACTCTAGCTCTAACCTACAAATGATTTAAATGGAATACTGAATCTCAGCTCCCACCTGTAGTGGATTTCCTCACCACATCCTGTTCACCAAATCATCTTGTTCCACATTACCTTTCTTCAGCATGGTACCAGCGACCTCACTCATGTTTATGTATTTTCCAGAGTGAGCGAGGGATGCCTGCTAAGCCAAGCTCACAGTTCATATTATCCTGCCTATAAACCTCACAAACTCCTGCAGTGGCAATTTACTATACCCAAAACGTCCTTGTGGCTAGATATAAGTAGCTTACTTTTAGTCCTGTGGTAGCAAGTTGGACAAAAATATTGTTCCAGAGGGACCAGGAACGTTACTGAATTTTTATTAAGGGAATAAAGAATTACGCTGTCAATGACAGTTGCTTGAACATAGTAATGTCAGCCTAGAGTTTAGCCCATCATCAGAAGTCTAATATTGGACAGCAAAATAAATGCAACAACAGTTTCCTCCCATTGGTTATGTGGAAGATCATGAGTGATTTTACTTTATTCTTTAAATCAGCCGTGGATGTTGTCTACCTAGACTTCAGCAAGGCTTTCGACACTGTCTCCCATAACATCTTCCTAGGGAAGCTCAGGAAGTGTGGGCTGGATGAGTGGTCAGTGAGGTGGATTGAGAACTGGCTGAATGGCAGAACTCAGTGGGTTGTCATCAGCGGCACTGAGTCTAGTTGGAGGCCGGTAACTAGTGGTGTCCCCCAGGGGTCAGTACTGGGCCCAGCCTTGTTTAACTTCTTCATTAACGACCTAGAAGAAGAGTTAGAATGTACCCTCAGCAAGTTAGCTGATGACAAAAAGCTGGGAGGAGTGGTGGATACACCAGAAGGCTGTGCTGCCATTCAGCGTGACCTGGACTGCCTGGAAAGCTGGGCAGAGAGGAACCTGATGAGGTTTAACAAAGGCAAGTGCAGGGTCCTGCAACTGGGGAGGAACAACGCCATGCACCAGTACAGGCTTGGGGCCGACCTGCTGGAGAGGTCACCACCTGGGCGTCCTGGTGGACGACAGGTTAACCATGAGCCAGCAGTGTGCCCTGGCTGCCAAGAAAGCCAATGGCATTCTGGGGTGCATCAAGAAGACTGTGGCCAGCAGGTCGAGGGAGGTTCTCCTTCCCCTCCACACTGCCCTAGTGAGGCCTCATCTGGAGTACTGTGTCCAGTTCTGCTCTCCCCAGTTCAAGAAAGATGAGGAGCTACTGCAGAGTCCAGCGGAGGGCTGCAAGTATGGTGAGGGGACTGGAGCATCTCTCCTACGAGGAGAGGCTGAGAAAGATGGGCTTGTTCAGCATGAAGAAGAGAAGTCTGCGAGGGGACTTAATATATGCTTACAAATATCTGAAGGGTGGGTGTCAGAAGGATGGGGCCAAACTGTTTTCAGTTTGTGCCAAACGACAGGACAAGGGGCAATGGGCACAAAGTGAAGCAGGGGAATTTCCGTCTGAACATGAGGAAGAACTTTTTCCCTCTGACGGTGACGGAGCCCTGGATCAGGCTGCCCAGGGAGGTTGTGGAGTCTCCTTCTCTGGAGATATTCAAGACCCGCCTGGACACGGTCCTGTGCAGCCTGCTGTAGGTGACCCTGCTTCGGCAGGGGGGTT
>Ga0065711_1049667_pt1 | contig 11187 bp, 9 predicted proteins | sample Hoacrofraction12_FD_59098 | JGI IMG/M metagenome (GOLD analysis project Ga0065711, IMG submission 59098) | Hoatzin crop microbial communities from Cojedes, Venezuela - Epithelial fraction 12 v2 (version 2) | ecosystem: Host-associated > Birds > Digestive system > Esophagus > Crop | place... | reverse complement strand
GTTTGGATTTAGTACCAGAAGAATGTTGGTAGCACTGACGTTTTCAGTCGTTGCTGTGAAATCCAGGGCTTTTTCCAGCCTCCCGTGCTCAGCCGATGGGCAGGTGTGCAAGGGCTGGGGGGGCACAGCCAGGCAGCGACCCAAGCTGGGCAACGGAAATGTTCCGTACCACGGACGGCGTGCTCCGTTTAGGAATGGGGGCTGGATGGGGGGCGCAGAGGAACTTTGTGAAATCTGCAAGTTCCATCATCGCTGCTCATGGACAGGCTGTGCAATTGGTCATCGAGCAGTAAGAAAAATCATATTATGTATCACTTGTTTTGCATATTCTTTGTTATCATTATTATTACTTCCTGTGCTGTCTTATTAAATTGTCTTTGTCTCAGCCCACAAATTCTAGGTTTTGGCCATGTCCATTCTCCTCCCCATCCCATGCTGGTGGGGGAGAGGGTGAGTGAGCGGCTGCATGGTCCTAGTTGCCAGCTGCCAGGTTAAACCACCACAACCTCTGATCTGCATGCTCCAGGAGATGCTTTCTGTGCTCACCAACAGAGTGCAAAAGTGCCTTTCCTGTGAGCACTTCAGTCAGTCTGAAGTTCTGGAGGAGAAACCTGTAAGACAGCTTTCTGGAAATTCTTCCTCCTGTTGTTGAAAGAATGAGATGAAAACAGGTGAGAGCAGAGGGCTCCTTTCTGTATCGCAGCGCCGAGCCTTACATACAGGAATATGCACAAGGGGTATTGGGATTCTGTGTGTATGTGAAATAGTCTCCCAAGGGAAACAGGCATCTCGTACAACTTGAGAGATTGTACAGCTTGAAAACAGTAGAAAACATGATATGGAATAGTATACTAGGAGATAAGATGCTTCTTATTCCCATCTATGCTTCGGGGGTTGAACTGGCAGCAGATTCAAAAACCTTTACTAGGAAACAGGAAAGATCAAGAAATATAGTATATGCATAGCAGGGCTTTGGCAGGAGGGTAGTGCTTGTGATAATTGGATAATAGAAGCAGGTCTAGGGATTAATGTAGAGCATTTACTTCCCAAATGGCTTTTTTTAAGATCTCAGGCTATGTCAGTTTTTGCAGAGTCTTCATGGACTCTTTTTTGACCTCTAGTTAAAATGCCTTTGACTAGAGCTCTCCAGGAGAAGCCCCAACACTGTGTTATTTTTCTGGCATTCATTATTGTGTAACATATGGATATGCCCCTCTGCGGAGGTTCTGTTGTCTGTCTCAGCTGCTATTCCACATTGATAAAAATACTGGGTCTCTTCTCACTTGTATATATTAACAGCTTGAGTGTAAGTGAACAAATATGCCACAGGTTCTGGAGACTTGTGATCTTCAAGAGGGAAAAAATACCTCTGTTTATTATGGTATCTCTCATGTGGTTCCCTTGTGCAGCTGACAAAGGGGAAATAAGCAGATGGTATAAAACTTCTGTAGTTATTAACAGGCAGCACTATCAATTCTATATATTTTTTTCTTACTGCAGCCTTAGTCACCTCCTAAATTTTGTAACCTTTGTCTTGATCCAGTGGACATTTTTGATAATCTGCCTTTTTCTCAGTTTTCAATTTGTTGATGGGACTATGGCCATTCTGGTATTAAACCCCAAATCAACCAGCCAAACGGAAACAACCAACCAAACTCAAAAGGCAATGCAGAGGAGAGAGGAAAAAATAACATTACGTCTTTATAAAGTAATGCCCTTTGTCTGCTTAAACATACTAATGCAGGCTTGCTTCGGTTAACATCAGTAGTACTCTCTGTGGCCAGTGTTGTGTAATACTGACAGCATTGACAGGAGGTGTTGCCCACCATGCTGTCTCGCCTGCGTTTGCCTCTTCTTTTGCTGCTTCTTTGCTTATATAAATGTACGAGGTGCAATACACGTTCCTCCCATTTTCAGATAAGAGAAAAGAGTTTCAAGGCTACTGATTACTGTAATATTTTACAAAGAATAGCTATGCAGTTTTGTGTCTTATCTTTTTCTGAAACTGTGACCCATCCTAAAAAGTCACTGTTGAAGAGAGAACAAGTACAATAGAATGTATTGGAAAGTCGTTATTGGAAAGTCAGCTTCATCTTTCCCTGAAGTTGATTAAATGCCTTGGCTACACTTCAATGTCTGTAGTACTTCTGTAGGAGAAAGTACTGTTCTACAGTGGTTGTGGCTGTAATATAGACATGGGGAATGGGATCTGAGCTGGTAAAAGACTCAGTATTATCTCTTTGCTTAAGTGTAAAGTCCTCTCTCTTCCACCTGTTCACACTCCACAGAGAGACAATCTTTATGCAAATATATGTATATTCTCTTCCTATTATGAAAAGAAACATGTTTAAAACATCAGAATAGCTTTTGTAGTGTATATAGGAGCTTTTAAAACAGTAAATTTTTCTATTACGAAGTTGTAAAGGAAGTGCAACCCTGAAGATAACTGAACTGTGATTATCAGTAAATTTGGGGGTGGTAAGAGACATTTCTTGGTGAATACTCATCCTACTGTCTTTGCAGAATGATATCTTGCTTAATAAAATCATCAATTAATAATAAAATAAATTGTACACAGTGAATTAACAGCAAGAGGAATACCAGTATTTGTGTGGCACTCATTTTGTGTAGAAACATGAAAAATATCTTAATTGGCAAGCAGCCAACTATTCACTAAAATCGAAGAAGCTAATGAGTGTCTAGGGCATGAGTTTCTAAGAAGCTAGGCAGCAAATCACAAGGAAATTGGAACTGGACCTCAAAATTCAATGTATTTTGATGCTGTTTGTAGCAAGTGCTAAGTTTTATACCTGCACTTTGACTTTATGCAGACTTCAGTATCCCGTTGGCTGTAGCAGCTGTCTTTCACAAGGACTCCGAACGCGCACATCGAAGCCAAGCAGCCGCCTGAGAGAGGAGTCGTCCCTACTTGTTACAAGCTGTGTCAAAGTTACAAGACAACCAGGTAGGTGAGATCCTGGCAGGATAATTGCATTTTGCTACAAGGCAGTGTTGTAGCCATTATTGTGTTGAACTGCAGTCTCAGCAGTGACTGAGCCCAGGAGATCTGTGCAATGCTGTCATGTATCTGCTGCATTTCCTTTCCCATACCATTTAGTTGGTGTCTGATTGAAAAAAAATGACTTGTAGTGGAGCCTAAAAAATTTTGCATATGAAAGAGTGAATGTGTGTTGTCTGTGGGTTCTGGCTTTCTGCACCCTGACAAGCCTGCCACTCGCACAGCAGTGCAGGATCAGGGCCTTTGCTGTTAGTCACGCTGCACAGTGTTGCGTCTCTTGCTGTGTTCAGCAGGGCACCTTTGTAAGGAGTGCTCTTAGCCTTGTGCTTTTTAGCTACATCTCTTAGAACAGAAAAAACCCCAAACTCATAAATCATTGTTAGTAGAAACCAGAACAGTTTGCTCTGCATAGGCAGACTTGTGCAGTGTCTTGCGCATAATAGCATACACAAACTGTCTCTGTCTTAATGGATCCTGTCAAGTTGCTCTCTGTCATTCTTTGTATTATCGTTCCTACAGCAGTAATGGTAAAATACATTGCAGCCTTAAAGGGCACTTTTCATCCCTAAAGTTTAGGCTGTCTCTTCTTTAGAATGTCACATTCTTTAGTATTTCATTTTCAAAAGCACTAAAGTAAATTAGGGATATAGATCCCCTCTTCAGAAGTGATACCCGATCCCTAAAATGTAGCAAGGCAGTTAGATGGATTTTCCAAATGAGTGTTACCCTGTGATGGTGTTGCAAACGCAAAAGTTTTGGGCAGTCAAGCCCCAAAGGTTAAGCGACTGATGTGGAAAATCTTGTAAAATGTGTGTGTGCATACACATGCATACACAGAGAGAGAGGCTTTTCCTGAGACTGCTGCCTGGGTATGGAAGCTGAAAGCCCAGTGCCGGTTGTGAGGGGATGCTCAGGAAGAGTGCTGGAGTTCACTGGAGATCAGTTTTGAAAATAACATGCGGTTCTCCTGAGCTCTTCCGATAGGTAGTGGAAGGTAGCCACCAACCCAAGGCATATGGCAAAGACAGTACTGGTGCCACAGTAGTCCGATCTATCTTTGCGTCTTTCAGTTGCATGGTTTTTTTCATTCTTCATATGCGAGAGAGTCACCAGGATGTCTCTGTGCTCAGCAGTCAGTTCTGTCCCCCGCAAAGTGTGTGTGAAAAATCCCTACTGAAGTATACCACTGCCTTGCAAAGAGACAGAAAAGTAGGCATCCTTGAGCTCTCTCCTTACCCCTGCAAGGACAAAGCAAAACCTAGTTTCTCTTCGCCTGTGGCAGGGAAAAGAGCACAATTATGATATTTTTGCAGAGTTTCTGTTGCTTAAAGCAATAGTAAGTAGCAGGTAAAGTGCTCTTTTCCTTGGGGACGAATTACTTCAGGGAATTATGCGCACTAACATTGGCAAAAATCTCTCAAATAGTAGCTACTGTGATCAAAACGTTAGTGTGAGCCCAAATACTAGAGAGTGAAAATGAGGCCAGCAGCTGCATGCAGTAAAGAGAAGAATGTGTTTCTGCTCAGGGAGCATTAGTGGCTCCACTGCCACGCCTGCTGCTGGGTCAGGCTTGTTTCCTTGACAAAATAACCCTGGCAATGACCACTGGAAAGGCTGGTGATTATTCCCATTTCCCAGTTCTAGTTTGTAGCTGAACCTCAGATTAAGTGGCAGCACTGCCTCTTGATTTGAAATCATCACTGTCAATAGCCTGTTGTACTCCCAGCCTTATTTATTGTGAGGGATGCACACAACAGAAGATGAACTCTGCCAGTGCAGCATCAACCCCGATTAACAAGCAGTGATGCTTCTTACAATTGAAATGCAGGCAAAGTTGCTAGGCGAAGGAAGCTAGTGTTGACTTAAACAGGCAAGGTGCAACTGTGTGTGTAACAGTGTGACAGTATTGTTAAAGCACTGGACAGACAAAAAAAAGAATTCTACCTTTACTGGGGGGGGGAGTCATTTTGCAAAATGATTTTGTTTTGGGAATCAAAATTGCCCTGAAGTTACCTGCAGAGAACGATAGGTACAAAGAGCCTTGTGGTGCATGTGTGAAGGACCAGACTTCCTATAACATTGTTTCGTGCACTTAGGTACAAGCAGCATCTCATTCTTTTCTCTTAGTTGAAACCAGAGCAGCAGTGATAGACCGGGGTTCTAGACCTATCTCAGCCTCGGGTAAGCTTGAATCCATAGCTTCTGCTTCCCAGAAAGGGACCCCGAGCTCTGAAGGTGAAAAATTTAATGAAACTGAAGAGAACACCTTGCTCACAAAGCAATACCATTATCTTGCCAGAAGAGAAGTCCTGGGATGGGGAGGGCCTGTCCAGGGAGCCCTGGCCTGTTCAGGCATTGTTTATTTGGCAGTCTGAGATGGGAAGAAGTAGGGTCAGGACTGCTTTTGTTCCAGTGTCCAAAAGCGTACTTTGTTGCCACGGGTGACAAATGCCTTATGTTTTGCTAACCTGGCAGTGCGAGCGCAGCTGAGTGAGGTGAGTCAAATTCTTCATGGTGCATCTTCTGCAGCAGTGTGTGCTGGGTCCGATCAGCTGCACTTGTCTGACAGCAACTGACGTGCAGAAACGGGATATAGCCAGTATCTTCTTTGGGCCTGTCTTTCATTAATGCAGCTGGGTGGGGAGGAAAAGCCTGGTTTAACGCTTGTGTTCCAGATTAAGTTGGCAGGTATGAGGACACATCTTACTTGCAGGCTGAGTGCCTTTGAGTCCGGAAATCTCTAAAGCATGAAGCATGAATTCCAAGAATTGTTTTTTACAGCCACTTTTTAAATTGGAGCTGTATGTTGGTGTTTACATTGAAGGTTTTCCCCTGGGGTTTTAGCTGTAGTAGTGTTTGCTGGGTCTTTTTTCCCCATCTGTAGGCTGAGATTAATGTGCTATTATGTCACATTTTTAAAATGAATTGATTTAGTGGTTTAGCGTAAAATGTTGAAGTTTATCTCCCCTCATTAGTCACACTCATCTGCCATTGCCCTCCTAAACGTGGTCCTACACAGTGTATACCAGGAGAGCCAGCTGGGCTCATTCTGCAGTTTGCTAGAGCAGAGCACGAGCGCCGCAGGAGGTGCGCTCTGTGAGCAATAACCCAAGCTGCCAATGACAAAGTCACATTGCACAGTCTCCTTCTTCATCTCTTCTAATGCCACCGCTTGACATTAAACCTGTTGTCGAGAAAACGCTGCTCATGCCGTGGGCAAACACTAGAGAGAAGCTGGGGTTTGAATCCGACGCTGTTGGGTTGGATTCCTGTGCTCTTCTGTGGGCAGCCTGGTGGGAACAGCAGAGTGTGGTGTGAAGGATCCCCTTGTACGTCGCTCCTCTTCAGGTGGGCGGCAGCTGGACGGAGGAGTCAGAAGCCAATAGGGATGTCATGTAGCAGTAATGCACATCTTGTAAACCAGGACTCTGTCATGACTCCAGGTGACTTTTGGAATAATTCCATTATATGCTACATCTTCTGCCAAACTACCAGTAAATCAATAATTTTATCTGCAATTAGAAAACCTCAGATTTTGTTCTCCCAAACCAATCTCATTTCTAGAGGATTAGTTATCAGGAATTTTCTGAGTAGTTCCTGACATTTAATACAGCCAACAGTATTAATAATAGCATTACCTCTGTAGGACCCTCTGTAGGACTTTGTTAGTGAACTAATATAGGATTTTTAAATTTTTTTTTATTTTTTGTTTTAATTGAGACCTTAATGTATCCTGGAAGCTATTTCTTACTGACCATGTAATGGTATTTTAGAAACAATACAGACAGCACATTGCTTTATAACTTGAAATGAACAGGACTTTCATTCAGTCCTTTTTGGCTAAAACCAGCTTTCATACCCAAGTCAGCATAGCGTCTATCCTACTATATATGTGTTATATTAATGCTGAAGTAAATGACAAAGGTTATCTGAAGTCATATATAATCAATAGACACAATAATATGACTTTCCCACTCACAAAAGTAACAATGCTCACTTTTTAGTAATGTGGTACTCATCCTGTTTTCACGTTGTCAGCACTGGGTGATATACGAGATGATATAATGTAATACAATAATGCTTCCTGTCATAACTGTTTTTAGCAAAATAAAATTATCCATGCCAAATAGAAAGATTATATAATTACACTAAAGACTATATTTATCACTGGAAGTCTCCCGTGTGTTTAAGTGTAGACACTAGGATTAAATAAAGTGCGCAGAACTGTGTGCAAAAGGGATTTGTGGACTAGGGTTATTTATTTTGTACGCAAAATTCAATGGGCATTCTAGAAGAATAGAGCAAAGCATGAATCTTTTCCCAGATCTAGTAAACTCTGAAGTCTGAGTCCTGGAGACACTTTGTAGGTGCAGTGTGGAATGTCATGAAACCTTATCCTGTGTGTATGTATGTAAGTCACCACCATCTTCAGTCTGTGCAAGCTGAGGATCATGCTCAAAAGATACAGTCATGAGAACAGATGTTTCCAGGGTAAGGGGTCTAAAACAGACAACCTTTAGAGTTTTGGACTCCACAGCTCTGTGTGTGGAACACCTTAATTTACTGGCAGCGCACTTTTTTGTTTGTAGTGTAGTGCATCTGTGTTGCTGTCAGAGCCTTATGGAAGAAATGCTTGTGGGAACCCAGTGCAGTTGTTGCTCATGGTGACAAAAGGTTCAGGCTAACGTCAGAGAAAAAAACATGCAGAGACGGAAAATCAGATGCAGGAGTTTTTTTGGAGGGTTTTCTTTTTTCACTTATCTGGAAAACAAAGTCCTGTGCAGAGGCATTTCTACTAGCAAAGCAGTTGTCCTTTTTGCCATCTGTGATTCTGGTCAGGAATTTGCGGATAGAAACAGCATGTGAATTAGATAGGTTGGTGGTGGAGCTGTAGCGGTTAGCTGTGCCTACCGTAGGTTCCTCAGGCTTCCCCGTGGGTCACAGGCTGCCCCAAATTTTTCTGGTGCCATGGCCGCACTCCACACATCTCTCCTGAGCCTCTAGGCAGAATGGGCTTGTTTCTGTAGTTGTGCCTGAGGCAGGGAAATGCTCCTGTAACCGTAGGTGGGGCTTTTATGGGCTATTTCGTGGCACTCGTAAAGGCATATGATGAAAATTAGACTTTTCTACTGTTCAAAATGTCAAACTCCAGTGACTTCTGAATTGATGTTTTCCCTCTGCTAATGTGTCATGGCTTCCTAGGAATCATAAATTGTCTAAAGAGTTTGCACCAACTCATGCACTGAGTTGATTCTGAAGCTAGGTGTTCTGATTCTTCATTTCTTCTTCTGAAATTCATCCAATATCATTGCAGCAAAGCAAACAGAAGCAGCTACCCAAACACTCTTTTTCTGAGGTTCTGTTCATTGCCAGGTTTATGAGCCATTAGCACTACTAAAAACGTGTAAAGGACTTTCTGTTCCAGCAGACTTAGCACACAGATGTTGTGTACAGGTGTTTCTGTAATGAACATAGAAAAATTCTGAAGTCACATACCCCAGTGTTTCATCTGTGCTTACTGGGTAGTTCCAACCCGGGGTGCGGCGGAAGCTTATTGCAGAACTCCCATGCACTCAGGAGGACCAGGATCTCACCCTGTGCATGCGTAACTGCAGTTTTGAGGGAACAAGAAAAGGTAATAGGTCAAGTGACACAAGCTGTGTGTGGTGCTTGGAAGCTTACAGGGCACATGGAGCTCTGCAAGGCTTGCATGCTTCACGTGTGTGATGTCACACTGCGTGTAACAGGCATCACACGTATGTAACACGTACAACATGCAGCTGCCTTCGAAAGAACCTCTTGTTCAGAAGACTACCAATGGCAGAGTCAAATCATCGTGTGCTGAGATGAACCCCACTCCCTGCAGTGAGAGGATCCAGAAGCTCAGTTAATACTCAAAAATTTGCCCAATCATACAAGTTTAGGAATGAGTCAGCAAATTGGATTCACATAGAATCAGTTTTATTGCCAGGTAAGAAATTCATATTAATATAGTGAATACATATGTTTACAAATAAACATTCTTAAAAAACAAACAAACATTTTATTGTAAGAAGTATTATTGGTATCATAAACTCTGTAGTTAACAAGTATTAACACGGGTTTACTTACAGAACATACAGTTACTAAAATATTTCCACATAAAATATGCTCGAGTTACACGAAACCTGTGTGAAGCTGTAATGTGTATCTAAAGCATATGGATTAACAGCAACATTCCATAAAGGGTCAAATTAAGTCAGCCAGTTGTGAAGACAATAAAGATTAAAGGAATAAAAGTAAGTTAATGGAGAATCTGGGTTGTGTGCAAAGTATTTGTTTGTCCCATGGGCTTTGTCCACTGCTGATAGTCTTAAAACATATGATCGTACAATTTAGCAGCACGCTTATGGAGAGATGCCGGTGCTCTCGGGATGCAAATCAATCTTGATACAGCTAAAAAAATGGTCTCTCCATTTAACCACATTTCAAATTCTTAGCCCTTGCATCCTTGACTAAGAAGAAGCACTGCCAGTCGGTTGAGTACAGTAAGAAATGCCACTTCCAATTCTTCTTACAACATAACAGTTCCACTCCTCCCTGCATACTCTTCCAAAACTAATCTCCAGAAGAATTGACAGCTGGTGAGAATGCAGCTGTAGTAAGATAGGTAGTCAGGATTTAGCCAAATGACTTGTTTTGAGGGAAGGGCAGGAATTTAAGTGAAAGACTGAATGCCTTGCCTGCCATCAGGCTGTTGCAGCACCACCATCCCATCCTACCTCTGTTTATCTCTTTGTGGATGTGCAGCAGCCTTTGCAGGCCCAGGACTGTGAGTCTACTGCCAGCGCCCACTTCAAGAGTGGTTTCATTTGTACAAACAAGGCATCCAGCTCAACAGAACCACAGTCAAGACCACGAGTCCAATTGTTTTAGTTTAAACCCAGATCTCTTTGACGTTTGAGGCTAGTCAATTAGCGTCTTCCGCCAGATAGTCCACCAAGAGGGAACGCCACTATAGAAAGCCAATGATGGAGACAATATACCATACAACATTTAGTTGAACTACAAAGAACTGCCATGGCTAAAAGCAAATACAAAATGAGAGACTAGAGGGAAAGAGTTTAAACTGGGAAAATGGAGGGGCTAACTAATTAGTCTTGACTGTGCAACCACTGCATGGAGATGTAGTCCAGTTTCCCTGTGGGACAAACAGAGGAGGCCGAGCAGGACACAACCCTCGTCATCCTTAGCAAACCACGAGGAAATAGTTTAAAGGAACAGAGGGGTCACTCTGAGAAACAAGACTGTCATTGAACAATAGTAATACAGTAAAGGCACCACCCACGCTTAATTTCAGTCTGAAGCAGTTTAAGATAGGCAAAACATTTAAGTGAAGAAAAAGTCCTGACAGTCTGCAAAGTGAGAATTGTTACCATCTGCCCGAAAACAGGAGGACTGAGAGGGAATATTCTGATGCCCTTATTCCCTCAGCAGCTTTCTGTGTCATATGATATGTCTCTTCTTATTTTGGAGGTTCCCAAAAATTTCAAATCAAATGAAGTAAACTGAAAGAAAATCTTCTGCTGTTTGTTATCATCCTGCAGAATTCTCTACCAGCCAGAAAGGTCCCAGATGCTCTTAATCGTAACAGTCTTCCTTGTGAAAGAGTCTTTGTCCCTTATTGTATATATATTTTTTGCGCTTTCTATAGGATGGTGTGAAAGTACAATAATAGATGTTAGGGGTTGCACCAAGATGTTTGCTCTTGGCTTTTCACAGGTCTAGTGATTATTAATAGGTTTTATACAAAATTCCTCTCTGAAATAATATATTACAGTATATTGTTCGTTCTTTCTTCCTCTGTCTCAAGGCAGGAACATAGTGTAAATGTTTAAGCAGACATAAATTTTCTCTAGATTGTGCTACTTCTCATCATGGATTTTAGTTTCAAGTAAAAAAAATTTAGTCACAAGGGTTTGTGTTCCATTGAGAAAAACAAATGGAGTTTATAATTGAACCTTCAGTGTGTATTGCTGAATGGTATTAACCCACTCTTCGGCCTGCAGTTGGCTGGATACCAAGAGTGTCCAGGTGGAAGTTCCTTCCTTCCTTCCTTCCTTCCTTCCTTCCTTCCTTCCTTCCTTCCTTCCTTCCTTCCTTCCTTCCTTCCTTCCTTCCTTCCTTCC
>Ga0065711_1049666_pt1 | contig 11187 bp, 5 predicted proteins | sample Hoacrofraction12_FD_59098 | JGI IMG/M metagenome (GOLD analysis project Ga0065711, IMG submission 59098) | Hoatzin crop microbial communities from Cojedes, Venezuela - Epithelial fraction 12 v2 (version 2) | ecosystem: Host-associated > Birds > Digestive system > Esophagus > Crop | place... | reverse complement strand
CGCGGTCCTGTGCAGCCTGCTCTGGGTGACCCTGCTTCGGCAGGGGGTTGGACTGGGTGACCCACAGAGGTCCCTTCCAACCCCAAACATTCTGTGATTCTGTGATCAGAAAACGAGCTACTCGAGAGCGTGGTAATACCACTATTACGGCAACGTGATGGAAAGACTGCTTGAAAAATTTGAGCTTTCTACTGGAAAGCCACACCAGACTGACAAAAAAAACTCTTAAGAGCAGTCACGTAGAGGGAGCAACCGAAGGCGAGAACCCAGTGTGTTGCTGTTCAAAAAGAGCAGCCATCAAATGGATTGCTTTTTTCTTACATCAAGCCAATGCTTATACCGGCTTCACTGAGCAGAAGTACAAAGATTACAGTCAAAGATGTTAAAATAAGATTTTTAAAATCCAGAAGCCACTCTCAACTGCTTATAATAACCAAGTAACGTTTCAACTTCTGCATCTAGCTGTTGACTGACAGCTTCAGCATTCGAGCTAAATTTGAGGGGGTTTCTGCATGGTGGTATTTCTACCCATAGGTCTGCGTCGATAACCCACGCCAACAGAGCGTACTTCTCTGCAGTTCACATACTGTACTCTTGCCATCAGTACCTGCTATGGACACAACTCAGACATGAAATGCAGAAATGTTACGTTTTATATCCCTCTCAGTACATACAAACTCCGGAGTCTGAAAAACAGTTCTTCAAGTCAAGCAACTGAAAATGTCACAAAGGCAAAGCAAGCTTCAAGGAAAAATACTGAGGGTTATATCTGTTTCATGGAATGAATATATTAGAATGAGCAGAACAAAGATGGTTGATTTTGTATGCAACTAGAATAAAGAAACAGCTACATCACCACTCTTCAGATTCCCAAGCCTTTGGAGATATGCCATGCCATATAAACACAGACTCCAAGGCTGCAACTAGAGCAGATTTCTTTGGAAAAAGAAAGCCCACAATGACAACAAATTCAGATCCGGCAGAAATTGTTTTTCAAAATGTCCGTGTGAAGCCATCTTTAAGTCAACCTTCACTGAAACTCTTTGATATAAATTCATATCTAAGTTCAGTTTGAAATATCAAATTGCCTGACATAGCAAACTGCAGCTTTGCCATCCCCCTCCCAGCACTCAGCACACACACTCACACTCTCAAGAATTGCTTTTTTTGTAAGATCATTATATTCCTTGGGCTCTGGTTACCATCAGCACAGCATTGTGCCACACTTTCCCTCCAGCAGGAAAATAACCATGTTGTTTTTCTTTGTTTCCAAACTTCCCTATTTCACACTAATTTGAGGATTCTCTAAGCAAGAGGGGGGGAAAATTATTCTTGTTTTAAGACAATGTTTTACATAATTTCTTCCCCAAAGGGTACTGGTGGCCAAAAAACCTCAACAGCCAAGACCTCGAGTTTATTTTAAGTCAGTGCCTATATGTACGGCTTGCATCAGAAAAAGCACTACTGTAAAACAGATAACCCAGGATAATCTCACTGGCAGCCAAATTCTTTAAAACCTGGAACAAAATAGCATAACTTTGTACAAAGATACTCAGGAAAAAAAAAAAAGCAGCTATCCGTGAGGACAGGAACTAGATGACTACTTACTGGCAGCGGTCAAGTATCAGCTGGAAGGGAGAAAACAGAGAAAAATCAGAGGAACAATATAACAGCTACCAGATGCAAAGAAAGCCACTCAGCACAGAAGGAGAACCTACTCAGTGACCTTTAAACACCAAATGAAAGCTCCCTTCCTGGGGCAGAGCCGACCATGCTCCTTGGTAGAGCAGTGAAGTAATCCGTTGAACACGAAATCGATTTTATTTTGCTTTTATTTCTTTTTTTTAAGTATCATCTTGAAAATGAACACTAATTTTAACTTGTAAGTTTGGTAGCCTCTGTACTCTTCTATATAACGATGCAAAGAAAGTCTACTAAACCTTACTTGAATTTCAAGCATTGGCTATGCGCCAAGGTGTTTTGTTTTTTTTTGTTATGATGACTGTATGCGGAAGATGCTGTTCAGGCTCTGCAGAAGAAAGACTCTGTTATAAAGAACAACACGCTTCTTCAAGGACTCCCAGGAGCTATTTGGTCTCCCAAAGGTTATCACTTTCTGAAAATCTCAAGGAGGAAAATAATTGCGTATATTAAGATTTCATTCCTGTTAGTGAACGCTACACAATGAGGACAGCAAGAGGGGAAAAAAGAAAGGACTTTCAATGTTTTAATTAAGTATACTTATGCATTAATCATGACTACATGTTTAGAGTATCATGCCATGAGATAGTTCAGTAACAGTGCATTTCCTCCTGTAGACAAAAACAAAGTACAAGTGACCTGTCCAGATGAATTTTACTCTACTTCATCAGTCTTTGATAGAGGAAATTATCACAGTGCCCTTACCTCTGTAACATTTCGGGTCAATATTTCTCTGGTTAGGAAAAAATGTTCAACTAGAACTGTCTAGTAACCTGAAATCTAAAAAACAACGTGTTGGTCTGCAGCCTTATGTAGAAAACTGCAGGCTCTGACTCCCCTGTTGCTTCAAAACGTAGCACAGAGTAAATGGGGATGTGACAGAAGGAATCAGCCACATTTTGCTATCCTCGAAAAGAAACAAGCCCCAACATATTTAAGAAGTCTTAAAGACTGTAAACAGTACAATGGCAAAAATATCACAAGCAGATTAAATTAGCTTTTATTTATAAGACATAATACTTTCCACTTGCACTCCAGGCAGACAGTTTATAAAGTAAAATAGTGTGCTTACATCAAATGGTAAAAATATTTTGGAAAAATGGTGCTTGTTATTTCATGTTGCAAGAGTAAAAATCTCCATTCCAAGTTCTTTCACAGCAATGTGACAAGACAGGTTTTTCTTTGAAGTAACAAAGGTGGACGGAGAGGGATGCTGAACGTGCAACAGCCTCAGAATTAGGGCAGCTCTAAGGCGGCAGCTGCAAAACAGAGCAACTCCTCTCAACGAGCAGCCTAAGCCTACCACGAAGTGGAGTTTGAAAACCACATTGTAAAATAGCAAACAGGTTACAATTTGCAGACACCCAACCACAGGAAAAAAAAAAAGAAAATAAGGTGGTGGTTTCACCTCCCTTGCATAATTGCAGATCTCCTCTCCAAACACCTTCTGATCAATTTTCAAATAAGCTGAAGCGTGTAACATTAAGATAGGCACTGACATTGCTAGGGCCAGTGCCACTTACTAGCAGGAGCAACAGCCCAAGAAGAAGGGCAGACTGAAAAACAAGTTGCACACCAACTGTTTTTGTACTGCAGCAAGGCACTGAACGCGGTGGGAGCCACAGGCAGCCTATGCTTGCCAGAAACTAAGTCACTACCTGCCAAAAGTCACTGTCAATTCCCAAACAGCCATCAATGGAAAAAAGCAGCTTCAGTTTAGCTCTCCGACATGTATTCTAGCCTTAAAGAGAACCTAAACCCAGCATCTCAAGGGCTGGAGTCATACTGATGGTTACAGAGTAAACTGACCCTTCTCTCAGAAGATTTTCAGTACCTTCGTTTTGCCACAATTCAAGCTGTAGCGTCACTTGCGGGTTCTCTCACCGAACTGAATCTTTCCAGTGATTCCTGAAGCGTGGTTTGTGGCTACGCAAAACTCAGGTTTTTATAGATTACTGTGACTTTTTGAAAGTTTTTTTTAAATGTACCCACCGAAAGCGGGCACAATGCAAATCACCTGGCATCCTAGGGTGAAGCACCATGGCTACATCATATCTTTTTTCTTACTTTTCTACACTGCTACACCACACATTTCATTTCTCTCTCTATACACTATACTTTTTAGCTGCCAAAAAAGACACTGTAGTATCACGATGGATGTGGTTTCCGTTTCTAGAAGCTTCCTTCTCTGCTAATGCAAATCTGAAGACAGCTGATACAGTCTACAAAAAAAACCAATTGCATCATTAAAATGCAAAGATGACTGAAAAAAGAAACCAATCAGTCGAGTTGTCAAGAAGCGACCGAATGGTCAAGAAGAGGGATGCAACGGCCCAAACAACAAAACATGAATATGAACAGCTTTCCACTCATATTTGCTCTTAATGGGAAATAATTATTGTTGTCTACAGGTAAACAGGTAAACTGAACAGCTTAGCCTAAAACTGCATTGTTGTTCTTCTCACAGAGACTATCTACTGTTTTGTAAACCTCAAAGCTAAGTGAATTTAATAGGATAACTACAATTATACATTGTTGCCATTAGTACAAATGAACAACAACCAAAAATACTTCTGCAGCACGGTATTCTCCCCGGATCTCCTGCAGTTCAGCTGGATTTGACTTTCATGCAGAAACCAGGTAATACAGGCAGCGTCTTACACTAATGGTAAGATTAGTATAAAACACATTTGTTCTCTTCGAGCTTGTGATGATTTTTTGAGAGAGAGAAAAGGGAAGTAAAAGGCTACACTTCTTTAGCATACCTTGCTTCGCTTTTGACCTACAGCTTATCTTCACCTCTTTCCTTTTCTTACACAGGATGCTTTGCTGGTGACTGATGAAAATTACAACAGATACTATGTCTTTTAAAACAAAGCAGCAGCCTACATCGTTACCTTTCCCTTCCCTGTTGCAGAAAACTAGTAAAATATGTGTTGCTGTGTGTAAGATACTATTAAATTAGATTCTTGCAGCCCTTCCTCCTCCACTGAAACTCTGGTTTTGGGCATCAGAAACAGAAGCAACCAGTTCCTGGTTGAAGTTACTTACTGAAACAAAACCACTAAGCTCTTTTTTTTTTGTCCTCTACCAGTATGCAATTATTTAATGCTTAAATCTAGGATCATCGAAGTTAACGGAAGAAAGAAAAAAAAAATCCAGTGACCATTTAACTTTCTCATCTTAAGCTCCTGGTAAGATAGCGGATTTCCCAAGCAGTATTCACCATACATTCTCCACTCCATGGCAGGAATACTGTCATGCCAATACCAGTAGCTTTTTGTGCTTGCAGGGAAAAGTGAACACTCAATTTATTTACACGATATTTTTTCAACTAACATGTAAAGAGTACAGCCAGCAGAGATTCAGATAGAAACCCAAGCACACAGCACAGAAATGGGGCAACCAGAAGCAACACAACTTCTGCTGTACATCTTCCTCCCTCAAGGGAGTAAGAGGGCAGCGTACGTTGCACATCACCGCGATTAGCGGAGTGGCATAAGAGCTACAACTGCGCTTCCAGAAAAACAGGCAGAATCAAGTTAACAGTTAAAAAACTACATGGTGCTAAATATGCTGGGATAATCTATCTCACAAGTAAACATAAAAACTATGATTACTAATATCATGGTAGGGACTAATTACTCCCACTATAAAATGCTAAAAGGCATCTGCATTTTTACTAGACATGAGCCAGTAATTACCATTTTCTTCAACAAACAAGAATACTCTTTGCTAAAGTATTTAGGGGATTAAGATTAAAGTTAACATGAACAAACTAAGACCACATACTTAGGCATGCTAGCACTTGAAGGAATGGTACAAATACAGCCCATACCATGTTATCCACCTATTCAAACAGTATATTTGGGATAATTCCCACCTGAACAGTAGCTCCATCCATGCTAACATCATTGCATTAACAGACAAACACGCACTGCTCTTTACTGGCAGAGCTGGGAAAAGCTTTGTTTTCCTGGCAAAATCCAGAATTCAGAAAAAGAGGGAAGAAGAGAATCGACTACTTGAGCATTGAACTGTGGGGGGAAAAAATAGCATTCAGGCACGCAATAACCCCTGTAACTTCCAGAAGCAGAAGGGAAGCCAGTACTAGCGCTTCCTATCACTTCGTTGCCATTTTCTTCACTATTTGTATAATGGTAAAAGGCCATTCGAATACAGGGGAAAAAAATAAGAGACTACAAAATTATTGTCTTAAACTGATAAGCCTGAAAAAGGAGACTAAACCATGTCACAAGAAAGCAAACATGCTGACATCCCAGCTGCTACAGCCTACTGCCAGAAAGAACATGAGAACAGTCTAAATGAAAACATTGTGCAGTTGCCAGAAGAACAGTTACACTGACACACTTCCAGAAAAACTCTTCTACTGGAGACTCTTCTTCCTTCAGCTGACAAGAGAGCCAGCGATACAAATTCAGAGCTAGGAAACCGATATCCGCAAGCACTAACAGATCACAAAAAGCCAGAAAAAAAAAAAATCTTTTTAATTATTCTGATAAGACGCTTATGTGAAAGTATGTTTTACAGACTGATCGTTTAACACTCCCTCTCCATCACCTCCCTCCAGGAAAAGCAGCACATTAACCTACAGAAAAGGAAAGCAAGAAAAACATCTTCAGCTCGCTTGAAACAGCAGATAGCAAGTTGCATCTCTGCAAAGTTCACACTCCCAGGCAAAAAGAAGAAAGTCAGACTTGTTCAAACACGGTATCAGAAACAGCAGCTAAGTATCAGTATCTACACAAAGGTCACTGTCTTTAGTTTAAAAAAAAAATTAAGAAAAATCACACACACACACTTTGCCAAAACCAGTTTTACACCTATCCTCTCCTGTTTAATAAAACAGAATCCCTAACAAAAACCTGGGTTACCTAAGAAATGATGTTTAAAAAAAAATCCACCATGTGCCATGATATTATGACAGTACAAGAGGAAAGTGACACAGGCATATAGCAAAGGGGAATTAGGAATAAACTCAAAATAAGATGGTACACAACGCAAACAGTAAAATATTAATAATTGAAGCAAACCACAGACACTTCTTAGCTGTTCTGCATACATAAACAAGTGCTTAGAGTCTTGAAGAACTGCCATAATTTCAGTGCTTCTGCAGATTATTTTAATAGAAATTGCCACCTTAAGCACAGCGTTTTTCCTTAAGTTCCATTACTCACATCTTTCAAAGAAGAAAATAACGTCTTGGAAGACTATCAAGTTCATGCACCCACTAACATCCAGCACCTTGCTTATTCATCATTATGAACTGGCTTTCATCAAACTGGGTGCACTAAAACCAATGATTCCTCACACAGTTTTAGAGGTCTTCACAAGACTTCACCAATTCACTTCCACAGCAGTTCCCATAAAAAAAAAGTGATCTTCAAAGCAATTTACAATTTAAAAACAATCAATTCAAGTACTGTGAAGTATTCAAAGGAAGTAACATTCAAAGTACTCCTACACCCCAGGGCTCAGCAAACAACATCCCTAAACTGCCTTTTAATACACCTTTTGGAACACCAAGGACATTTCTGTGAGTTTAAAAAAAAAAAATAGTAATAATAATTACAGGATACACAACATGCAGCAAGAGTTTTACATCAAATTTCTTGTGTACTTCTCCAGATCTGTGACTGGAATCTTTTCTCAGTGACTGGGAAAACAACATCATGAGACAACAGCCACAATCATGGTTCATCTGAACAAACGCCGTGATATTTCCGAACCGTTGCCTGCATCTGAGCTGGAGCTGCTCTCGGAAGTAAACATCAGAATATCGCCAATCTGAACAAGACTCCACATGCGTGAAGTGGAGGTTTCAGAAGCGGTCACCATCAGCCACCCTAAGACGAGATGTGTTTCACTGCCTAGCTTGACTACTGCAGCAGATCCAAACCTACAACACTTTCTAACCCCACTCTCCTGAAAGCTTAGCAGCACGAGGCCCCATCACACTCCAGCCTGAAGACTGAACAGCTTGAGCTGGTCTATGCGATGTGTAAATTGGGACATTATCATTTGTTAAGGTTCATTCAATTATTGCGTTTTAATCCCTAAAACCCGGTTCTCTAACACACTTTGTTGAGATACACATAGACAAAAAGGTTTGGAGTGAAAGGCCACACCAGCAGATGACCACATGAGAATTTCCACTGTAAGACCATAGCTAACATCCACACACAGATACCTACATCCCACTAGGAAGAAGCCCTTTCCCAAGGCCGTAGTGTAGAAATAAGCTGTTTGGACCATTCAGTCTTCTGCACAACAGAACCAGGACTCCAGACAGCGCTGTCATGCAAACAACAGTCAAAAGGCTCCCGAACAAGTGGTGGTACCTTTTCACCAGGCTTCCCAATACTGCCAGCCAGTGCTTACAGCAGGGAAGTTTATCTACAAAGGGTTACTTATTGCTACCTGAAATTGTCAAAAACATTTTACACATGCTTAACTTCAAACAAAAAAAACCTGCTTTGGCATCTCACCAAATAAAGACACAATAATGAACAAATTTGAAACATTTGCAACTATTTCAGGAATAATAACAACAAAATTAAAAAAAAAAAAATCACACTTCAACACCATCCATGTGTATAAAACCAGGTTTTGCGTCAGTTTCTGGCTCTTAGGATTGCAGGCACACATGAGAGAGAACATTAAATGATTGCAGACTGATTTTATCATCTTGATTTTCTAGCTATTGTTCCCAGGATACAAGCAGTATTCTTCCTAGAACACCACTACGATCCGCATTAGTTATCTCGGTAGGTAACTGAAATGGATTTCAAAGCAAATAGCTTCTGCTGTGTATAAAACCAGGTACTTCAGCTCTAGGCTAAAGTGAACATCGAAATCAATCTCTTGCTTATTTTTGCTAGAGAATATTCAACAAGTATTGGGAATAACTGAACAATTTCACCTTAACAAGGCATACTGCATCCTTACCAAGTCTCTCATCCACCGTGACTGTCAGGTTTGTAAGTCCTTCAAAAATTTTTTTCTCCCCGATCAAAGTTTTGTCCTAACATATTTCTAACTCTTGTGACACCTCAGTGGTGGTAGCAACAGTCTTCTACTCAGTATAGTCTTCCCACTAAGAACCTACCACACCAAACAACACTTGTGCTTATGCTTCTAGGAGAAAAAAAAAAGAAAAAAGTTTCCCCACACAGCGTTCAGGCACACTTCTTCGTATATGAAGAAGCCAAGTCCCTCCCCCTGCGCTTTTTGCACATGAAGTATGAAACCTCAGGAAGCAAACAAGCACTGCTGTTTGCTAGGTCACTGCCCACTACTTTGAGCTGAAATACTTCTTTCAGATTCCAAATGCCTTTTAAGTGCCAACACCTGCAAGTTCTTATGACACACTCGCTAACAGCAAGCACACAGCTTAGCTAATGGGGCAGGGGGATTGTCTTTGACAGACATCTAGCAGTTTAAGAGGTATTAAGAACGGTTCTTAAAAATGCACCAAGCAACAGAGCCAAGCTCCAGCTGTCCCACGGGGTCCACCTACAGAGAATATAACACAAGCAAGCTAGATGCTGCATCAGTGGAACGAAAAGGAACATCTCCTTACCTAGAACTTTAAAAAGTATTCACTAACATAGTGTATACGGGTGATAACTATTCCACGTGTTAGAACGGTCAGTTCACCGTTTGGTGAGACTAAATGACACAGCACACCTTCATGCCAATGGCTGTTGGCAGAGCAACAGGGTAAAAGCCCAAATCCACACTGCATTGCGAGGGCACAAGTCAGAGGACTCCAGAACCCCTCCCTGTTCACTCCAAATAGATAATGCAGGAGAAAATGAGCAAGGTTGCTGCCGATGGATGGTTTGGTACGGTAACCAGGAGGACCGGCGCATTCCGCTGTAGCAGAAGACATGCCACCACCTGTAACAAGAACTTCTTGCACTGCCTGGAAAACATACACAACCCTCCTTTTGTTAAACGCTCCAGCAGACACATACTGTAATTCACTTGTCCCCACATTCTTGGTAGGTCTGCCAACAACAGCAGTGGTTTTGCAACAGGGATATTTCCCAATGGTTGAATGAGGACCTGTAGGTATATAGGCTGGTCCATCTTTGGCAGCTTGCTACCAAACAAAGTAATTAATGAGAAGGAAATTTCCTTACCAAGGTCTTAAGCGAACCTAAGTGTACTGGAGTGAACGCACTTTTCCATTTCACTTAAGAGATGCAAGAAAAAGAAAAGCCAATCTATCTAAAAACCTCAACGTTTCATCTCACTAAAGCACATATCCATATACACACTCCTATATTTACTGACCACTCTTCAACCAACAGGCCAGCTAGTGCAAATTTATTTTAGTAACCAAAACTAATCACAGCTGTGCTGATTATTTCCAGGGTGGCTAAACATTTGGAACTTCATACAAGGAGAAAACATTTTCTCCTCATCAAGTCATAGCTCTTGGAGAATTTGTAGACAACAGCATTAGCTCGGTGCCAATTCTCTATAAACTTTCCTTGGCTGAAGTCTTTCTGTTTCAAGCAGATCTGTTGCTCAGTACAGCCAGTCTACTGCACTTTGCTAATGCCTGAACTCAGCAGAATCCCTAGTTATTCTTCAGTTTCCTTAAAAAAGCGCCCAGGTTTTATGACAATTTTACAAGTTCAGAGAAGTTATTTAACAACCAAACCTGCAACCTTTTCAATAGGCTCTTTCTTTCCATAATAGACCATGGTTACAAAGAAGACAAATCCAAATTATTGCCTTTGATGTGCACTACATAGCAGTTTGGGGGGATATATGGAACGCTCTAAAATTCAGACTTTCTGTTCTTTTACCATCTCATTCCTTTCCCATTTGAATTTCATAAGGGGAGCTCAAAACTAACATCTGCCTGGATAGCCCCTTTACACAGTTGCACTCAGTCAGGTGGTAGAGCTATTTGAACTAGCATATTTTAACTTGTTTAAATGACAATAAAGGTACCCTGGGCAATTAAGAAAACCAGTGTATAAAAAAGGGATAGCAGGGAAAATAAACAGTTTCAACAGATGAGAAGGCAACTGGGGTGAGAAAAAAAAAGTGTTGATAGTCATTTGCACAGGCTACATTGGAAGGCTATCATATGAACAGGTTACTCTGTTTCTCAGAAGAAAAACAACTTTAACATGCAAGCTGATACACACCAAGAAAATAAAACCCACACAACAAAAACAGGCCTACCTTAAAAGCTACAATGTAATTCTAAAATACCTATTCCATCAGTCACAGTTCATAGAAATAAAACAGATGCTGATTTCTTCCAATTTCTTGGTCACTAACAACTGCCACAGGACACAATAAGTAGTCCAGGGCTGCTTCATTCATGGTAAGACTACCTGGTAAATGAACACTTACGTACTCAGTATGCATCAGTAACATACAGGTTTCATAAAATAGCTCGTTCTCCAAATAATGAAAAAAAAAAAAAAAAAAAAAAAA
>Ga0065711_1049665_pt1 | contig 11187 bp, 6 predicted proteins | sample Hoacrofraction12_FD_59098 | JGI IMG/M metagenome (GOLD analysis project Ga0065711, IMG submission 59098) | Hoatzin crop microbial communities from Cojedes, Venezuela - Epithelial fraction 12 v2 (version 2) | ecosystem: Host-associated > Birds > Digestive system > Esophagus > Crop | place... | reverse complement strand
TTTTTTTTTTTAAATTTTCCTTTTTTTTTTTTTTTTTTTTTTTTAATCAGAGATGTAGATCAGCTCTCATTTGAAAGCTCCCAGTGAAACCTTTTGCAATGACACATGATACGGCAAGTCAAAATAATCTTTGGACATCAAGTACCTGATAAGTATCAAGTAACCTAAAGTTCCACCTAAAGAAAATAAGCAAACGGAGCAAGGCATCAGAAAACAACATAGATATTGTGTTGTTATACTACAGACACAGTGAGGAAGGTTTAATTAAAGGATTTTGCTGAAATAATTTCATTCTAAGAAATGGCAGGCTTTTTTCCTACAGCTGCGTTTCGGTACTCTGCTACTGCTGTATAATAACCCTGCTCCAAACACTTCAGCTCCTGTATCTGGCCCTGGCAACCCCTTCTCCCCACAAGCCCCACCAATGAACCTCTTCAGTTCCCTTCCTGGGTGTTGTGCACGGACAGTAGACAATTATGTCAGCGTCTTCTGCTTCAGTCCTGGTACCGCAGCCAAACTATGAGGAGCTGTCAGTGGTACTTTCTGTTCCAGTATCTCGCGTTTGTGTAGCCCAGCAAGTGGGAGAAATTACACATCACAGAATTACTAAAACTTTACAGGGCATTCTCAGGCTCTTGTAATGTTTTTTTTTAAGTGCTTTTAGTTCCTGAAATACAAGTTGTTATGGAAATGCCAACTATTATTGATCCATCTCAAATTGTGATTTGTGCAAAATAAAACCTCAGGACACATTATTGTAGTGGCGGGACGAATCTCCCATTTTACAGTTTTTACAAATAAAAACGATCTCTAGCTCTATTGCAGAGTATGCTGTTGATTAGCATTAAAGGGAACAGCACTGGAAAACAGAGAACAGGCAAGGTAAAATATCTGGAATGTACACTTATAAAATGAAGCAACAATAAAAAATAAGTTCCATTGAACTTCAAGATAAAAGCAAACAACTTAAGCAATCAAAAAGATAAAGCCTGTAGGCAGGTCTGTGATGATATGTACTTGGAAAATCACTACTTTAATGCACATAAAAAAAATTAATGGACTCCTTAACAGCATCCAAATGACCCACATGCCTACATACACAAAGGGATATCTTAGAAAAAACATTAGTTGAGGAGACCATTAATTCACTAAATAATGGGAAAACAGCTGGCTTGGAAGGTTTCCCGAATAAATTCTATAAAGTCTTTACAGAAACTTGGAGGTCCATTTTCTGTGCAACATTCAGCATGGCCTTTGAACGTGGTGATGAGCCAACACATTTGGCACAATTCTGATTAAGACTGCATATATTCAGCATCCTTTCATCCGTCTCCAAAGGCATTTCCAAAGGGCTTAAATCTATATTTTTCTGATTACTTCAAATCACAATTAAATAAACTTTGTTAATGGAGATTATTTTATTATTAATAAACTGGCTTATGGCTTTCTCATATTAATCAGACTAAGTAACAAGGAACATTCCTCATGAAGTACAAAAAGAACTTGGTTGCAATGCTTTTATTTTAACAGTGATAATATTCTTCTGCATCTATATCAGCAAATCACATTAGATTTTTTTTAAAGGAAATATTGTTCCTTAAGTACAGAGAGAGATAGGAATTAGTCAGTGCACTCCTTTTCTCTCATAAAATGCTTATTTCTCAAAACACGAATTGTTCATAGCAAAGCATTCCTTACAACAAATTCCTGAGCTTGAAAAATGTTTGGAAAAGTTTCAAAATTATCAAAATAGCCTGTTCAAAGTGCAAAATACAGTCTTTTTCACTAGCGTGCAAAATACAAGATAGTTACAGTGGCCGTTTTAATAGGTTGTTGAAATATGCCAAAGAAATGCTCTAACCGACCTGAACCAAATTCTCCCCTGGCCGAAGGGCAGGGCATCCAGACTGAATCCTTTCACGGTATTTCCCAGTTAGCTGTTTAGGAAGATGCTCCTGAAACCCTGTGACAAGCAGCTCCTTCTGGCCTTCTTAGAATGACTAAGAACTGGATCTATGCGTTGTCCGTAGCAAGAGATTGCAGATTATCCTCCCACTTTGTGTAGGCCAAGGTTGGCCCAAGGTTGTCTTAATCTGGACCATCTGCTATCCTTCTGTCATTTTTTTTTGCCTCACAGGAAAATGTAACTACAGCAAGAGGATTAATGCATAGGACAAAAATCCATTTGTATAATTTGAGCTTGCATATGTTTTCCTGAGGTTTTGAATTATTTAATGTCTTTATAGTTTCTGCTCTGATTTTTATTTCCACTTCATCATCCTGGTCCTATCAATTCAATGATCTTACTCATTCTTCAACGCTTCTGTCTCTCCAACCACTTCATTTCTTCCACTCACCTCTTTCTTTCTCCATTCCCACTCCCTGCCTATTTTTTCTGTCTTCATTTCTTTTATCCCCTTCTGTTTCTCCCTCTCATCCTCTCATTATTTTATCTTTCTTGACTCCCCTCCTCTCTTCTGTTTGTATTTCTTTCCCATCCTCCTGTTCTAACTTTACTCCTTTCTTTATGCTCCAGCAACATGGATTTTCTTTCTCCCCGCACCCTCCCATATTCTTCTCGCATGGTAAGATACAAAGCTGAATGGCAAACTTTCTATGATTTCTATGATTTGTCGCCATTTTCTTCGTTCTCCATCCTCCCTTCCCCCCCGATTATCAGTGTTATCACAAAAGAAGCAAAATTAATTATTTGTACGTTTCACAAGCTTTTCATACTGTTTTTCTTTTAATATTATCCATAGCTGTTTCCTACCTTTCTTAAGGTCCGAGACTGTCTGATAGGTGGCAGCTTAACCCACAGCTTGTGGAAGATGTATAACGCTTGCGATTATGAAGGAAGCCTTGCAGATGCCTGCTGAATGTGGCCAGTGCAGCAAGGTCAACCTGTACCAGCAGATAAAGCGAAACAGACACTACATGTGCTACTGCATTTGAGAGGTCTGATGCCTGAAGGAAGCTATTTGTATCAATATTATTAACTTTCTTTTTACCAATAATTCTGCAATGAGCATGCAATTGCATGTTTCTTCTACAGTCAGGAGCGCCACGGATATTACATACAGTCCTTGCCTAAGTAAGAGCAGGTCACTCAGGTTCCTTGGCAAACAGAATTAAAAATACAAGCAGAAATGGCAAAAGCAAACTACAGTAACAAGACTGAATACGGCTGTGGGAATTCTATCTGCAGCTCATATTAGGGGGAAGAGGGACAAGTGTTTCTTCTTAAAGCATGACTAAAACCAGCAATCCATGAGCTGCGCTGCCAACGAGGGTAGAGACACGCATTGAGCCTCTCAGGATTTCACAGTGTGGCGAGCCACTTGAGAGTCACTCTTGCGGTTACCATGTCATCAACTCCTCAATATGCTTTTGCGCTGCTGCAGTTCCCTTTAATGATTTTTCTCTTTCAATAGAATATAATCAGCCTCTGAAAAGTTAATATCATAAAAAAATAAGAAAGCAGGCTTCTTACTTAAGCCCCGAAAGCTTTGTTCTTCAGATCTCATTGTCATTCGCCAAGTTTCTCCAGGGAAAAAGAGGAAAACGAAGTTTTTATTCATTAATTTAGATGTAGCCCAATTAACAGAATATGTTAGTTATTTGATCCTGTGTAAAAGCATATTTACTACTGGTGCTTTAAATTCCACTTCAGAGTAACTTTGGAAAGACTCTGTCAAATATCTAAGCCTACACTGTACCTGCTAAATGTAAACCTGTTCCTTCCAGTCTTCCCTGACAGTAACATCTTGAGAACCCACATACATTACACTCTTTCCATTCATGTGCTTGCAGAATTGCAAAATGACAGGTAACTTATCCACTGTCTTACGTTTACAGATCTGTTACTTCATTGTCTTACAATGACACATCGCACCTCAGGTGCCGTCTAACCCAAAAGCTCTCTGGAATCAGTGTGACCTCCCCTGTCTCTGCTCACCTTTCGAAGAGACCCTGCATTGCTGTGACTCTCTACTGTGACAAGGCTGTAGACTGGAAAACTTCCTAACGCTCAGCACCGTCTGCTCCTCCTTTTATCAGGGAAAAAACCTGACAGATATTAGGACATTTAATCATATGTTTACAGGTACTTGCTATTCAAATGTGCTCTGGATTTAGAACTAGAAAAAACAGGAGGAGGAGGAAATTCAGTGGTGAGCTGAGGAAAGCCCAGAACTAAGAAGTGAGTGTAGCTGGATGGCCCTAACTTGTGCTTAATTGTCCGAAATGCTGAACTGTCAAATGGGTTTGTGAGAAGAGGCTAGAAAATAGAAGGCAGTGTAGCTGGTGGGCTTAGAAAAGGGTTTTAAAAGCAGGAAACCACAGAAACAGCACACAACGGATCAGTAGGACATGAGTGGAACAATAACAGCTTGAAATCAGGGAAGAGGGGCAAGGAGGCAGTAGGAAAAAAAGAGGAAGTTTGAGAAGGTAGCGGGAGTTTCTAAAGTAGGCGAATTTCTCATCATTCTCAGAGAGTGAAGAGGATGGAGATGAGTTTTCAATCAGCCAGAGATGGCAAGGTAACAATAGAGCAAGTGTGCCTCTGTGAAAGTCTAGATAGAAGTTGGAATGACTATTTAGTTGTCACATTGAAGCTGAGGGTTTTCTAGTGATGGGTGTTTTCAGCAGTAGGCCTCTCTGGGTTCATGAAAGATTACTGCAGAAAACCTACCTGGCAACAAGTGAGCGTACTTAATATTCCATCATCTTCTCTCAAATGTTGTGTTTGTCAATCGCTGATACCTTGAAAACCTCAGTCTGGAAAACTCACAATGAAATAACAGGAAGCACAGAGCGAGATCACTCCCACAGAGTGGTTGGCCTAGGGATATAAACTGGTCTCAAGATTTTCTAGGGTGTTCCTCATCACAGTAGGTAAACTAGCTGCGTGAGGAGATCTTGTGGCAGGCAAAAAAACCAAACCTGTGAAGTAATCAAGCTGACAGAGGAAAAATTACTTCTACCTCTGAAAAGCATTCCCAGTCATATCTCTCTCTATTTTTCATGGAAAAAATTATTTTTTTGGAAACCAGGCAACACTAGAGCTAGGGAAAACATCAGGCAAGAAAATTCAATATATACATCTGTCAGAGATTCACAATGAGAGATGGAACAGTCAAATTTTCAACACTGAAGTGAATTCTTATACATTTTCTGGATGTGCCTATCGTTAAAACGTTGTCCGAAAGCTAATTTTAAAATGCAAACTTTGCTTCATTTTGTCTCATTAAATAATATAGCTTTAAACAAATTGAATTTTTCAATTAATGACAATGAACCTATTCTATGCCAGATGTGTGACATATGTGTCTTTCTTAATGTTGGGATGTCCAAACACAGAACACTGACAAAAATGAGACTCGCAGTTTCAGCCCATGCAGAAAAACAAAGAGAGTTCTAAAGAGCCTGTTTCAGAAAATAATAGTCACATGGATTAACACTGTGCAAGCAGCACTCAGGAGTTTTAATTTCCCACTGTTTTGCATTTTGTATTTCAGGTCCACTTTCCAGACTTTCATAAATGTTTTCATCTTTTACCTTTGGGCTAGTGAGAAATTGTAGATACTTCTCTGTACACCCAGAGGTGACACTAGTGAAAATCCTGCATGGGGTATGACAGCCCTCAGCTCGTGGGTAGCATTTAGGGCCTTGTTTTGCGAAGACAGCTTTGCATTTTGGTGCTCCGCCTGTGGACGAAACCCTCGCTGCATCCCACAGCTCCTTCGCCTACACCCCCTCCATCTTTCTGCACCCCTCTCCCCTCTTCCTGTCCCCTAGAGGGAAAGCAGCCACCTGGGAGCCAGCAACACACTCTGGTCTCCGAAAAGAGGGACAGGGACACACAGGGAAGCATGGTGGAGAGAACAGAAGAGACAGAAAAGCATCAGAGGGAGAACAGGATGGGGAAGGGGGAAGTCCCCACTCCCTGGGTGCTGGGGAGAGAAGCAAGACCACCAACACACGCCATGGGGAGCCACAGTAACCTCGTTGGCAAGCTCCTTCACAAAAGCGTGAGAGCAGAAGGGAGGGGCAGAAAAGAGTTTTGAAAATCTCAAAGAGATGCCAGAGACTCATAGAAACATCTGCCAGAAATGCAAACACTCAAGCAAGAGAAGGCATCCACTGTGCCTGGAGATGCACGTTCTTCCACGCCTCTCCATCCTCTCACTTCAGGGAGGACTGAGGCTCATAGGTTTTCACAGCATATGCCACAACACATGTCAGTATGCCACCAATGCTGTAGGGATCATTCTGATGTCACAGTGCAAACAGCACGAGGGGGATTTTTCAGATCCTTGTAGTAAAAGACTAGAAACAGCTTAAAAGCACATGTATGAGGTGTTAGTGGTTAGGATCCTTCAATCTGGAGATTTCACACCATTTTTTTCACTTGTAGCAGTTGTCTTTAGAGAGTATCCCAGAATAGCAAACTCTGTGACATAGGGAAGCTCTACATTCCCTTCAGAAATCCTGTGAATTGCTGCTTTGTCATTGCCTAGACCTGAAATTCAGAGGAGTAGGCAGTAGTCTTCTGGAGATCCTCCATTGCTGATGGATGGGAAGCAGAAAACAGTCACAGAGACCTTTCACCCCAGGGCGCATTCCTCATATGATTCTATATGCCCCATGTCATCCTTGCTGGTTTATTTGTTGTTCTTTAAAATTATTTTCTTTCCTGACATAGTTTTGTGGAAGTATCATACGATTCCAATGCACTGGTAAATCGAAGCGACATTTTAGGCATTTTTAAGCAGACAGTGCTGGAGAGGAAGGTACATTTTAAAAGATATTGACTGACTGTAGCGCCCACTGCAGCTCACAAGCCTAAGCATATGGAGAGTCTGTTCTGAAGAGCTTACCCAGGGGACACAGCTGGTACACCGTCAGTTCTGAAGGGGCTCAGATCCAATTTCAGCATCAGAAAAGAAGCAAACACTTAAGATGTACAAGGCACTGGATTCTGACCTCTCTGAGCATTTTGGCCACATGTGCCAGGATACAAAGAACTTGATGCTTCACTTGACGTGAAGGCTGTCTGTAAGTGTGATGTGCTTGAAAAGCTGTCCCCAACACTCGGTTCATCTGACATGTTCACAGCAGTGTGGCAGCTCCAGGGTCTGTCACTTCTACCACTGGTGCACCCAGTCCTTGCAAGGGTGTAACCACAGAGCTGCCCAAGTGCCAACACTGCTGAGCCCTGTAGAAGTAGGTATAGCAATGGAAACAAAGCCTGCTTCTGCGGATGTCCTTTACCTTCTTCAGACTTTTCCGAGCAGATTTCAGCTACTCAAGGACACATCGTAACTGAAGTAGATGAAATGAAGAATAATGAACTTTGTCCTTAAATTATCTTAGTTTGTGTGAGAAGAATAAGAAAAATAACATGGATTATGACTACACTAACTACAAGGCTCAGACTGGTTCATTTACATAATTTTTTGTAAAGTAAGAAATAGGGTTGTTTTGTATTTCTAATTAGAAGGGGGTTAGCATAAGGTGATAGGCCAGTAATATTTCCATTAGTGTCATTCATGGTGTTTGTGACTCTTTTTTAATAGACAGAACTTGGAATTTGTTTGTTGACTGTTTTCTTTTTCACATCCAGCCTGCTGGGGCATCCAGATCAGTTTCATAGCCTGAACCTTTTCCGTAGGCTGCACACTGACATGGGACTTCATGCGCAGTCGTTGTAAGGCACAGTTACAGGACGAGATCTACCTTTTGTAATTTAACAAGGTAGGGAACCATGCCCAAGTTATGTTTAAGCAGTAAAGCAGTTTTTTGCTTGTTATAAAGGAAAGGCAGATGCAAGTGAGGATTTTCTGCAACAAAGAGGTGTAAAATTTTTCCCTTTTAGCCCATACTGCTCCTTTAGCAGTCTGGGGTTTGCTGTTGTACTGGCTTTGCCTCCAGAAGAGATTACTGCTGCAGCTGTAATATTGCTCTCCGACTCTTCAGGAGCTGCTCCAGTGTTGGTCCTCTTCATGGGGTACAGCCCTTCAGGGACAGACTGGTCCAGTGTGTGTCCCCCACGGGCTGCAGATTCTGCCAGAAACCTGCTCCTGTGCAGGCCCTCCAAGGGCTGCAGCTTCCTTTAGGGCATGTCCACCTGTTGTAGCGATGGCTGCAGGGTGTATAGCTGCTCAGGCGTGGTCCTCCATGAGCTACAGGGGGACAACAAGTTCCATCATGGTCTTCTCCACAGGCTGCAGGGGATTCTCTGCTCTGGTGCCTGGTGCACCTTCTCCCCTCCTTCTCCACCAATTTTGGAGCCTGCAGGGCTGTTTCTCTAACATTTTTCTCACTCCTCTCTCTCACAACTGATGCATCGTGGTTTTTTACACTTTCTTAAATATGTTACCACAGATACGCCACCAGCACTGCTGATGGTCTCAGCTTTTCCCTGTGGTGGGTCCATTTTGGAGCTAGCTGGAACCAGCTGTGTCTGATGTGGGGGCAGCTGTTACCTATTCTTACAGAGGCCAACACTACAGTCCCCCACTACCAAAATCTTGCCACATAAACCCAAGACACCACTTCATCATAACAGACTCAGTCCTGTGTGCTTGTCCAACAGTGGCAGCTCCATAATTCCTGCCACTGGTGTCAGAAGAGCTCTAATGGTGTCACCTACAGTGGTTAATGGAGGAGACCTAGCACAGAGCCATCACCCAGCTCGCAGAGCCACCTAGACCCCATGGGCCAGTCCTTAGAACAATGTACAGCAGAGAGTTGAATAAGATATTGCAAAACTAATATATTCTTTCAATTTTGAACATTATCAAGCTGATTATTTATAAACTAAGCAAATGAAAAACCCAAATGAAGCTATTGTCTCCCACCCCCTCCCTTTGCAAACACTTTTGTGAAAAGGCTGTCCTTGTTGCCCTTTTTCAGCTCCACGGTTGCTACCGTCAGCAGCTCCAGACGCATACATTTTTGGTCCTGGTCTATGGAGATGTGTGTTGAAGAAGCTGGTGCTAACACTGGTCAAAACAAAATACTTTCCCCCAGACAGTCTCACTGATGCTAGAGCAATGCATAGGTCTCTTCAGAAGATACATGTATATAAAACTCAAGCACCAACTCACTGAGAGGCAGTTGTGTGTCTGTGGTGGAAACAAAGCCCCATGGGCCCATCTGTGGTAACAGATGAGAACTTTGGCTCTTATCCATGGCCAGCAATGGAGCCGACCAGTACAGACCTAGCCACGGACCACTAAACGTGGGGCACAGCAGAGAAAGGAAGAGATGATTATCTGATTGCAGTGTATTGTTTTATCAGCAGTTGAGGACTATACTATACAAACAGAATAAAAGTGTAACACATTCACACTCTTGCTTAGGAAAAGAGGCCTGGTTATATTTGTATTGTCCTCTATATTATATCATTAATTGCTGCTTAATATGTATGTCCTTTAATTTATCTATCATAGTGCTACTATGCTTACTGTTCTATGCACCTGTCTGTTGCTGCCTTGATCTCTATACACCCTTTTTGTGTTTATTCTATAAAAATTGGATCAAAAGCTCTCTGATGCTTGGTCTATTTGTTTGTACAATGCAGAACAAAATGGAGATTAGTGCCTGTTCATGGTCCCTATGGAAGTAATACACTCAGAATTATACCTAGTGTGTTTCAGAATATGTTTTGCTAGAAACAGTGCCATCAAACAAGACAGCCATCATCAACATAGTCTTATTTTCTCACAATCAGGAAAAAGACATCTAGCAGCAGTTTGTTCTGGGGCATATGAGTGTGAGAGGCTCTTCCACTGTTCTTAAATGAGATAATATTTAGAGAAAGAACAGTAGTAGTTCACAATGCCATCAGAATAGTTCCTGGGTCATTTGTACCAAGACATAAGGATTCAGCCTTGTCTCTCTGAGAAGTCTATATTGGCAAAGATAATCTGCAAATGGAAGATTTTTTTTGCCTTTTGAAAACTGGTTTGCTTGATGTCCCCTCTCAGAATAAACCAAAGTAAGAAATACCATTCTTCTCTGCTTTGGCCAGCACTATAAAGTCTGGTTCAACTGGAACTTTCTTTGTAGATTCATGCTTGTCAGATAAGACTTTTTTCTTGACTACTAGTGCTGCAAAGGCAAATAGTTCTCAAGAATTAGACTACCTGTCTCTTTGACTGCTAATGAGTAACTATCTGGCTGGATTTATGCAGAAGTAACAGCTGTATCTGAGAAAGTGTAAAGCATGACAGGAATTCAGTTCACTGCCTGCCGCTGCCTCATACAGTATTAGTGGGAGTCAAATACATTGAAAAATATTTTTTTCCACGTAACTAAGCATAGATAAGTGAACACACATATAGCCCAGAAATAATTTTTGCCTGATATTTGTGCTGCAGACACTGGGAGATGTTTGCACAGACCAAAGACTTGTCTCACAGAAGAAATAAAATTAGATGCATCTGAAAGCACCTTCCCATTGCTATTTTAGGGACTGTTTGAAGAGTAAGCAGGCAGTGAGGGTGACTTCTAATGCAGGAACAAATTCTGTACAATTTTAGCATCCTACTGAATCCTCAAGGAAGTGCAAAGGACATCTCTGGAGATCAGAATAGCAATGATTAGATAAAGGATTTTATTTTTCTAGTTATTGCAATACACTCAAACAAGCATAAGAAAGGCCTTCCAGTTGGCACTAACATTTCCCTGGGAAGAAAAAGAATATAGAGAAAACAGTACAATGAATTAGACGAACACATTAATCTTTTCCTTTTGGCCATTATTTGCCAACTTCTTTTCTGGAAACAGCCAAGTTAAAGTCTGCAGGACAGAAATGTGCCTTCTGGAACTAGCTGAAATTATCTTTGGAGACTATATTCCCTTTCCCATCTAAGTAAAAATACTTTCATGAGCAACATACCAGAAGAGAGAGCCTTTTCAAAGCTGCGCATCACCGGTAAGAGCAACACCACCACTCACCCCTCTACTGCCCAGAAGGACTTTAGCTAACTCCAGCGATAAGCATACTCAACCACCTTTCACAGAATTACAGAATGGTAGGGGTTGGAAAGGACGTCTGTGGGTCATCTAGTCCAACCCTCCTGCCGAAGCAGGGTCACCTACAGCAGGCTGCACAGGGCCTTGTCCAGGCGGGTCTTGAATATCTCCAGAGAAGGAGACTCCACAACCTCCCTGGGC
>Ga0065711_1049664_pt1 | contig 11188 bp, 5 predicted proteins | sample Hoacrofraction12_FD_59098 | JGI IMG/M metagenome (GOLD analysis project Ga0065711, IMG submission 59098) | Hoatzin crop microbial communities from Cojedes, Venezuela - Epithelial fraction 12 v2 (version 2) | ecosystem: Host-associated > Birds > Digestive system > Esophagus > Crop | place... | reverse complement strand
CTACCCACCAATAAACGCCATTTGCCGTCCACCACATTGGTGTCTGTGAGCTGATGGCCCGAGCGGCCTGGGGTTGGTCGCCGTGCCGTTCCTGAACCAGGTCGCCACGCCTCTGAAGGCAACTCTAAATACATCAGTCAAATCAGTCTCATTCATATGTAGTTTTCCAGTAAACCTCAGTGATCTTCTCTCAGCTGTGGTGAGGTGTTCCCTCCAACTCTTCATAAAATATGGAACTGCGGTACTCTGCCTGTGGGGAATGAGCCTGAAGCCACACAGTGATGTATCTGTTCAGCAGTGTGAAAGAGAAATTCCCTATTCACAGTCCTGCGTAGTCAACATTACCTGCTGGCAAACATTAAATTGCCTGAGTTGCTTAACATCATGATTAAAAGCCGTTTGTTTCTTTCTTGTGTTATGCTGTGTTTGACAAGATGGGAGACAAAACTCTCACAATTGCTTGCGTACCGAACAAACAATTTTACATTGTCCAATTGTACAGGTTTTTCTTTTTCTTTAAACTATGGTCTAATAATACTATGGATACCATAGGGCCTTTTAATTTGCCGATCACAAGCAAAATGAAAAGCCAAAGCCTGGAATTTCAAAGCACAGTTATGTGAACTGCAAAACTGAGTAGGTATATCCAGCAGCTACAGAAAAATGAGAGGAAAAAACCTCAGACAAGCCAGCATTGTTTCATCCCAAAGATGCCAAAAATTACTTTGGAATTATATTCACCTTTTAATTAAGACAAATGAGAAATGTCACAAATCATGCATTGTACAGGTCACAGCAATACCACGTAACTGCTGTAGAATTTCTCCTTCTTGAGCACTGATGTAGTTCTCAGTTTCATTTAACTGGAGTTTTACTTGAAGTTTACTACTGTGTTGGAGGCTGGGATACTGCAAATAACTCTAAAGCCTGAATAGCAGTTGCTTATTTTACTAATAGTAAGACGAAATGTCTGCATTCTCCTGTATTAAAAGGGGAAAATTAAGTAGAGTGAATAAAAAAGAAAAGAAAACAGAAAGTATTTGTATTTTCGAATATCCGGAGTTGCATATTTGGAATAGCTCTAAAGATTAGCTTCTTTTCAGTGCTATAAACTAAAAAATATAACTGACATGCCATCTATAGCGATGAAAGTTGTTTTTTTTTACCAGTGGTACATATCCTTCAGCTCAGGGAAAAAGTCCATTTCAACAATCAAGTGGACGTATTTGTTCTCCTATTTTAGGAACACAGATCCCTTTTAGATCCCTTTTATAGACATTAAACACAGTTTGCTAGTGGAAATTTTTCATTTATTATAGCTGTTTCATGTAGTGTCTTTCATGTAAACATTGTAAAAAGGATTTAGTGTTGGATTTAGAAGTTGAAGTTTGGGGTTTTTTGCCCTTTGTTCTTGTTTTGTATTTTATTTCTTTGGAGAACTCTTTTTTTCCCCCTTTCAGGAAATTTCACATAATCTTTTCCATTCGTCATCAGCCAGGTTGCTGATTACCAGAGTAACTGCCAAGCTTTCAACTCCTTGTCATCAATGGGCTGTGAATGACAGACAGCATTAATGTTGGCAAGCTCCCACTCTCCTTTTCGCCTTTCCCAAATGTAATTAAACTGCACTAATACAGCAAAAGAAAAGCTGCAGCTTTATTTTACTCGCCCTAATAACATAACAATTAAATCACAGAAGCACACAATACAGTCAAATAAACCCATCATGACAAGGAAATTCAGAGGTAAGGGAAGCGTGTGTCTACCATTTAGAGAAAAACATGAGTAAAGAGTCTTCCTTTCCTTTCCTAGCACTGCAGCAACTGCACTGTTTGACCTTCAGCAAGATGATATGGCCAACATCTGAGTAACCACTCTGTTGCAGCCTGGTGAAAGGCCTCGAGGGTTTCCTCTTCTGTTGCACCTTTGGTTTCAGCATAAAGGGAATAATTAGCTGCTTCTTCAAATGATCTGTTATCTCCCTGGCAGGGGACAGCTGGAGAAGGAACAGAAAGGATGTGGGTCATAACATACAGTTTGAATGGCGTTGCACACCTTACCCACCGGAAAGAGATGGCATTATCCTGATCTTTGAAGAAGTTGTGGGCCTTTGGTTTAAAGACTGTAGGCGTCAGAGGATAGTCAAGAGTCGGGAAGAGGGAGAAACCAGAGTCCTCACCTCACTTGCAGAGGACTATGGAGGCTTGTAGAATGCATGGATACTACTGAACATATCTGAGGTCAATAAATTGTCAATAGATGTATTTATACGTCTTTCTCTGGACCAAGGTGAGTGAAGAAGCTGCTGGGCCTCAGAAAGGCAATGGAATTTACCCATAAACCTGTCATTCCTTGCAGCAGTGCTCTAGGACGGGAAGCAAGCACTCGTAAGGAGGCTGAGAACTGACTGCCATCAGCTCTGTAAGCACAGCTCTGAGGCTAGCATACATGCTGGCATGATAGCCTGTCTCATTTTTCAAGCTATCAATAAAAATCATACAGCTGGCTTATAAGACAGTAAATTTACAGTAATGCAAAGAAATAGTTTGACTAAATGCAGACAGAAGAAGATAAAGACTATTATACAGCTAGCCACAAACAAGGGGCACCATAGTCAACCGGGAAAGCATGCAAGAGCCAGGACCCTCTCTAGCGCATGCTTGAGCGACCGGAAAGGGAGCTTGGTTACTGACCAAAGTAGACACAGCTTCAAAGATGACAGTTATTAGGCCAGCCTGGCTAAACAGGCTGGAAATGAGCCTGCTTGTGCAGTTTTGGTGACTAATAGTGACTGTTAGCTGACAGGTGGTACCTTATAAACCCAGCCTGTGCCAAATTCTCTGAAGATCTGTTAGCATGGAGTAAGTAATTTACCACTGTGAACAAACTGTCCTGCAGCACGAAACGCAGTTCAGTATGATGATAGTCATCCAGAGGAAGAAAACTTTGGCTGAAACCATCTTTTAGACAAAGTTTACAGCAGGATCTTATGTGTTACATTTTTAGTAAATCTGGAGTTGGCGTCAATTTTTATATGCTTGATAAATTGGCTAATGCGTAGTGAACAGGAAAAAGGAAAAAAGGGATGCATGTAAAACGTAAAAATGTAAACCCACTTGAGTAAATGAATAGTGTTGAGGAGGAACATTAAAGAGATGGAGTTGAAGGTTTCTGTTAGATTTGTTCTGATATAGTACTGTTGCTTTAAACAGGCAGTTGCAAAACGTCCCAAAAGACCTTTTGGTTAAGTGTCATAATTTTCTCCTTGACTCAGCAAAGATCGAGGCTGCAGTGTTCCAAGCCAGCTCCAGGCCATCAGAGGGAGAAACAGCACATCAGACACCCACCTCATCTGTTTTTGCCATCAAGCAAAGAAAGAAGAGGTCACAAAGGACATGGAAAAAACATACCAGAAGAGCATAACTGAGCCTTCAGCTGTTCTTGTGTGTCAACCACAACTCTTGTTAGAAAAAAAGAATGATGGCAGATTTGGTTCCTGTGTAGAATCTACCTTGAACACTTCAGAAGGCTTTCTCTGAGTGACCATGAATACATGATTCTCCAGACCCTGTAAAAATTTAATCTAATTTTTCAGACTGAGTATTAAGTGAAGATTGGCAATAGAAATTGGCCCTAAAAATGAGAAAAAATGCCTTTATTGCAAGCAAGGTTTGCAGCATTTCAGTATGATGGCCTTTGATTTTCATAGTGGGCAGCTACATTTGAAGGACCACCAGAGGAGGCTTTGGTCCAGAACTACTCCTGGCCTGTTCACTACACCTAGATAATACCCTGGGCAAATGCTAGTATCTTTGAACAAAATTAGATATATTTACAAATACGCTGGGATCAGCTCCAGGCTGCTGGTCTGAAACTGTACCAAAAGCAATAGGAATTGCATTAAAAAGAACAAATTTAGGTCTAGGGCACAGAACAGTGAGGAGGAAAATTCTGCTCTTAAGATCTTTGAATACCAACCAGCTCCCCAGAGACTCCCAGATGTGCAGTTTTGTGGGACTTTGATCCTACCAGAGGAGGTTTATTTCACAATATTACATAATATTTGCATAAAAGGGGTAGGAAAATACTGTTATTTCAGTGGCCAATGTGTGATGTAGTATTCAGCGATGAAGAGGTTCTTCTGACTATTTCTCTGTTAACTGACCAGGGCTTCAAACCTCATTTTCAATTAGACACGGATGCTAGTGTTTATGGACTGGGTATTGATACAGGAGTGGGAATCAGTTGAGAGGATGACAGTTTATTAAGATTCAATGGCTAAACTCTCCTGGGAAAAATTAGCTCTGCCAGTGATTAACACTATAGAAGATGTTCACAACTACTTGTATGGAAAGAAGCTTGTGATGGGAATGGACTAGCAGTGGACTGGAGTAACTGCAGTGCTATGGTTTAGTAGTAACCCAGAAGCATGGGTTCAGGCTTGACATTGACGGCTGTTGATGTTTTGTCCAGATAGCTTCGTTGTGGGATTGATTGCAAATGCCAGTCTAAACAAGCAAGGAGCAAAGAATTGATTGTTCAGGGGAATGATCATGTTTGGGAAGAGACGATTTTTTCCTCCCTTCCTGTATCTTGCACAAGTGCAAATCCAGTGGAACGGTGGCTACAGGGATTCCCAAGAAACCCAGTGATTCCCACAGAGAGAACCTGATACCAGAGTACTGTGCTATTGGCAACAGCTATCCTGGAATATGGTCCCTCCCTTAGTATGCCTCAGTGAAAACTCTGTGTTCACAGTGAAATGGCTCGGGGTTTACAGTCAGGTTCTGTGTAAAAGATTGGAAGAAAGCAGTAGATTATAAGCTTTATTAGCTGAGTCTAGATCCACTGGAAAAAGAAGGCTGAAGTGTAATGTCATCATTTAAAAACTGCTGGATATTCAAGGGGTTGCAAAGTGGTGTGATTTCCTTTGCATGAGTTACAAAATAGATGTAGAAAAAGTGGCCAGGAAATGTTATGAGACAGGGAAAGTCTCTGCCGGGCAGTATTTTGCTAAGCTGATCTTTCTGACATTCTTGAATAAAGACTAGTAATTACTATTTGCTTGCATGTTTTGAACTAGTTCACAAAAGGGAAGGTAAGTTCACTGAGTGCACTAATGAGTCTTAACGGCCCTGCCCAGCCTCACCTGAGGCCTCCACCCACGCTCATGGGCTCAGGAGCTCTATTTAAGCTCAGCCCTGGCCCATTAGTCTCTCACTGAGCTTTGTTGGAGAGGTGGTGTGTTGTGGTCATGCTGTGCAGCCTTTTGATCTGGATCTCAACCTGTAGGCTGACTTCCTGGCTCGACCTGGGACTTGCCTTGTTGCTGTGGACCTGTCTGGTAATTGCTGGACCTGATCTTAACACTGAGCTATAGACTCATCACCATGGTGTTGCTTTAAGATCTAGATTCTTGGTCTCTGGGTTTGTCCTGCTACATCGCTTGCATTCTGTGGGATGGGCCCTGGCTAGTGAGGCAGCTGTCTTGGTGGCCCCAGCATTTGCCTTGGCCCACCTTCCTTTAGGGAATGTCTCTGCCCTGCCTGCTCCCTTACAGACATGAAGTAGAGCAGACTGTATCAGAGAGGATGAATTAGATGTGGAATTTCTGGGTTGGATCATACACAGGTTAGGGAAGAAATTTTGTCAGAAGTGTTTCTGTGATTTGTGAGACTAGAGGAAATTTAATAAAGAACTACCATCTCAGTGCAACAACTTCTGGTGAGATAGTAGAGGAATTCAGAGTGGATGCTGGCAGTTCAGCTGGCTTTCTTGTCAACAAAAGGCAATAATTGGCATATTGTATTCCTTTTAAACTTGCAGGAATGTAGGCTAGTGCTCTTCCTTCTTGGCTGGGGGCTGTAGATGTCTGGAAACCTACCTGGAGTTCCTGTAGGGTAACAGTTATTTAGGTCATTCAGAACTTTTTAATTCCAAAAAGTGAAAGCAAAGTGTCCTATTCTTGCTGGAATATAGCTAAAGACAACCTCTGATAAATGGGACTATCTCCTCTGATGCTTCTAGTATGTGAGCTTCTCTACCCTTGGGTGTGGGTGCTGTGCTAGGGCAAGACCCAGAGTACACCAGCACATACCCATTTTCATTGAGAAATTTGAAATTTCTCAGCTGAAGAGATCCAGACTGCACGGTGTGCCACAGATGACAATTTTCAAGTAGCAACAGTGCCATTCCTGAAAGAAAGTTGATTTGTTAGAAACATCTAAAGCCCTGTTTGGTTTCACTGGATCTAAGACAGTTTCTGAGTTTCTGGTAAACTATTTGGAGACTACCATGTCCTCCTCACAGAGCAAATCACAGATGGAACTGCTTGGAACTGGGAGTTTGAGTCCCTATCACTGCTTTGTGAAGTCAATGCTCATTTTAGCTGTGATAATCACTGAGCAGCTGAATGGTTTGGGGATCTTCCAGATCAGAAGAATTCCTGAAAATATCTCACTTTGATTTGGACCGAAATCAAATCCGAAAAGCCCCCTCAAATTTTGATTGAACTCCAAATCTTGCTTTTGAGCCAGATCTGATTGGAAACCTTAAACTGGGTAAATCTTGGACAGGACCCTATGTGGAACTGATGTGAATACAAGCTGGGCCACTGAAGATAATCTGAGGTTCAGTCTTGGAAATAAATTGTCATGTCCAACTGAGAGCATTTCCAGGGTTAAGATTATTCTCCTGCCTTTCTTGTCCTAAAAATTGAGAGAATACCTGTCAATCTTGAAATTGTAAAAGCTGTTTCAGTAACAAGCCACCTCCATTGGGACAGAATGTGTGGGGTGCCTCAGCCAGTAATTTCTGCTCGTGCAACAGATACTGTTCAGGAGTCTGTTGTCAGGGGTCCCTCCAAGTAGCCTGAAAGAAATCTAGGCGGGGAATGGAAAACTCTAAAGACAGATGCAATGAGGTACAGTTGGTTTGGTGTAGCACATGAAAACATCCTAACAGAAAGATAGGATACTGCTGCTTAAGCTTATATAACTTGTATTGAATCTTCTATAAAGACTTTTTTATTTTTTTCTTTTTGAGGTGACTTATAGGGGTCAACCTTCTGTCCTGGCCTGCAGTGGTAAGTGAGGTTAACTGAGATGTGGCTATGAACTGCCTTGAATCTGACCCTAATTGCTGCCTTATACTTCTAGTAAGTGATAAGAAGTTGTAAAGCTCCCTCATGAAACACTGCAGCAGAAGTGATGGAGATTTCAGTCCAAAGCTTGTTGTCCAGAACCAAAGATACAAGAAACTGTTCAGGAATTTACAGTATGTAGCCACAAAGTCTTCAGTGGAGATCCCTTTGAAGGGAATGTAGTTTGTGGGTATGAAAAATAGAGAAAGCTAAGTACACAAAATGAACAAGTATTGGAAGTATAGTCCTAACAAAAAGCCAAAGGAGAGGGGTTTGGGGCTGAATCATGTCAGATAACTGGCGTTGTGAGCAGTCTCGTGCTCTTTGAGTTCTCTTCTGTTCAGGCAAACAAAATGGCATCAGAGAAATAGCTGACTCCTTCACCAACCAGTTTCTTGTCCTAACTGGAACAACCTGCGATGCCCAAAGTTGTGACTCAGAAGCTAAGAGGGGTTATAACACTTCTGCATTACTTGCTAGAATATTTATGATGGTTTAGAAAATCATTTCTCTCCTCTATCCAGCATATGAATCCAGTCTGTCATCTCATTGTTTGCAAATGGACAGCAGGGGAAAAAAAGTACTGGCACAGGGAGAAGTGGATCCTGCACGCTGAAGTTGAGGAATTGGGACAAGCACAGAGGAAAGTCCACAGTAGGAACGTTTTTGTTCATGGTGCCAAGAAAAACCATGAAAGATGATACTCTTAAGCTTGGAGAATACAACTCTCACGCCAGTGATGTTAGAACCTCAGAAATAATGTGTCAAAGATGTTGGAACATTTAGAATACAATCTTTTACTGTTTCAATGTCATCAACATGTTGGTCTCACTGTTTTCTATGACAAGAGAATTTATTGAGTCAATTTGTCTTTAACATGTTAAATGTACTATGTGTAGGCGGGTAAGCTAACCTTATTTATACAGTATTACAAGGGACAATGCTAACTACGGTCTCTCTTGCATGCTTGAAAACTGTATTTCTTCCAACAGAAAATACCACGTGTCCATTTTTGAGTTACAACACTCAGGCAGGTGTGAAAATGCTTTTTCTTAAAAGAATGGCTTCAACAAAGAAGGAAGGGGAGGTAATCCTACCCGTAGTGTTCAAGTTACACTGAGAAGTTTGTTTGGCTCTTGTTACTTTGCTTAAACTGCTCTCATAACAGACACTCTTCCATCTTTCCTACAAAAATTATCTCTCGGAATGAGACCCCAAGATATCTTTCCTTGCTGACCCTGAAATATCTGTCCACTTTCTGCTTTGTGCATTACATTAATCTTCTTAGCTCCACCTTTTTACTTCTTTTTCTGTTGCTTTTCTTGATTTACAGGGATAATTTCTTGTCTTTCTCTGCCTTTATGTTAATTTATTTTTGTTCCTAACCACGCCCCCAGGTATTGATAGAACAAATGAATACTTAGCCTTTTGCATTCTCCTTATCTTTAACCCTGGCCACTTTAAATCTGCTGTGTGCTCCCAAGGGTCTCAGTTCTCCAGCCTGCTCCTTCTGACTGGGTTGCTTTTTTTGTCACTGTCTTGTATAACCTGCACAATACGACATCCTTCACCACTGCATACGTTCAAGTCCAAGTGGAAGTTGGGCTACTTTGTGTTAATTCCACATCTTATTGCAATTTCTAAGAGACTCCAGCTCTCTAAGAGTTGCTTCTGACTGAGGTGGTCTTCATACTACTGAACTTAAGTGTCTGTTCTTTTCTTGTCCTCTTCTCCACTTGGTGGCTGCCTGCCGACTTTGGCGTTTTCCCCGTCCCTGTTACTTTTGCTATATACCCATTCCCTGTACATACATACACCTGAGATTGTGACTGTGTGCATTCCTGTACCTATGTTCCCTGGCGTTTTCCTGCAATCTGTTTGAGATAAGCAGTTGCTTATTGGAAATCTCACCCTGAATCTAAATATATGATCTTCACCTTTTTTAACTTTTGCCCTTTTGGTTTTCTCTGTGCAAACTCCCTTTTCTTCTCAAAGTAGATAATTCCTCCTGTCTCATCTTTTTCACTTGCTTACTTTTATATGTTTTTAAGTAGCTTTGTCTTTTCTACTTTTTAAACAGATGTTCGTCAAAACCCAATACATGCACTTCAGCGAAGTAGTCATCCCATGCACCTGAAATCTTGTAACAGCCCTCTTCCCCCTTAGCAAAGGTAAGCTGGGTAGTATTTCTAGATGATTAATGAATCTTTAAGTGCCTTCGTGTTCCTGAGAGGAGTGCCATATGCTTGACTTTCTCCCCTTCAAGCAGAGGTGACGTAACTGCTTTTGCTAATCGCGTGAAAGGTGATATTATATGCAGAGATAGGATAACAAGAAAACTGGAGCCAAACTAGTCCAAGAGGTTCACAACTTAAGAAGCATGGTCTGACACCTCATTCCTTTTCCTCCCCACTCTGCCAAATATTTCTTCAAAACATGACATTGGCTGCTTCTCTTGCTAAAATAGCCGTCCTTGCCATACTGAATCTCTTGTCGTAGATACTGCAATCTGGTGTCCTTTAGCTTTATAACAGTAACCTTGCTTACCCAAGCTAAGACATTAGGAAAGAGACTCCTAATTCAGTCTCTTTTCCCTTCCTTGCTTTAAAGGACAGCATCAGCTTTTCACGCCAAGCAAAAATTCATTGTTGTTACCTTTCAGCACTCGGTACCTGTCTGCTGACACATCCGCCAGCTTGAATCCAGCAAACACCCTACTTTGACAAACCAGTATGGACTATCTTCTTTCCCTGCTCTCTTTCCTTTAACCAAACCCGTGTGCCTAGAATATTCTACTGGATGTTGTGCCCAGCAGCCTCTTATCCTCAGATGCCCCCCTCAGTTGCACTGTGGTAACCTCTCCATTCTTCTGAACTTTGCCATTAATGATATTAAATGTCCAAAAGAAACAATCCATTCCTTAAATATCAAAACTACTCTGGTGCTTTATGCAGATGTACATCTCACCACTCACTATGGTGTCTAAGAGCAATCTCTGACTGAAACTTTTTTCATGGTTGAGATGTTTGTATGGTCACTCTCACACATATGGATACTTGATGTTTAAAAATCATAGAATCATAGAAGAGTTGGGGTTGGAAGGTACCTTTAAAGGTCCTCTAGCCCAATCCCTCTGCAGTGAGCAGGGACACCTTCAACCAGATCAGGCTGCTCAGAGCCCCGTCCAACCTGACCTTGAATGTTTCCAGGGACGGGGCATCTACCACCTCTCTGGGAAACCTGTACCAGTGTTTCACCACCCTCACTGTAAAAAATTTCTTCCTTATATCCAGTCTAAATCTACCCTCTTTTAGTATAAAACCGTTACCTCTTGTCCTATCACTACAGGCCCTGCTAAAATGTTTGTCCACATCTTTCCTATGGGCCCCCTCCAGGTACTGGAAGGCTGCTGTAAGGTCTCCCCACAGCCTTCTCTTCTCCAGGCTGAACAGCCCCAGCTCTCTCAGCCTGTCCTCACAGCAGAGGTGTTCCAGCCCTCAGATCATTTTTATGGCCTCCTCTGGACCTGCTCCAACAGCTCCATGTCCTTCCTGTGCTTGGGAGCTCCAGAGCTGGATGCAGGACTCCAGGTGGGGTCTCAGCAGAGCAGAGTAGAGGGGCAGAATCTCCTCCCTTGACCTGCTGGCCACGCTTCTCTTGATGTAGCTCAGGATACGGTTGGCCTTTTGGGCTGTGAGTGCACCTTGTTGACTCATGCCCAGCTTTTCATCCATCAGTACCGCCAAGTCCTTCTCTGCAGGGCTGCTCTCAATCCCTTCATCCCTCAGCCTGTAGTGATACTGGGGATTGCCCTGACCAAGGTGCAGGACCCTGCACTTGGCGTTGTTGAACCTCATGAGATTCACACAGGCCCACTTCTCCAGCTTGTCCAGGTCCCTCTGGATGCATCCTGTCCCTCAGGTGTGTCCACTGTACCACTCATCTTGATGTCATCTGCAAACTTGCTGAGGGTGCACTCGATCCTGCTGTCTCTGTCATTTATGAAGATATTAAACAGTATTGGTCCCAATACAGACCCCTGAGGGA
>Ga0065711_1049663_pt1 | contig 11188 bp, 17 predicted proteins | sample Hoacrofraction12_FD_59098 | JGI IMG/M metagenome (GOLD analysis project Ga0065711, IMG submission 59098) | Hoatzin crop microbial communities from Cojedes, Venezuela - Epithelial fraction 12 v2 (version 2) | ecosystem: Host-associated > Birds > Digestive system > Esophagus > Crop | place... | reverse complement strand
CCGAAAAGCTGGAATCTGCCACCCTGTGTTTTGTTCCCATAGATCAATTCAGCATTCTTTGAATCAATGTTCTCCACTAATGAGTTACTGCTTTTTATTTTCAAATTGAATCTTAAAATCTACTGGCAAATACTTTGTCATCTGAGAGATACAAAGTGGACAGAATCAAACCTGTAAGCTCCTAAGCGAGAATGGTTGGGTTCCTAGCTCCTAGAAAGAAATAGAACACTAGAAACTTCTGCTAAGATTAAACAACAGGGGTCAATACTACAGCGTGGAGAAAGAGGATGTATTTTTGACTACATCCTTAAGGCAACAGAGGAAGCATATGGCATGGCTATAGTGACAGCTAATGAGCAGATACACAGTTTTAACTGTGAGAAGTGCAACACGCAGAACAATCTATCAACTTCTGTTTTCTTAGCAGCTGTAGCTTTGGACTAACACGACTGCCAGAACTGACTGCTTGGAGTTTGTTCACCTATGTGGCAGCACACAGAGGAACTACACCACCCTTTCCTATAACCCGTGGGCTGTTTCCACCTACGCGGGCCGCTTTCGGTATTGCGGATGTTCAGATGACGGTCTTCTTCCCGCTGCCTGAGGGGCTGACCCAGTTGTACTCGGCTTGCACCAGCACAAAGCTGTTCTCCCGGACCTTTCGGAAGTGCATCACCTCCCCGTTCTCACTGACAGCGATGACATCAGGGTCCGGCTGCCTGAAGGAGACCTCCGTCCGCTTGTGGCAATGCTGGGCGCAGACACAGCGCAAGGCGGCTGCCAGCGCCAGGCCCAGGGCCACAGTGCAGATTAGGAGGATGCCGAGCTGGGCTGCTCGGAGCCGGCCCCCTCTGCCAGGGTCTTCCCCCTTCCCAGGAACCGCAGATTTGGGAGCTGGTCTGGTGACCCACGGCAGGGTATTCTCACCTGCCGCCTCCTTCTCCTCCTCCTCCTCCTTCTCCTCCGCCCTGGTGCCTGCCTCCTCTGGCTGCAGTGCCGGCTTTCTTTCTGCCATTTGCCTTGAAGCCGATGATAAGTTGCCGGCAGCATTGGCGTCGCCAGACCAGGCCGTGGTCACAGCGGCGTCACCCAGGTGAGTGAGTACTTGTGGGGCAGAAGGAGACACTGTCGCACGCGGGGAGGCTTTCAGAGTGGCCCTGTTCTCGGTACCGGCCTTGGAAAGCAAAAACACAATGAGATGTGCGGTGAGGGAGGAGAAAGGGGGCTGGTTAGGTTCTCACTACCTGTATCATGGTACAGCTCAGCTCTGCATTTCTGACACCCAGGTGTCCCCCTGGCCTTGGAATAACCCCGCTCCCTCCCTCGGTTACTCAGCAGCTTTTAGAAAATGAGGTAGATTCAACCCCGCTCCATCCATACCAGAATTGCCATGGGAGGGACAAGGCACCGGGAGCTTGTCCAAGGGGGGCAAGGCAGAGCGAGTTGAAGGGATGCAGGCAGAGGTGAAGGTCACTGCTTCAACTGAGTAAAGGTCTGCAGCTCCCATGGTGGTGGTATTTTTAACAGGCATCATTATCACAAAAAAAAATCATTTAATAAACACTTCCCACCTTGAGTGACGCCAAGGTCATGCTGAAAGGATAGGCGTGATCCTCCCGGCCAAGCTTCATGTTTAGGATCACCACTGGGATTTGGTATTGCCCTTCTGAGGCTATGGATCGAACCGAGGAGCCGAGGGACCCTGGAGACTTGGGATGGCCTTTGGCATCACAGGTTTGGGGCAGTCACATAAAATCTGTGAGCTCTCCCCAAAGCCCATCTTGCTCACTCAGTCCACACAGCCAGTTTAAAACCTGCTGACTCTCCGTGTTGCTTAACCACCCATGTCAGTGGGAATGATTGTTCTTGCGTGCTCCTGTTCTTGGGGCTCTGCCTGGTGCTGCACACCTTCTTTTATCTGATGACAGCCACTCCAGGCTTTGCTGCAGATATCATCCAAGACTAACTGTGAAACAATCATACAATTTAGGAGGCCCCCAATGAATTTTTCCATTCCCGCTGTGCACCTGAGCTCCCATCCAAAGCCTGCAAAATGTACTGGAGTTTTTTCTTTGGCTCCACTGAGATTTGGATCTGGCCCTTGGTAGCTGGCACCTCTCCAGCCTGTCCAGCCCAGCAGGCCTTTTCACACGTCCATTAATTACACCAGAGAAACTCTCACCCTCTACTATCATTAGTGATATCTAACGCTTGCTGGGAAGATGGTGTGACAGGAACACAAAGCTGAGGTAGGAGCCCTGGCGAGCTGTGAAGCAAAGTAGGGGAGGGTCAGAGCATCCTTTGTGGAAGAGGCAGTTTCTGAAGGTGCTAGTAAAATACAGTAGTAAATAAAAGACTTTCAGTGGCTGAACTGCAAGCTGTAAAGTAGCTGGCTGGCAAAGTTAGGGTTGCACATGTATGGATCACTTGCTCTCAAAATGCAAATGCCATACTGTAGGAATATACTGCAGGATTTGGGACTAGGGGATAGAAAATGGAATTTCTCTGCAAGTCCTTGCCCTACCTCACCTCATTTTTCCTTTCTTTTTGTACTTCTTCTCTCCTTTCTTGACTAGTTTCTCAATATTTTTGTTTCATTATGCTCTTCTGGTCTTGCCTTGCACAATAACTCTTCCTTTCCTTCAGTTGCCATCTGCCATTTCTCCGCTTCTCTCCATGCCTACGCCACATGCTCATGTTGCACGTCTCTCCTTTACTTGTTCTCTGTCCTCTGCTCCTTCCTAAATGTTTCTGCCTCATTCTCTGCTGTGTGGCCCCTTACTCATTCCTCGCATGCCCTTTCCAGCTCCCACGTCTCCTTCCATACGTACAGCCCCAAGGCTGCAGTCCTTTCACACCTTTCTGGGCTTCTTTTCCTGAGGTCACCCCTTCCTGAAAGGCGCCCCTGCCTGCTCCTCCCATCTGCCGGCTCCTGCTCTTCCAGCTGTCTCCGGTGAGTGCAGTGCACGCCTGTGGCTAACCCCACCACCACTGCCATCGCCACCACCATCACCACCAGCTCTGCCTTTCTGGTCCATCCAGCCTCCTGGGCTGACCCTGCCCTCAGAAAGCACACGGCTTCCTTGGCCGTCCTCAGGTGAATGTCGTGGGTGGTACCTATCCAGCACCTCTGGAAAGGAACATCTCAGCCTTCCACAGGCATAAAACACACGTTTCCAGCCCAGTACCATCCAGCAGCCAGTAGTCTTGTCTGCATATGGAAAAGTTATTTTCAATTATTTTTCCAGTGGGACTCCTAAGGCCCAGGCAGCGGGCTCAAAAAGAAAACAAAAAAGAGATATAAAAACGAATGCCCAGTTAAAGTAAAAAAATTAAAACTCTTAACAGTCTGCAGTTTTAGTCACTTATGAGACCTACACAGGCTGCTTGGTGTTGTGATGCAGTAGAGAGATTTTATCCTCATCTTGTCCACACCTTTCTGTCTTTGGAGAAGACATCCTCCCCGTCCCAGCTGCTTACCTGCCTGTCTTCTTCACACGTCAAACACAGGCGTGGGATGGCAGCGCTTCCCGCTCTAAGGTGCGGACAGAGGAAAGGCAGGGTTAGGGCGTGAGCCTCACGTGGGAATCCCCGGGCTGTGCCCCACCGGAGAGGCGTGCTGCTCCCCGCAGCAGCCCCGCGATGCGCACAGGCAGCACAGACCCTACCGGGCTGCATGTTCAATAACGCCTGTTCATTTATTCCTACCCCCATCGTTTTACCCGCTGTATGAAAGGTTGCATGAAAGCTCATGCGGCCCAAACCCTCCAAGACTTCTGAGCACGCATCCTCAAGCCCAAATTTCATAATTGCTTTGAATCCTTGCTTCCTTTTCCCTGCAGATGGAGAAATAGGTCTGCTGAGTTAACAGTTTCGTTGAATATTTGCACGTGCTTTTAGAAGAATATTGTGGCAGTCAATAGTTTTTATCACATTTTCCAGCCGCTCAGCCAGTCCTCCACTGGGCTGAGCAGTGCAACATCGGGTTTTTAGGAGTTTTGGATTGTCTCCCTGTTGCTGTCTGTCACGTGCCATCTCCAAAGGATTACTTCTCAAGAGGTCAGCAAGCAAACACCCTGTTGCCTCCCGCTCTGCCACACACACCGTCCTGCACGACCCTCACTCATCTGCAGGGAAACTAGTGCTGTGTGTCTTCCCCAAAGGGCTGGAGAAACAGCTCTTCACACCCCTCGTTTACCCCTCGGAGGTGCTGTAGCTGGAGGCGTTGTCCCAGGAGAGGAATCTGGCACGGCGGACGCCTTGGGAGGTGTCTCGGGTGGGGAGGGATGGCTCCGGCCCCCGGCCGCTGGACTCGCCACTCTCACCGGACACGGCCCGCGATGGCCGGGCTGGCTGCTTCGGCTCAGCAACGGGGTGGGCGTCTGGCCTGACACCGAAACCTGGCTGCGGTGCCGGCGTTGCCACGATGCCGGTGGGGCTGGCAGGCGGCACGGGGGTGCCCAGAGGGGAGCTGGTGGCAGCCGTGGGAGAGGTGGGATCTTGTCCAGCACAGAGACAAAACGAGAAGCAGGGAGAGAGGAGCAGAAATCTGTCAGTCTGTTTACTGCAGATGCCACTCAGTGCTAACCTTTGCCAGGAAGGATCGTAATAGAGACTTCTTTTTTATTTTCGTGTCACTTAAGTGGAAACCCAGATGGAAAGTAAAGTGGCAAAGACCACTGCCTAAATTATGTCCAAGTAAAATAATTAAAACTCAGTCTTGGTGCCATGCCAAAAATGCTGAGAAACACATCTGATTTGAGTATAAGTAAATTCTTGGAGCATTTTACTGACCAAAGGCCACATAAATGCAACTAAATACATACCTCAAGGGCAATAGTCACATTCAGAGACAAATGTATTCCTTTGCTTAGAAAGCATTGCTAATTGCACTTGCTTGCCTTCAGGAGCTGAGGCTTCAGGTAAAGTACATTGTATTTTAGGGTTTGCATTGAAATCGTGAGATCTGGCAACCTTGTTTAACTTCCTGGTGCCCTCCCGGGAACTGGCTCCATCCCCTTGAATGCTGACCCCCACCCTCACTTCAATGATTTCGCCACAGCCATTGCGGATCTCCCCGACGGCCACGGGAGTTAAACAGGTCCCTGCAGTTTCTTTGGGTCCCTTGCGTTCAACGCTTGCCTGCAATAAGCCGTAAAACTACTCTGTGGGACGCGGTCGGTAAGAAACCCACACCTTTGCTCACCATACCTGTGGGCTTTGGGTCGGCCGGTGCCTGCGAGGGCGCGGGGGTTGCAGGGTCGGGCTTCTTGCCGTGGCCAGCAAGCGTTTTGTTTTGCCCTTGCTGAGCCACGATGGCAGATTCGATCTTTGCCCAGTAAACAAAGTATGTCTGGACTATGGAGATGCTGTTAAAACATAATTAGGCAAGAATTTACTGGTTCTATAGCATTAATAAAACATCAGACTGTTTAGTTAATCACAAGGACTGCTTTAATCTGAAGACAGAAGCGACGTAAAAGTATTTTAAAGGATTAGCCTGTCACATGTTTTATATTACAAATAAAAGATACCAGGTCCCGTAAGAAAGATACAGGGTGAAGAATCACCACTCGTAATTAAGATCAGCCCAAAAAAATGTGTGGGAACTGAAATTAAAAAAAAAATAAAAAAGCTATTATATTCACTATTGATGGAAGTACATTTGGAAAACTTGGACTAGCTCTGCTTATAATCTGTAGGCAGGGAAACAACAGTGGCATCTACTAATTAAAACAAGTCAATGTAACTTGTACAAACAGCAGAATAGGTAGCGGGGAAAAAAAAAAAGTCTCTCTTGAGCCCGCCTAACCCTCTGCTTTTTGTCAAGTGCCAAATCTGCATTGGCCAACCTTTAACCATTCACCCGGGGAGCCTTATTTAAGCTGGAAATTTTGGGAGAATTTCAGTGCAGATTGCTCAGCTGCTTCAAAGAATTAGTTACGGGGAAACCAACCCAGGTTTTCCTGTGCCAGGTGGCTCTTGCGAGGCATTTTTAAGCCTGACAAGGACTTTTTCCAGAGACTGGGACAGGGAGAAAAGGGAGAGGCTATCAGAAATCAGCTTGGAGGGTCAAAAACCAGAGGGTGAAGGTGGGAGGGGAGGTGGCTAGGTCTTGCTGGGTTTGGGTTGGGTTTATTCAGTTGCTTGAGTTTTATGTAGTTTTAATAGTATTTCCTGATCTAAAACAATGGGCAAAATTGGAAATGCTGAGCAGCAATATTTTGTTTCTGTGAATTTGTGTCGAATCACAATGAGATGCACAAGCCACAGCGCTCACCAGGATGTTTATGTCTTGGGGAGCAGCCAAGAATCTGCCCAGGCAGCTTCTAAGCAGTTTTGTAACATCAAAACCTTACAATTTAATCTCTTCCAAAATGAAAAGTCACTGTGCTTCCTCTAAGACAGCCAGTTAGAAAATGTTTAATTTCATTTCAAATCAGAACCAAAATATTTGAACAGTTTGGGACTTCAGTGCAGAACAGGGATGTCAAGTTTTGTGCCAGTGTTCACTCTCTCTTCCTACCGTGAATAATTCTGTTTGTATTTAACTTCTTTTAAAACCACTCATTTTTAATTTTTTTTTTTGAAGAAGAAGTGATATACAAGATTATCCTGTAGGCAGGGAAGCCCTGTGGGCTGTGTTACTTAGAAAGACGGGCAACATGATCACAGTTCTCTCTTATGCCTTAATATTTCTGTTTGCTAAGTGCTCAGGCTGTCATCTTCCAGTGTATTAATTTTGAGAAAATAGTGACCATGTAAATAAAAAGCAGCACTAACCAGCAGATGTAAATGGTGATTTATGTACCAGCTGTGATGCTATTGCAGCATTTGATAAGTATTTAGCTATATGGGGTTCAAGACACATAAACCACTTAGCTGGACAAGTACAATGGAAAAATAAAGCCAAGCCTTTAACTGAGTAGACACAAATTTTGGTCGGGAACCAGCATGTTCTTACTAGAACTTGATGTCTCCAATGGGTTGGTCTGGTGCTTTCCATACGAAGGACAGATTTCTCTTCAGTGACTTGTCCGAGTGGGTGACGGTGTCACCATCTTCAAAACAAGTCAGCAGCTTGGAGCCAGGAGGGATGAAGATGAACGTGCCAGCGATTTCGTTGTTAGACACTTTGCGAGCTTGAAGCAAAAAGCCCATAAAATCCCGGGTGCTCCTCACTGTCACTGCAGACAAAACACAGGACACGAAGGGATTTGTCTCGCAGTTATGAGGTGAATTGTTTGCAGTGGAGTTTCCAGTGCTAGCACGGAAACCGAAAGAAAACGCTGTGCAAGCACAACAAAAACATCTTACTGTCTTTGTCCTCACGGTCTGTCCTAGACGTGCTGGGTGCAGGAGGCGAGACTTTAACTTTGCAGTATGTAATTGCACAGAAAATATAAGTCTTTGACCTGCCTCCTTGATTATAAGCTGCTGCCCACGTTGCATTCGGCAGCACGCGGCCATTTTTAGGGAAGCAGGTTTGGGTACCGCCCCGTATGTATGCAAAAGCTCGCATGCTGCACTTGGAGGGGTTTAATTTTGCATGGGGATGAGCAGGCAAGCAGCCAGGCTGGGGAGCGGAGCCTCTCAGCTCTGTCTGCATCTGCCTCAGGAGCGGCGATGCTGGGGACGGGGCGTGCTGCCCAGCCGTACCTGAGTCGGGCCAGTCACCCAGACCCCTCTGTGAGGTGCAGAGGAGCAGGGAAGGCAACCTTACCCTCTGGAGGTACTGCTCGTGCGTCGTTGTGTGTGGTGAGGTCTGGTGTGGTTGAGACGCAGCTGAGATAAGTGTTCCACCTAAAGCACCCAAACTTACTGGCTGCCCCTGGCAAACAATCGGTCTGCAACACAGTGAACATCTGGAGTCAGCTGTCACCTGAGAAACCTTAGGCCAAACGATGTGAACAGAATTCCTCCGTAAATACGTTTGTTTCCTCATGATGAGAGAGGTGGCGTAGCTAACTTGGAGCGGTTATTCCTCTTCGCAGCCCTCACAAAGATTAGTGCTGTCACCTGAGATCAGTTACCATGTATTTTTCAGATGCGGAAATGAGAAGCTGTTCCTTACCTGCAACCTTGTCGCCCGGGAAGTAGAAGGACATGTTGGTGTGGACGGTAACGTAGTTGTTGCTGGGGCTGTGCAGCTGCTCTCTCAGGTGCCTGGGCATCATGTCAGCGCAGGCAGAAAGGCTCGCGCCGTGTGAGAAGGCGGCCGTGTAGGAGACCAAGCACAGGGTTGTGCATGCCCAGCCGACGATGCCGATATGGGCTCTCCTGCCATCCTCCATCCTATGGCTGAAAACAACACGCAGGTTCACCTCAGAGTCTTCAGCCACCTGAGAGCCCATCTGGCACCTTCAAATTAGCTCAGTTCCAGAGCCACCCTTCCCACGGCCTTTAAACAAAGGAGAATGAATGATCTCCGTGGCGCACAGAGCCGCTTCGGTATCCCAGAGAAGTCACAGAATCACAGAATGTTTGGGGTTGGACGGGACCTCTGTGAGGCTGAGTCTGGGGAGGGAGAGGCCCCACAAGAGGACGCGTTTCTTGTGAAGTCACCCGTGGAGGGAGCAGTCAGGGAAGATTTGCTCTAAAAAGTCTTGCGGCATTTAGGAAGAGGAGAAAGCTCTGTAGGACCACGCTCAGCACTCTCCACCATTCCCAGCCCAACTGTTCAACCTGATCAATAGGAGAAACACCTACCCTTAGACCTGCAGAGCCCCATCCCTCGGGGGCTGGTACCCACACAGAGCCTCTCCCTGCCCACCAGCGCAAGCTGTGTCCGGCGGGGACGGGACATGGCTGCCCCTTGCTCTGACCTGTGGAAGCTCGAGGCACCTTTGAGCAGCCCACACGTCGCGGCTCGGAGCCACCGGGCTGCTTGCGAGCGTCGGACCTGTCCCCTTCCGCCCGGCAGCATTTCAGCTTGTCCTTCTCGGTCAGGGCTGGCCGTTGCTGACGAGACAGCAGCAATGCCGTCTGAAGTCAGCTTTGGAAGCCTGAGATAAATGGGCAGCCATTTTGGCTAACGCCAAGATGTCTCCTTACTCTCCAATTTTTAATCTGAGCAAGCATTTTTTTTCTGACACGGTCAAGTTTAATATTTAGTATGCCGTGTCGTTAGTACCTCTCAGCTTTGGTAGCTGGCATGAAACACGTTTCCAGATCAGCTGGAGTACTGTATTAGTCTGATTTTTCAGAATGCATTTTTGAAAGTGAAGCTTAAGGATGAGTGCGTGTTATTTATTGTAGTGGATACTGTAAGGCAGGTAGTCCTGCTTTTAATGTAGCGCTTTCTAACGTCGTCTTTTCAACACGCAGCTTTTCCTGGCTTAGATTTCGTTACGCTTAGTCAAGAAGTAGATGTAAATAAACCAGAGGAAGACAGAGGCAGAGGAGGTCTAGCTTACACCCCCACCCCTAGAACTTCTGAAACTTGCCAGCTGACCCTCACAAACCACCACTGCTAATACGAAACAACTCATGAATCCCCAGCCTGAAGCAGGGAGCGGGCAGACGCGGTTTAGCCTTCCACAGCCGAGCATCGCACCACTCCAATCGGCTACGTGCCTGAAGATTCCTGTGGGAGTCACAGGACCCTTTGCCAAATACCCAGGCCCCCACGGGACCCGCGGCGGGATGCCTGCTCCTCTCGGAGTCAGCCTCCCACCCAGGCACACCTAAGCCTCCCTTGCTGGATACGATTTCTCAGGGGAGCGCACGAACGCACACCCGAGCAGCAGCTCCTTCCCCCGGGGGGTTCCCGCTCCGCTCCACTGTTTCCCACTCGTCTCCCAGCCGCCCGCCTGTGCCTGTCGCCGCTCGGGTGTGGGGAGTGGGGCCGTGCCCCCCAGGGCCACCCGTCTAGGGCTGCCAGTGCCCATCGCTCACCTCGGGACACGTACGCTGCCGGGCTCGCTGCCGCCGCTGCCCTCCCAGCCCGCTGGAGACCCAACCTTTCAGGGACCTTCTTCCCTTGCTCCTCTAATGGGAAGCGCAGCAGCTGTTACTGCTAATACCCACCACCTACGGCAGCTCTCCACCCGTGCCCAAATCCTGCCTTAATCATATTAGTTTTCCTCTTAACATCCCACCCGCTTCTTTTTTTTTTAAATCCCCAAGCTTCGGCAATGAAAACAAAGGCAGCTGGGGGGGGGAGCAGCCAGCTGTGGGGTTTGTGTGGGACACCCTGGAACTCCTTTGCAGAGGTGCAGGAGGATCGGGCTCTCGCTTGCCCCGTTACCCTCCCCACACTCCCCCCCTTCCACGCTGAAGCTTTGCAAAGCAAAGCCACGTCAGCTCCCTCTAGGCCGTGACCCCCGGGCAATGTGCCCTGTCTCTCACACTTACATGGGAGTTATTTTGGCAGTAAAAGCAGAATTTTGCTAGAAAGGCTGGGAAGGTGCGTCCCATGTGCCAGCCCTGCCAGGAGAGGCCATCAACACCCCACAAACCCACCTGACCTGGCACAGGGCACTAAACATCTGGTGTGTGTGACTGTCCCTCGGCACACGAGCTGCATTCAAGCCCAGGCTGTCGCCCCTGCCCCGTGCCTGAGCTGTGCTGCAGCCGTGCCAGTGCCCGGCCGCGGAGCAGATATTTTCCCCGGGCTTCCCAGCTCCTCCTCAGATCTGCCTCGTCACTGCAGACTGCTCCGGCCATCGGGACTCTCGGCTGACCCTGGCCTCTGTTGCCAGGCTCATCCCGCTCACTGCCAGTGGCTCCTTGCTCCCAAAGGATGGAAATTAGGGTCCACTTTCTCGTCATCGTAAGAGCTGCCATCAGCAGATGCTTAACAGACTGCTGGCAGCTTGCAGCCCCGAGTAGGGCTGGAGGAACAGAGTAACAGCCCCATCGGCTGGCTGGCTTTCCTTCAGCCAGCAGACCTCAAGGGGCAGCATCAGATGTCCCAGGGCCACCAGCAGCCGGGCTGGCCCTGTGGTGCAGGGAAGTTATCACAGACAGAGGGGCGAAAGAGCGCTTGGTGCCTTGTAGTCCTCTCCCTCCTCAGGTCAACGCGTATCTGAACGCGGAATGGGTTGGTGCTGGTGCTTGGGCTGCTCTCCCTGCAGGACACCACCAAGCTCACAGAATCACAGAATGGTAGGGGTTGGAAGGGACCTCTGTGGGTCATCTAGTCCAACCCCCCTGCCGAAGCAGGGTCACCCAGAGCAGGCTACAC
>Ga0065711_1013686_pt1 | contig 11188 bp, 9 predicted proteins | sample Hoacrofraction12_FD_59098 | JGI IMG/M metagenome (GOLD analysis project Ga0065711, IMG submission 59098) | Hoatzin crop microbial communities from Cojedes, Venezuela - Epithelial fraction 12 v2 (version 2) | ecosystem: Host-associated > Birds > Digestive system > Esophagus > Crop | place... | reverse complement strand
CTCTACATGATCGAAGCAGTCCCTAAGATACAGGGCCACCCCACCGCCTCTCTTTCCTCGCCTATCCCTTCTAAAGAGTTTATAGCCATGCATTGCAGCACTCCAGTCATGAGAGTCATCCCACCACGTTTCTGTGATGCTGACCAAGTCATAGCTGTGCTGCTGTACAATGGCTTCCAGCTCCTCCTGTTTATTGCCCACACTACGTGCATTGGTGTAGATGTAGTTGAGCTGGGCTGTCGATCTCACCCCCGCTCAAGTGCATCTACACCAGAAGCAGGCAATTCCAAAGTGCTGGAAGTCAAAAAAGCGGGGCAGAAGGCCGGCTTGGCTGAGCAGGGATCTTCTAGAACTTAGGCAGAAAAGGGAAGCGTATGGACGTTGGAAGCAAGGGCAGGTGACACGGGAGGACTACAGAGATGCTGCTTGCCACTGCAGGGAGAAAATTTGTGTGGCCAAAGCTCGATTAGAGTTCAAACTGGCCAGCACTCAGAAGGAAAACAAAAAGGGCTTTTTAAAATATGTTAACAGCAAAAGGAGAATCAGAGATAACATTGGTCCGTTGCTTGATGAAGGCGTTCACCTCACAGAGACACAGACAAAGCGGAGACATTTAATGCCTTCTTCACCTCCATCTTCAACACCAGTGGTGGGTCCTGGGACCCCTGGAGCCCTGTGTTGGAAGACCATGACTGGGGGGATGATAAAGTCCCAGCCGGCTCTGAACTGTTTGGGACTTGCTGCTCCAGCTGGATGCATGTAAGTCTCTGGGGCCCGATGGGATTCATCCCAGGGTACGGAAAGAGCTCGCCAACATTATCATGGGACCTCTCTCCATTATTTTTCAACAATCTTGGGAGTCTGGAGAGGTCCCAGTTGACTGGAAGCTGGCAAATGTTGTCCCTATTTTCAAGAAGAGTAAGAAGGAAGACCCTGGTAATTACAGGCCTGTCAATTGCACTTTGGTGCCTGGTAAAATCTTGGAGCAGGTTATTCTGGGAGTTAACTGAAAAACACTTGAGAGACAACAGAGTCATTGACCATAGCCAGCACAGGTTCTTGAGGGCAAAGTCTTGCTTAACCCACTTAATTTCCTTTTATGTTAAGGTCACCTATCTAGTGGAACAAGGGAAGTAGATGTGGTGGTTTTTTATTTTAGCAGAGCTTTTGACACTGTCTCTCACAGTATCCTTATCATAGAATCACAGAATGGTAAGGGTTGGAAGGGACCTTAAAGATTATCTAGTGCCAGCCCCCAAATCCTTCTGGACAAAGTCCCCAGCACACAGCTAGACAAGTCCGTCATACGTTAGGTTGATGGGTCGGGCTCAAAGGGTTACAGTAAATGGGGTTACATGAGGCTGGTGGTCAGTCATCAGGAGGGTTCTACAAGTTTAATTTTAGGGCTGGTGTTCTTCAATGCTTTTATAAATGATCTGGACACAGGAATCAAATGTACATTAATTAAGTTTGCCAATGATACTGAACTAGGAGAAGCTGTGGACCCCCTTAAGGGTAGAGAGGCCTTACAAACAGATCTGGATAGATTATAGTGCTGGGAAATCACCAAGCGTATGAAATTTAACAAGAGCCAGTGCCAGACTCTCCACCTGGGATGGGGTAATCCTGGTTATACATACAAACTGGGGGATGAGAAGCTGGAGATCAGCCCCGTGGGAAGAGATCTGGAGGTTTGTGTTGATGGCCAGTTGAATATGAGTCAACAGTGTGCCCTGGCAGCCAAACGGGTCAGCCGTGTCCTGGGGTGCATCAAGCACAGCATAGCGAGCCGGTCAAGGGAGGTGATTGTCCCATGCTACACGGCACTGGTGCAGTCCTGCCTCGAGTACTGTGTGCAGTTTTGGGCGCCTCAATATAAGGAGAACATCAACCTGTCAGAGTGTGTCCAGAGGAGGGCGACCAAGATCGTGATAGACCTCGAGGGCAAGACTTATGAGGAGCAGCTGAGGTCGCTTGACTTGTTCAGCTTGGAGAATACAAGGCTGGCGAGTGACCTCACCGCAGTTTACACCTTCCTCAAGGGGGGAAGCGGAGGGGGAGGTGCTGATCTCCCTCTGGCGACCAGGGATAGGACATCATGAAACTGAATGAAGCTGCATCAGGGGAAGTTCAGACTGGACATTAGGAAAAGGTTCTTCACTGAGACGGTGGTCGGTCACTGGGAGAGGCTCCTCAGGGAAGTGGTCACAGCACCAAGCCTGTCAGAGTTCAAGCAGCACCTGGACAACACTCTTTGTCATATGATTAAATTTTAGGTAGTTCTGCGTGGAGCAGGGAGTTGGACTCGATGGTCCTTATGGGTCCGTTCCAACCTGAGATATTCTATCATTCTATGAAAGATGAAAATCTGGTCACAACCAAGTCAATACTTTACAAAAAACCTGCAGCTGTCATGTCATAAAATGCATTACAATCCCAACAGAGTCCCATTTTATGCAAGCCTATCTGTATAAAGAAGTTTCCATTGTAAAGTAAAACACTGAAGGCAGTCAGAATTTAATAGGTCTAATACTGAAACATCCCCAAAAGGCATGTATTTATACAATAAAGACTGTTTTCTGCAAAGTCAGAATACTTTGCGTCAGACCTAAGGAAACTGCTTTTTCAACACTTTGAAGATGACATTCAGACTGCTTAGGATTCATTTTTAATGGTACGAAACCACAGTATTTGCTTCAATCCACCTTCAGCTCTGGACAACGCTATCGTAAATCATAATTCATTAACTTTCTTTTCTGACCTTTTAAGCAACTGTTCTTGAATGTCTCACATCCATACCCAGGTATGACGGATAGTAGCAGTACACTTACTACTCCTTAGCTCCTAACTCCACCATCAGCTCCCTTCAGTGCTAGACGGCTGTGAGGATACCAAGCAGCTTGCCCAACAGCACGCCGAAAGTCTGCAGGAGATCTCTGAACTGAACCGAGAAGCTCATGCCTTTCAGCCGACTCATTAACAAACTCGCAGGATACTCACGACTGTAGCTCAACATTTATGCAAAGCTTCAGCTTGGCGTTTTTAGAAATTCATGTTATGGTTTTAAAAATACAGACAGATCTCACAATGGCTCCTAGGGCCAAGGTTGCCTAGCACTTGAGGCCTGCTTTCAGCTGCTCAAAACTTTTTCAACTTTTAACTGTATGAAATGAAAATTCCCCAACTAACTCTACTTCAAGCTCATTCCTATCAGTTTGCTATGGAAAACTATGTCAAGAAGGACAACTTCCAGAAAGTAAGGTCGCATAAAAATGTATTGCATAGGGAGAAATCTGAAGTTCTAAGGCCCGTAGATGATATTCTAGCAACTTAATACTTTAGAGCAGAAACTTGATGGCTAGAAATAAAGGAGCATATTCATCCTGCCTACTCCAAGTCTGTAACTACAGACTTAGTATATGTCAAAAGAACGCCCACAAAGTTATACAGCCACGTGCTCATCGGTTAGGAACTCCTAAACTGCATGTGGTAACGTTCCGTCTGCACCACCACATCCAAGAACAGCATTACGTATTACTCCTCCCTCCCAGCACACCTGAACTCCCCAGACACTGCGGCTCTGAGCAGGAATCGGAGGTGCTGTGCTTCCTGCTCCCGTTCCAACTACCACAACTACTCAAATAAAAATGTCACCTTGCAGGGCAGACATAAATGACACCTCAGTGAACTGGATTCTCCCCTCACCACTGTCACAGAAATCCCCGTGTTACACTGGACAATTATTTAATGGTAGCTGTCCTAGAAATGACTACTGCCCCTCTCATCCTTTTGAGGAGAAACTGAGATTGACTCATAGAAGCATCAGACATTTCCCACTGCAAATGAAGTCAGTCAAGAATTATGTTCTGAATGTACTAAGAACTATAAAAATGCAAAATCAAATTCTGGAACTAGAAATGTAGTTATCACAAATTAGAGTCTCTTTTAAAACCAATTTTGACAACGATCACTAAGCGTTTTCTTCACACTCTTTCAAATGGGGTGTGAAATTGCACTACCTTGTCTGGGGAGACAAGACTTCCCCTACAAGCAGTCAGGGATCTGGGTGTTGGATTTTTTATTCGAAGCCCAGGCAGCCGCGCTGAAATCAAGCAGCAGTCGGGGAAACCAGCTGGCTGCACGAAGCTGTACTTCAAACCCACTGCCACCGGCAGCCTCTGACACGACTCCAAAATCTCCACGTTATTGCCAAACATCTTCATGAGTAGCACAAAACGCAGCGACACTTTACTTACTCTTATAGAAAGATGCAACAATAGCAAAGACATAACAGTAACTGATAGTCTTCTCCAATTTAACAGAAAAAAATCTATAGCAGCTTCCAGACGTGAACGTCTCTCGAGCCCACGCTGCAGCGTGTCGTCAATATACTCACTCATGATTGTACTTGGGCTGCAAATGCAGAAGAGACCTTAAAGTCTTAGCGAAGAAATGCTGAAGCCCAACTAGCAGTTTACAATTGCATCCCAAATGAACTAGGAACGTGAATTTAAAATATTAACCATTTTCAAGGTGATCCCTGGGGACAAACAGTAGCATCAGGTTTCTCTCATTACCAGTCCCTGCCCTAACCCCCCCTTTCGATCAGGACGATTCAGAGATTCCAACGGCAATTAAACAATTGGAGACGTTTCTAGTTAAACAGAGAGGAGTTCAGCCAGGAAGAAAGAACACCACAGCTGCAGCTGCTGCCTGGCAATAAATGCATGGCTGTGGAGGTTATTCCAGTTGTTTCATAGCGAATCATTTACCCCAGACAGCTTTCTGGGTAACGCACCAGTAACATTTACATTCCTTGGAAGAAAACCCTTCAGATATTTAAACAACTGCAGAAGTTATTTTAATGCTGCTTCCTGTTGACAGAACTTTCAGAAAACTATCCGTATCTTCAAATGAAGGGCCCAATCATACAGCACACGAACATTAAAAAATTATTGCAACCTCTGCGTGGAAACATTTTCGTATTTGTTACAACGGCGGCTTCGGGGAGTGGAACCAAACCCCCAATCCCCCAAACTGCCGCAGGAACAAGTTTGCCAGGGCTGCTGTTCCCACAGAAGCTGAGCCTCCTGGAAAGCTGCGGAACCATGTAATAATAGTGGAAACATTTCGCAAAAACTTCAAATCATCTCCCACAATCGCGACGGCGTCCAACACGTTCTACCAGGAAACCGGAGAAAGAGCTGGGAGACGAAAAGATCCCACACATACTTACCGGGCCCTGGAGACCTCCATCCTCTCGGTCGATGCTGCTTCTGGAGAGCCGCACGTCGGGTTTCTGAAACAAAAATTCAATGTTTCATTCCGTACTCTGCTTACCCAGTCACGCGACCGAGGCTTCAAATCATTGTAAAGACAGGAAAATGCTGTTCAAAATGTACACTGACAAATACAGATGTCATTTCATTCCAGTCTATCCACCCCCGCTGCTGCCACTACTCGCTTCTGCAGCTGCCGCTGCCGAAACTCCTGGCAGCCTTCTCGCCCGCTTCCCAACCACCCATTCCCAGCGCACGTGTAAAAATGCTCGTTAGAAATATCGGTACTACCATTGCCCTAACACAACACTGGAAAACCTGCATTTTGATTTTCTCAAAGGCAGCAAAATTTTTTTTTTTTTTGGGGGGGAAAAAAAAGCTTGTTTGCTTCCCAACAGCAAAATTTCAACCACGGGACAAGCAACGCCGCGCATTAATTCCCGCTTCCTGCCTGCGGACGGCTTATATGTACTTGGCTCCCTCGGCAAGCTCACAAACGGGGCCAATTACTGGAGCTCTTGAAACACTGCGTTTGGGCACAGAAAGCTAATAAAGATGTCCAGATGCACTATTCTCCTGATAGAAGCAACAAATGAATTTCTATTTTGTAAGTTTTAAGCGAGGAACTTGGGGCTCGGATGTTTTAAAAAGTAAAAATAAGACCGGCCCGATTTTTTCACACAGAAACTGGTCATTTATCTCATCTCCCCAGGAAATCTAGGCACGTTATTCTTCGAGGACAACATTAAGTACATGGAAAGACAAAGGAAGAGCTGATGTGAACCAAAGGTTAACACTGATCTGAAGATACAAGTTCAGCAAAACGAGAGTGCTTTTCTAGCGCGCTCATCCTGGCACACCACAACAAAGAAAGAGCATTTATTTAACTCTTCAATTCACCATCTTATGAGACTTGGAGTTTGTTCTCTGCAGAAAACGGATAAAATGCATGGCTATGTCAGTGTAAATACAACTTATTTCATATGCCTGTATGGATATATATATACATATAAAATGGACACATACAGAACAAAACTGTAAATTTTTTATTTAGAGAAATGCAGGCATGTGAATATTGACTGTAACTAAACTGACCCCCTGAACAAAAACATGTTCTTTCACGGTCAGTTTTGAAGGACAAATATATCTGTTTCTTGTTTAAAGCTACTCCAGACCCCTTTCCTTCATTCTTTCTAAAAGCACTAAAGAATAATTCAATTCACGTATCCTGCTAAATGACCCCAAAAAGCCAGCAGGGCAGACGGAACTGGCACAGATACACTAATATTGATCTTTTATGATTAAAAACACTCCAGTTGTGCTGGCAGTCTGTCAGGAGGGCTTACGCTTTGGGTTTTCATTCAGTCTTCCGCAGACTGGGGCACAGCCAGAGACAGTCGCTGCCTGAAAGAACTTGCAGATTAAAAATAGACAAATCACAGCAGACAGGGAAATATTTAACCCCATCTTAAACAGCAGAACTGAAGCAGACACAAGCCAGCGATTTCCCAATGTTTCTCCAGAAATTTGTGACAGATTTTATGATGAAACCTACCACTGACGAATCTCCAGTTTATTTCCTCTGTTACGATGAAGAAACTTTTTCTGATTCAAGTCTCATTTGATGTGGGTATGTTACATCGTTAGGTATCAAGTAAATAACGATTCTCTTCATGTTTTTAAGCTAAAGCAAATAGCTATGCTTGTTTATCTCAGCATATGAGTGACTAAATTTCTGTTACACTGATGCTCACAATTTTCTTTCGTTTCATGTTCGTTTCTAGCCAGGGAAGTGCCCAAAGTCTTTGGAAATTGTCAAAGACTATTTCATCACGGGGAGCTTTAATGCTCTTTGCACTTTTAACAATTTATTATTCCAGAAAGGCACCCTAACCCAAACTCCAAAAAGAATGACATACTGAGCATTTCAAATGATTCAGCAGCACAAAAATACACCCTAGGCCAAATAACAGCTTTTCTTCTAGTATTATAAGAAAATGAACAGACATAATACCCATCTCCTCCCCTCCTTGTCTTACTAACAAGGTCCCTCCCTTTCAGCACCCAAACCCTCTAAATGCCCAACTCTACAATTTCACATCACTGCAACAGTTCCGTTCCCCAGGTCACCACCAGCAGCAAACGCACAGCGTCTGAGTGGACTGCAGGACACCACATACATGAACAGTACACAACCGCCCACCTAAGAGTTGTTTGACAGAAAAGCTACAAATACACATAAAATATTACCAAAATGAGCATTATGAACTTGGCAAACACTCGCTTCACACATTGCCAACAAAAATACCGAGTCCTGTTGACTACCCCTGTGCAAGCAAAGCCATGGAAGGCGGTCATGTTGCCCAGGCATCCCCAAGAGCCTGATCTGAAAATGAAGATACCGAGTGCCTACGGTAACAGCAAACCAGAGGGTCCACAAGCTAGACAGCTACACAACCCCCCTGCATCTCAGTGATCTGCATATTTACATCTTAGAGATAAAGACCAAATATCTTTAGAAGTACATAAACGCAAGGCCTTCCAGTTCCTCCCAACATTTTCTTCCCTCTGCCCCGTCGAAACTCAGATGCCTACGAACACAAGGAACAACAGAGAAATATCCACACTTCTCAACCACTAAGAAGAGGCCCAAATGTATTGCTAGCAACATGACTCTGTCCTAACAGATTTTACCAACTCCCATTTTAGTAAACGATACTCTGATTTATTCATTTGTGTAGCTGTGGCAAGTTCAAATGACAAACTATTTCACAGCAAAGGTGATCTCTAAGATCAAACTGTATTCTTAAATCCCACTGTATTTTTAAATATTATTTGAAATGTTATTCAGAAGCAATTCTTACGCTTCTACAGAGCTTTAATTTTAGCCCCTCATGCTGGCATCACATAGCAACGCACTGCTGAATTTCTAACACCGAGATCCTTCAGGTGTGTTTAACGCAGCATTCTCTAGGTCAAAAATAAGCCTCATACCAAAACGGACCCGTTCTGTACCTTACACACCATCTCACAGCCCCAAAGCACACCCTTCTATCTCTCCAGTCCCTGCTGCGGCCCTGTACCTCCATGGCAGCCCTCCCAACAACCACCGAGACTCCTCCGCATGGTTCTCCCAGCCCGGTACTGGGCGCACCATTAGATACACAGAACTTCTGGGCTGGATGGGACACGATCCTCTCTGAGAGGCAGCTGAAGGGGCTGGACACCGGGTGGTGGGCGCTGAGGTGCTCAGCGTGCGTGTGTTCATGCAGAACGTTTTGGCACTTGCTGGAGCACAGCTGTATGGGAGGTGAGTTGGAGGAGGGAAAACCCTCAAGATCTCCACTTGGTTGTGAAGCCCCCAAGTTGAACATAGCTACTAAGAGTGTGTATCTACAAAGGCCCTGCTTAGCACTCCTGTGCAGTCTAAGACTGTTTCAGAAAATGAAGCCTTTGGGAAATTGGAGATTCAGGATTTACCTAAAAAAGTTGTCACTTGTGAGAATATTTTTCAAGCCTTGAAGCTAAACAGTGACCAACTGTGACGACAAATCATCTCCAAATGTGTTTCATGCTATGGTGGGACTTCTCAAGCACACACTGTGGTGCCCTGAGTTATTTTTTGGTGAAAGCACCAGCTGTGCTGAATTAAAATGCAAGTTTAAGCAAAGTCTTTCCCACTTGCCATTATATTCATTAAATATATATATTTCAGGGAGGAACAATATTTTATGACATATTTATCTTGCAGAGAATCAAGACCCTTGAAAAGTAAATGGTACTTTTTCTAATAAATAGTCTACTGTCTGAAATCTTCTGGAAATGTCACGAGGACTTTTCAGACAGGATGCCTATGTTAACAAACTGGAACACAATCTACTTTATTTCCAGTATTTCTGGTCGTTCACTAATACAAGAACATGTAAGTCTTGGCATTCTCAGGACATGCCAAATTGTAATGTCTTGGTGGGATTTTCTCAGGCTAAAAATTAAACTCTTATTTTAGCAGCAGTTCACATCAATTATATTTGAATTGTAGTTCTCAGTGTCAAAATAGGACAAAACCACAACTATGTGGGAATTTCAGAAGAAAACAAACCCAAACACGATAAGGAAACTATGCGAGTTATTTCTTCTGAACCTATCACAGGAAAGGACTATAAAATTCTCAGCACAACACTGCTCTGTCTGCTGAGGAGTTACTAAAAGGCACGTACATATATATCTTTATTTTATATGATTAAAAACAATGCCACAGACCATCAATACAGCCACAAAAGAAAGGTTCAAACTGGAAACTAAATACAAATGCAGGTAACTAAACAGGTCCAAAAGAAGAAAAGCGTTCTGGAAAACGTTCAGCGATAGTTAGCGACGGTGCCAAGGGTTACAGCATAAAAATCACTTCACTTCACTACACTGCTGAACCGAAAAGGTCACCCTGGAAAGACATAGACTGACACAGCTGCTTTCCCACAACTTCTGCGAAGCAAACTAACCAGCACCCAGTTCAGCAGGCTCTCTCACGGCATCAGCACCACCACTGGCTTCCCATCTGTGGTTACAGACCCTTTTTGGATCAAACTCTGTATTAAAACACAGAAGGTATACTCTCTCCTAGAAGCAACTAAAAAAAAAATTAAATAAAAAGATAAATAAAAAGTTTTTGGCAGTTACAAACTTTTGTCAAAACCCACAAAGAAAAGCATCCTCAGGGGGCCTTTAAAAATTATTTTAACTCAATGAATTAATTGATTTGCTTTTAAATTAGTTCTACACACAAGAAGTCAGAGCTGGAAGACTGAATACATCGTGGCCCTAATGAAGTAATCTGATCGTTATAGACTGATTATCTGTGTGCGCAAATACTGTAACAAAAAGCCAGCACGCTGGACACGAGTGCAAGCATCGCAGCGAGCGTGCCAGACGGCAGGGTAACGGCCCAGACCTTCTGGCTACAGTGAGCTGCAAGGGCCAGGAGCAGAGAGGCCACTCGCAACTGGGGAGCACTGCTTTTGGGGATGGAGGTTGCTCGTTCAGCTTCTTACATGCTATGCACTATCACGTAAAATCTGGATTGATCTTCATCAATTTTATTTTTTGGGGTAGAAATACCCGTATGATCAAAAAACAATTCAGGAGAAAGTGCATAATAAGAACTTTATGAATTTATCATAGAATGGTTTGGGTTGTAAGGGACCTTATAGCTCATTTAGTTCCAACCCCCCTGTCATGGGCAGGGACACCTTCCACCAGACCAAGTTGCTCAAAGCCCCATCCAACCTGGCCTGGAACCCTTCCAAGGAGGGGACAGCCACAGCTTCTCTGGGCAACCTGGTCCAGTGCCTCACCACCCAATTTCTTGTTATATTGCCTGTGTGACTGAGGCCCAAACATCATAGGATATAAATGAGTGAAAACCTCAGTCCAAAAGTCTGCAGCACCCAAAAAATCCGAACACTAAGATTCCATACACTGAAGTCCGAACAGACATCCATTTGTTTGATGTCACGTGTTGGTACTGCAGCCATCTCCCCCCTTCACCTGCATATGCCCTGACTGTCTCCTGTAGTTACCTGTATCAAGCTGTAAGTGCAGTAATGCTTTGTCTTCACTTCAGCTTCCTCAAAAATCACAGAATCACAGAATAGTAGGGGTTGGAAGGGACCTCTGGGGAACATCTAGTCCAACCCCCCTGCTGAAGCAGGGTCACCTACAGCAGGCTGCACAGGACCTCGCCCAGGCGGGTCTTGAATATCTCCAGAGAAGGAGACTCCACAACCCCTCTGGGGCAACCTGTTCCAGTGCTCCGTCACCCTCAGAGGGAAGAAGTTCTTCCTCATGTTCAGCTGGAACTTCCTCTGCTTCTGTTTGTGCCCATTGCCCCTTGTCCTGTCGCTGGGCACCAC
>Ga0065711_1013204_pt1 | contig 11188 bp, 13 predicted proteins | sample Hoacrofraction12_FD_59098 | JGI IMG/M metagenome (GOLD analysis project Ga0065711, IMG submission 59098) | Hoatzin crop microbial communities from Cojedes, Venezuela - Epithelial fraction 12 v2 (version 2) | ecosystem: Host-associated > Birds > Digestive system > Esophagus > Crop | place... | reverse complement strand
GACGGGAATGCAGGTACAGCCGGGGTTTGGAACGCGACTCGGGCACGGCCTGCACACCCGTACCTGCCGAAACAGCCGCGCGGCTGCTGCTCGCCCTCCTGCCCCGAGTGCCTGCCGTCCCGCAGAGCAGCAGGAGAAGAGCCCGGCAGCGTCCCGGCAGGGTCCCGGCAGGGTCCCGGCGCGCAGGGGGTGGCCCTCGGCACGCGCAGCTGACCCTTGGAAGCACACCTCTGGACATCAGGAGTTCAGCCTCAAACTCTCGGAGCACTGGAAGCGGATGCTGCATTGCCTGGGATCAGGTGGGAAAACGCCGGTGAGCATCACAGCGCTGCAGACGTCGCTGCGAGCACAGACTTTGTCGCTTCCGACAGAGCCTCGGCAGCCGGGACGAGGCAACAGAAGCACGAAAGACGGCCATCACCCCGTCAGGTCTCCACATTACATGCTGCCTCGAATACTGTGGGGCGGGTAACGGATGGGCAGTGTGGGCCGGTTCCTGTTCGAAGCGAAGGAAGCCGTACAGGAGCTCAGGACGCAGCACAGCCACAGTAAATACTGTGCAGGCGCTTATTGTGGTGACATTCCACGAGGAAATCCGCTCCGCAGGCAGCAGAGGAGTGGGGCCTCCCCTGGAACAGGCAAACACAATAAATGCAGACAAAGAGGATTTCGCGACCGGACGGTGGTTTCTGCTCTCCGGAGCGCCCATCTACCTGCCGCGGCGGCCGGAGGGGAGGCCGGGAGCGCAGTGCTGCCGGCACCGACCCCCAGGCTTCCCCAGAGCGGCTCTGCCGCGAGGCGATGACCTTGCCGCTTGATGAGCGCGGCTGGGGTGTCGTTAGCGTAGGGACTAATCACTGTTCTGACCACGCCACCGTCTGCGCTGCGCCTTTGGGCTGGAGCGGAAGCTCGCTCCCTTGGAGGAGCAGCCAGCGGCTGGGACGTGCTCGGTGGCACTGCCTGTCCCCTCCTGGGCGGCAGATAACCGCTGTCACGTGCCAGCATGGCACCGCGTGGCATTCCGCCGGCTGCGACACAGCGCCAGACAGTTACTGAAATTACCAGCTGTTATTCTTAGAAATGTGCCCTCCACAAACCGCGAGGTGCGGCCAACAACGGCCGCAGCGATGACGTTACCGGCACCGCTGCTCTGCGCCGTCCTGCTGCCGTCACCGTGCCGCTGGCCTCGCACCCTTCGCAGCCGCGCACACTCCAGCTCCAGCCTCCTCCCCGCGCTGCAGAACCGCGTCCTGCCCGCCGGGCTCCAGGGAAGAGACCTTCCCACTCCCGGCAGCTTTCGTGCCCCCGGAGTAAGCAGCGACATCAATCAGCCGGCGCAGAGGAGCGCAGGAGGGAGCCTCCGGCGCTGCGGCAGCGATGGGCCGATGAGCGAGGCAGGCGAGGAGTTCGCCGAAGCCCCGTCCCCGTCTCCTCCGGGTGCCCAGGCCCCCAGCTCAGCGCGGCGCAGCCCGGAGGGTCCAGCCCAGCTCTGCCGGAGGCACAAGCCGACATCGGAATGCTCAAGGTCATGCGTGAACTTCACCACACTTTATGACGACATCGGATTTCGTACAGGCTCTTCACCTGTGCCCTGTCAAGCTTTGAGATCTCCTGCCTCAGACCTGGAGAGCAGCTATCAGCCCAAATCAGGAAGGTCCACGGCTGTTGTCATGTGTCACTAGTCATTGCTTCAGCTGCTGCAACCACAGGCGCCGTTCTCCTCCTCTGTGCAAGCTGAGTCCATTTAAAATGCCCTCGTTCTCTTCCGTTTTCATTGCTAACGTTAACAAGCTCGCTAACATTCTGGGGAAACGTTCCTTCTTGCAGAGATGGCTCAGCAGCTCCGTATGTGACCAGAGCTACTCAGGCCATGGATCGCAGACCATTCCAGCTGCCCGTCAGCCCCTTTCCCTGGGCCATTTGACAGCGCAGTCCCGGGGGCCGTGTCTGTTCTTCAGTCTTTGGGGGGAAAGGCAAGGGGAAGCTGTCGCGCCTTCCATGGCCTTTGCTGGCTGCTGCCGCCATGTGCAGCACCCGGGCTCAGCTCGCTGCTGAGAGCGCGGAGACGCCTTTGGACCCATGGCACGGGGAGGGGAGGGCAGGAACCGGCGCTGCATTTCTGCCCCTCCCGTCCCCCCTTCTGCTAGCCGACCCCGCTCACAGACTGAGCAGCCCCTCGCGAGCCTGGGCCCGTCCCTCTGCTCGCTCCACTGCTGCTGAACAGAAGGGTGCTTTCAAAACCGGGCTCAGCCTGCCTAAGCCTGGATTGCTCCTGGAAAAGCCTCTCCTCCCCTAACACCGGCACAGGGCGAGCAGGGTGACGCTGTGCCCCGTGCGCCCCGCGTGTCATCGAGACAGCCCTGCGCAGGAGGTGCTGGAGGAGCTGGAGACACCAGAGGAGCTGGAGACACTGGAGGCAGTGGAGGAGCTGGAGGCCCTGGAGGAGCTGGAGACGCTGGAGTCACTGGAGACACCAGAGGAGCTGGAGACACCAGAGGAGCTGGAGGCACTGGAGGCACTGGAGGCATGGAGCGATGGCGGGCGCTGCCACAGCCAGCACGACGGGCTAACAGCACTCTGCTGCTCCCACCTCGGTTTCCCCTCAGCAGCTGCATCGCCCCGGGAAGCAGTACTGTTATTTTCTCTGCTGGCGTGTAGGGAACTGCCTTCAGCACCAGCGAACGCGTGGCAAGGAATGAATTCATCCGGCCCGAGAGAGGAGTTTGCTGTGGGAAATGCCATTATTTGACATTTGATTTTATCCAAAATTAGGGTGAGAAGTGGAGACACTGATTAGTTTAACAAGATTTCAGCTCCGGCAACAGCTAATTTAGCTATCCTGGCATTCTGAAATCTCAGCGTGAAATTCTAATTCGAAACCTTTCGTTTCAAAATACCGTTTTAGAAGAATAATTTAGGGAAAGCGCCACTCTCCTGCTGAAACAATTCCAGGGAGAAATGTTTCAACTGCCTTCAGTACTGAATATGTAAGAGCTAAATACGCAATAACGCATTTGGCTATGCACAAGTGTGCTCTCCGCATCTGAAGAGTAGCTATTTCTCATCTCTCTTCCATAAAGTTCTGTGTAGAAAAAGTAAATTGCAGGGAAATGTGGATGGATGCTCTTAGAGAAACCCAATCTGAAATTCAAATGAATGCTCACAAACACCAACTGTGTCCTTTTTAATCAACTGCTATTGCAAACTTAATTTGTATTGATCATGAACATCTAAAGCTGGAGATTAATATCAGCCAGCGACTACAAACTGTGCTGTGTTTGTCTGCAAACAGCTGCTTTTCACTTGCAAATTGGTGGGTTTTCATGTCCTGAGGGGTAAAAAAGTATTCAGGAATAAAGTATTCTGATATATGGGATATTCCAGAATATTCTGGAATAAAGGACTGGAGCACATAGTCTGCAGCCTGCTTCTGGCTGGCTGATGATCACAGCTCATTAGGCAGGGCAAGGGAGAGCAGCGGGAGGGATCCCGGGCTGGGAGCGATCTGCCCTATTGCTCATTGCAAGTGTTGGCACTTTTCTCCCCAAATTGCGGGCGGGCGGTGGGTTTGCAGCTAAAGCAGCAGCGTGGCGCGCTCCCGGGCACCCAGCTCTGCGGGCAGCCAGGACGTTTCCCACCCCAGCACGAGGTCTCCGCTCTGGCCACGTTCTCTCCTCCCAGCTCACGCTCAGATAAGTTTTTCTGTGGTTTCTAGCTTAGGTTTCCTACTTGTTTTTCCTCCCCCTTGCCCACTACTCCTGTCCTCCCTGCATGCCTCTTGGCTTGCTTTCTTAGAGAGTACCAAAATTGGCAGCTTCTGGCATTTAGTAGTGTTTTAAACTACTGTTTTTTTAAAGCAAATACAGCAAGGAAGCACATTAAACTTTTCTACCATTTCATAAAAACTCTGGTGACCAAACTCTGCCTTAGGATGGTATCCACGCCAGCCGGCGGACGCCCTGCAGGTAACGCAACCCCTAAGAGCAGAGCGTTGGCCATGTCCGGCGCGCGCCGGGGCCAGGCTGCCGGCAGGGTGCGGGGGGGCCGTGCGGGCTGGCCTCTGCCCCGACCGAGGCTGCAGCCCCCGAGGGTGCCCGCGTCCCCCGGCAATGCCGCACGCCGCAGCCGCTCTCGGGCAAGCAGGGGCCTGGCTCTCCCCACCCGACTGGTTTGCAACCAGCACAGCGAGTTGTTCAAAGTTTCCCTCCGAATGAGCTCATCTGGCTTCCCCTGGATAAACAGCAAGAGACGTGTTTGATGTTTCCCTGCTCAAATACTCTGTTTGCTTCCTTTATGCTCAAACCCAGAAGAAACAAGAAAATGGGAGCAAAAAAGCACCCAGACAAACCAATCTCCGCAATCCGCACCGTGTTCGTCGCGATGATGAGAGCCCGCTGCCTTCAGCCCTCGCTTTGCAGGGGCACCTCGCGGCGGTGGCCTCTGCCGGACGCCGATCCATGGGCACGCTGCTGGAACGGAACAGCACTCTCGTTCTTCCTGAGCAGCAGGGCTGTCCTTCCAGCCCCGAGCCCACAGCGAGGTCTCGGACCGGGCACACGGCCGGATGGAGGAGGCAGAAAGCCTGGCGTGGGGCTGCCCAGAGTGGGTGCGAGCACCCAGCTGTGAGATTCGGGCTGCGGGCACAGCCCGTGCCGTGGGCATGCCCCGGCGTGAGGGCCACCGCCGACGTCTTGCATCGATCAGGACAGGGCTCGGGCAAAGCTTCCCCGGCAGTGCTCTGCGGGACGGACGGCCTCGCGCAGTGAGAGAGGAGCCGTTCCCCCGTGGTCAGGGGTGATGGTGTTGGTGAAGTAATATGGACGTTTTAGATCAGGCCTAGGCACACTGGGCATGGAGCTATTCATCACTTTGCATTCTCATTCGGGAACGCCACAAGAGCATCACTCAGAGGGAAGGGACCTGCGGAACCTGGGTGTTCCAAGGCTGACTCCGTGGGCTGTGCCGTGGGCAGTGGGGATGCGGGGGCCGGTGTGCCCGAAATCACAACCAGCTCGCCAAAAATGGGGCCCAGGTGCCCGAACCCGCATTTTTTATTGCCTGTTGCAAGATGAACCAATGTTGGCAGCAGCTCAGCAGAAGGATGGTGCTCTGACAGCGAGAGGCTTCTGCCCAGGGGTGAGGGGCTGCAGGGCTGCACCCACGGGCAGGGTACGCGGAGCTCTGACCCACGGCCACCACCGCAACGGGCAGGGACGCAAGCGGATGCCCGAAGCGGGCAGACGAGGCTGATACGCCACCAGATTGCCCTCTGGAATGCACTTCTGGCAAGGGATTTTTAAATAATTTATCAACTACCATAAATTAAAAAAGAAAAAAGAACCCTGAGGTGGTAGCTGTCCTCATCTTGTTCAGCTGTTTCACCGCACTTTTCATAAAAAAAGAAAAACCACCATTTTTGAAATTTTGAACACAATCAATAAGAAATATCAGTCCATACAGTCCAAGGTTCATTGCTTTCAGGCAACCATTCATAAATATTTATTAGAGAATTAAAGAGCTATTAACAAGGGTAACTGTTGAGGAGCATTCATTAACTGTCTTCCACAAGAAATGACATTTGCATTTTTCGGTAAGGAAATCCACTTTGTGGAATGGCACCTTGCATGACAATAAAATGTGAGATAAAACCTGACATGAAGGCAAGAAACGCCCATTTCTTACACAAAGGGTGCTTAGGATTGCGCATCCGAGCCGCTTTAGGGAGCTGATAGAAGAACACTTTTCTGGACCCTGAGTCACTCCATCCTGGCCCCAGCACCCGACCCACCTCTCCCCACACCGCAGTGGCAACTCATCTCTTTTCAGTAACCATGATTCATCCTGATTTGCATATCCTGGTCCCTGACTCCACATTTCCTCTAATTAATTCCCCAGAAAGGCGCTTCACCCTGCAGTGCTGTGTAATTATAAGTTCTGCTCACATTTGTCACAGCAGAAGGCCGGCATCCCGGCTGGGGCTGGGGCTGGGGTGCCGCGGCGTGGACCCGGCCCCGGCGCAGGCGGCGATGGAGGCGATCGGGTGTTTTACAAACACCTACGCNGCGTTGCACTTAGGGGCTCTCCGCTTGCTCACCCGTTGCACACAGGGGCTTTTATTATCGTCTCAACACCCAGACCCAGCAGGCACGATCCCGTAAGTGACACCCACCGGTCCCTCGAGTCATCCGTAAGAGAGGGGTAAGGGCTCCGTGGATTTTACCTAAGAAAACCGGGCAAGGCAGGGTCTCAGAGGGGAGCAGGAGGAAAATGATCATTTGGGGGCCAGCGAAAGCAAACTAACAGGGCACAGCCTGCGGCCGAGGACTGCACGCCAGCCTCTGCAGTAAGAGCTCCCTCGTGCCGACGTACGCGTGCAGTGGCCATACGACACCGTCAAGACAAACAGTCCTGCCGTGAAGCCAGTAATTTTCCTGCAGCTGCAGCAAATGGAAATGCATAAGGGAATCCCTGGGGAGGATCTGTTACATAAAGCAATTATTTCTCAGTCTGAAAGGCAAGACAGTAATCGCATCCCCTAACGTCTCTCCTAAAGCATAATTCAATAATTAATATTTGCTCTTTGGCATTTCATGGTGTCTGCAAATGGGGAACCTAGAGCAGCCCGAGGTTCCCCTCGCCTGGGATCATGCATAACACAAGAGTTTTACCCGGCAGATGAGTGGCTACTGGATTTTGGCCTGGGATTCCCAGACCCCTGCGGGTCCAAGGGGTCCACAAAATGCAACCGAGAAAGGCAGGACTGTTCTCAGCAGACTGGAGACCACTTGACCCCGATGGCGAACTTCTAGGGATCTGCATGAGGGCAGAAAACACTGGAAGCGAGCACAAGAGGTGGTGCCTTTGCTTTCAGGGTTATGGGATGCTGCAGACCTTGTCCCAGGGCTGGGGAGAGAAACGGGGTCAGTGCAGAAGTTCCCCCCAGTGATCTCTGTTTCCCAGGTCTGAATCATCGCGGTGGGCCATTGCTGGAGGAAGAAAAGATCCACTGGGCAATGCCTGGCTACCTGAAGTCCTGCAGAAAACTGAAGTCCCATTCGCTGCCATCAAATTAGCCGCAAGTTATTTCCTGAAGTCTCTGAATAGGTATATTTAAAACTGCAAACTAACCACGGCCAGAAACTCTCATATTCTGTTTCTCTGCAAAACCACAGCAGGCTATATATATGTAAATATACATATATGTGCATATACACACACAGACCTTTTTTTTTTAAATAATGTCTGCTACTACGGTGTGGTATGTGCACTCTGTCAGTGTTTCACAAAACGTCCTTCGCGCACAGGACGTGGGCTGACGGAAAGGCGGTCGCCCTGGGTGTCATCTCCCTCTCGGACAACCCCTCCTGACCGACTCGCCGCTGGCCAGTGCCGGGCCGGGAGAGCCCGCGGCTCCGGGACCAGTCTCCCCCGGCAGCAGGGGCCGGTCCCCTCGGCGCCCGCCATGCCCTCAGCGGCACCGCGCACCCTGCTCGGGGCAGCCGTGTTGGTGACCGGCGGCAGGGTGTTCCGGCGTGACGGCGTCACATCTGCTGCTCCGCACCGGCACCGTGCAAACACACGCAGCCACGCACTGGGGCCCTGGCAGATAAGCGAACACAAGTACTCCTCCTTCCCGCAGACGAATGACAGAGAATTTGGGCAAAACCGTGTCTCCGTTCAGTTTTCTCCAAGCCAGGTTTCAAGCCTGCACGCTTTCGGGGCGAGCCTCCCTACTGGCTGAGGAGACGACAAAGGCCGGCAGCAAACAGGATGCTGAGAATTTATCTGAAGTCAGGAAAGTTGTGAAACATTTTCTGAATTCCAGGAATGATTCATGATTTTTACTTTTTTGGGGCAGACCTTTTTAGTTAGTCACCGACATGGTTTCAGCGACAGATTACGCTCTCGGAGCCTTTGGTTCCCATTTCTAGATCCAGACTTTGAAACTTCATCCCTGAACTACACGTATCACCTATGGAGCTCCTTTTTTTTTTTTTTCTTTCCCCAAAGAGGATGCTAATCTCTATCTTGGGGTGACTTTCTCATCTCTCCCACGGCACTGTAAGTGGCCCTTGCTGAGACACAGCTGGGATGCTCTGGCAGGGCAGAGATGTGGCGACGCTGCATGTTTCCTCTAAGCAATGCATTCACCCAGTCTCTTTACTGCAAAACACAAACATAAATGCTGGGCCTAAATTAAATCAGAGAAGAGGTAACAGTCAGAGTTAGCAATGCCAGAGACAATCCACACCTTGAAGCAGGGGGTATCTGGGAAAACCTGGCTGTTTGTGAGCAGAAATTTGGCAAATCTGAAGGTATGCATTCAACTATTAAAGAAAAACTCAAGGCGTCCCCAGACTATATGAGTCAGAGATTCCCCCCAGACCAGACATCAAGATCCCAATTAGAGTAATTAAATTTAAACACACCGCTTGCAGGTGAAGGTCTCTGTGGGGCTGTTGTCGTGTGGCCACGGTGCTACTGTATGGGACCAAATGCCCTTGCAGGTGAGTGTTGGATGGTCCAAGGTACAGGGCAGCAGCCACCAGAGACTTCTTCAGGGAGGAAACGCGGCCACCTCGCACGTGGCAATGCTTCGTCTAATCCTTCACGACACACAGCACAGGAGAAAGAATTTCAGGCGTGTTTTAGTCCTGACTGTTTGAACAAGAGAACTCATATTCTACTTCTAATTAGGTTTTGTTATTAAACTGTTATCTGATGTGGAAAGATAGGCTCATAAAAATGTGCTAGAATGGAAAATCTGAGAGCTAGGAACTTTCACATGGGGCTTGGGTGAGCAGCCATCAGTGTGGGTGAGCAGCACGCCTGGCCCCAGCCCCGGCCCCGGACGGGGGTCTGTCCCCACAGGGTCCGGTCAGGCTTGCTTTCTACCTCCTTTTCTCTCTTCTTCTACACCATCAGGTAGAACTACATTCTGGGGCGAGGGACGGTCCCCCGGAGCGGCTGTGGGACTCGGTGTCTCCAGAGCATCTCACCCCACCTCTGCCAGAGAGCTGGCCAGCCTTATGCCGTGAACAGAGCGGTGCAAGCTCGAGGGAGGTTTTCCCGGCGAGACAAGCCCTGGCGCTCCGACGAGCGGCACTTCTCACGGCGCTGCTTCTTCCCAGGGAGCTCCCGCCAGCACCACGACCCATCAGGTTGCCAAAGCCGGGGCTTTCCCCAGCGGGTCGCTCCTTGCTGCTCGGGAGAGGGATGGGGTCCCTGCTGGGGGGTGGGCTGGTTGTTCCCTCAGTGAGCAAAGGGGCCTCGTTTTGGGGATGGGGGGGGGCTGGTTTTGCTTTTAATAGGCAGTGATAGCCAGCCTTCCCTTAGTTTACAGTAATATCTGGCATCACCCCAAAAGTGTGTCAGTAGCAGACAGCGTAAAGCCAAGCCAATCCATCTACAATGAACAAACAGACGTTCTGGAGAATGCTGCAAAGGTTTCAAACCAGAATTAGGAAAACACCTCACTCTTAGCTTATAGCTCGCACAGAATTAGGTTTTACAAGTTAGACACAATTTATGTCACAAAAATCTGTAATTCCCCTTTCAGGCCGCTCACCCGAGCTGACAGCTGGGGCTGCAGGTACCCGATATGCGTACACGGGTGTTCTGCAGTTCAGGTGGTATCTGACCACAGCTTCTGACCGGTGTAAAGGCTTGTAGCAGAGGGCAACAATTCAATGGACAGACGCTGGCTTGGACGTAGCAACCTGAAAATTCATTCAGGAAACACTTTCTTAGTCTTCCTAAGACTCCCTATACTGAAAAGTCTTCATTTCCCCAAATGCCACACGTTTCGTCCCTGAACAAACCCCTGAATATCAATAAATACTAGTAGCCTTTATTTGTGAAAAATATATGCAAAGCCTATTGCCAAATCAATCACCTGTTTTTTTCTATAAATAAAAGTGGGAATTGAAAGCTTGACGCTGCATGTTAAATGAAAAGTACAGGAATAGGTGGGCTCTTTGCTTTTCTCCCTCCTTCTGCTGCTGGGATTTTCAAGCATAGTTTTTGACTTCCAGAAGCAGAAGCAGCGAGGTGCCAGCAGCGAAGCAGTTAAAGCACTGGCAGTGCTGGGACACGCATGCCGAGCAAATGTGTTTCTATTTCCACAAGAGAGAAGGCAATGCAAATATACCAATACTGTTTACACAACAGAGAAGGGAAGGGAATATCTCCATTATCAACTAGTAATTTTTCCAGACAAAGAAGCCTTTTCTGTAGCGCAGTAATCCTCTTTTACACCAACTATATATAATTGACACTTCTCAATTATACACCTACAGAAGCACAAGGTTATTTCTTGTCTAGCTGGTTTTCAAGCCAGTGTGCCAGCTTTCCACATTTTCCATTACTCCACACCTTACGCATTGCTAATGCCTCTGATAGGAAATTACACGCACTCTAATTACGGCACGCCGGGCCTGTCTGCGCGGCTCCCCCCGCCCTGCCGGGCTGCATAAGCAGCAGAGCATCAGCGAAAATTCCTCTGCGCTATTCAGGCATGACCTCCCTGTTCAGAAACCAGCCCCGGTCTCCCCTGATCTGGGATTTTCCATCTCCTCCCCGCGCAGGTCTTGCACAACGGCCCCGCAGCGGCTCCGTCTGCGACGGCATTTGGGCCGTCCAAGCCCTGCCCGGTGCTCGGCGGCCAGCGCAGACAGTCCCTGGAGCGGAGCATCCTCTCCCGCTCTGCCAGGAGCAGCCGGTGTCCCCGGGCTGGAACCTGTCCCGCAGGGCAGCCCACCGGCGGTGGCATCCCCAGCACGAGGTCCTGCTGGCAAGGCAGAAAACAGATCAGAAACCGTGCAAGCCACGGCACCCGGCTTTCTTAGGGGCACCAGCTCCCAAACCGCCTGTTGTCATCCCACACCTTCTAACCAGAAGGCCGCCCCGTGGTGCTGCCTCGGAGGGGTGCTGAGCAGGGTCTCCAACACGGTCTGGAGCCCAAGGTTATGCGGGCGTTGCAGCTTCTCCCTGCTGCAGCCCAGACGAACGGCTGCAAACCGGGTGCGAGAGCAGACGAGCGGTGCTGGGGCTGAGGCCGCCGTCGCTGGAAATGCACGGGACAAGGCAACGCACCGCAGCGGGGCGGCTCTCCCCACCCCAGCCCCTCTGCGTCGCCCCGCGCTCGGCATGGATTTTGGCACACCCACGCCAACCCCATGGCACTGGA
>Ga0065711_1011199_pt1 | contig 11188 bp, 12 predicted proteins | sample Hoacrofraction12_FD_59098 | JGI IMG/M metagenome (GOLD analysis project Ga0065711, IMG submission 59098) | Hoatzin crop microbial communities from Cojedes, Venezuela - Epithelial fraction 12 v2 (version 2) | ecosystem: Host-associated > Birds > Digestive system > Esophagus > Crop | place... | reverse complement strand
AAGGAGACTCCCCAGCCTCCCTGGGCAGCCTGGGCCAGGGCTCCGTCACCCTCAGAGGGAAGAAGTTCTTCCTCGGGTTCAGCTGGAGCTTCCTCTGCTTCAGTTTGTGCCCGTTGCCCCGTCTCTGGTTGAATATTGTTTAATTGCTGTATTTACCCCTACTTTAATTTGCAGGGATGGCTGTGTCAACCTCTTTCTTCCTCCCTTCCCCACGTGAACTGCTCCCACTCTGCGTGCTGGATTCCTCCTGCTGACAGCTATACAAGATTCATAACAGCTTGTTACCGTGGCGGGGCCCGAGCAGAGTTCGGCTTCGCGAGGGTGATAAAGGGAAGGACTCGCAGTCTCAGCACACGTTTGATCTGGCGGGAGGAAGGAGATAAGAGGACGCAGACAGGGTCGGCCCGAAACGCAGGTGCTCGTCGGTGCAAAACACAGCTTCAACGCTCGCCTTCCCTGAGCGAACGCTTATCGTAACGAGCACGCCCAAGCCAATATGCTAATCTTAGTCACGCTGGTGTAAGCCCAAAGTAACCCCGCTGAAGACAATAGAGTTACTTCAAATTTGCTTCAATGTGACAGAATTTACAGATTTAAGTCTATTTTTGTGCTGCACCTTCCCAGGGAACAGCCTCCCCCTGGCTCTTTGGCACCGAATTCTTTCTTTCTCTTTCAAATCCTTGCTAATTCTGCGGGTCAAGTTGCTCTCTTGGACCCAGCTGAATGATTTGAAAAGGAAAATAGGTCCTATGTTTGCAAAGGAACCTTCCTGGCTTTGTTTTCCTTGCTGGAAATCTCTTCACCTTATCCTTCAGCTGTTACCCCCTCTGCGGGGACGAGTCCTGAGAGGATCTGAGCGCCTTTGGCGGGGTGCTGAGTCCCTTTCACTCCTATTAATGCTCTGGGAAGCGGGGTGGAGAGGGAGAGCTCAGCACCTTCCAGGGTGCGACCCAGGAGATTCGCTTGGGAATACACTGGGAGCACGGTGCTTCTGGAAGGAAGGATCTGGCCCTTCAGCGGAGGCTCACGAACGTATCTCACTTGCTGAACTGCATCAGGCAAGGCCCAAAGCACCGTCAGCTCTCATTAAAAGAGGCGCAGCCGAAGGGAAGGGGAAGAAGTGGCAGATAAAGGCGAATGTCGAGGCCCCGTCATCACCTTGCTAACCAACGTGCCTTGCTACAGCCCCGCGTCTCCACAGCAGCCCTCAGCGCTTGCTGTGCTCTTCGCAGGGGCTCTATTTTTGCACAGGGCCTTTTGCATTTACATAAAAAATAAGGACCCTGACTTCACAGCAGTGAACTCTGTGACGAGCCAGAGATATTCAAACGCTGCCGCAAAATTATCTTTCTAATAAGCTAACTTATCTCTGCTGGAAATAACAAGCCTCGCCCTACACCAGCTTCTCTGATAAGAAAAGGGACCCAGCCAAGGTGTTATAAATATCCTGAAACTATTTTGTTCTCCGGTGTTGCTCACAACAATGATTTATTTCTAGAGGGGGAGCAATCAGGGAAATCCCTTTGTCCTTAAACGCTGCGCACAGGCTTGAAGCATTCCATAATTTTGAAGCTTATGGTTCATATATTTCCCTCTCCCTTCTTTCTATTTGTCTACAATTTGCATTCTGCTTTGCTGAATACGTGCTGATGTGCGGTTTATCTCGCTCGCAGCTCTGAGACCTTTGTGTTTTTTCATCCTTCCCCCCTCTGAAATTCCACAAATAAATCACTGCTTTGGTAACATTCCTTGGAAGCCTCCGTGTAAAATATCTTTCCCCCTGATTTGTCCTCGCTGTCTCATGCACATACCACTTTGTTTACCGCACGGTTGCGCGTAATCCGGCTATGTTTAAAAATATAGATAATATATATAATACCCACCTTCATACAGGAGCAAAAAAAGAAGGGTTTCATTATTGTTCTGTATATGTTTATACATAATATATGGACACACATACATATCCAGCGTCTATGATATAATATGTATATACACTATATGTACACACGCATGTACATATATATATGCGGGTAATAATGAAGCGCTCCTTATTTTATCCCTGTGTGTAGGTGGATCCTAAGAAATGCGAGTCCCTTGCACTTCCCCTTGCCTCCGAGTACATATTTGCTAAGTCCGCGAGTTCGGTGTGTTTGTGTACAGTGCAAACAAAGACCTACACAGGCTGTGCAAACACTGCAAAAACAAGAACGGGTGACTTGTGGGTCAAATGTTATTTTTCCTAATGCGATACACAGCCACAATTTAAATGTTTTCATAACTCCTACTGTTTGCACCCAGTTTTCCTTGTGTTACAATCAAGATAAAGCTTTTAGGCATGCTTCTTGCCTCTGATGTATAAAATATTTGGCTGACCTCCCAATTTCAGATGCTGCAGAGTTTTGGGGGTAGACGGTGCCGATGTGTCAGGCAAAAGAAGAGCAGCTGGAAGATGCCGTGAGGCTGACCCACAGCTGTAGGGGTCCGTGTCCTGTTTGGAAGGGAGCTGATGACGCACAGGCAAGTGTTTTCTTAGTGTCATATTTTATTTACAAACCCTACAGCGCAGTCATCTCCCTCCAGGAGCAAAACCTGCGAACTGCAGGCAGGCGGCTGCGCCGTGCGGGACCTGGCGAGGAGCTCGGGGCTGGTTGCTTCTCCCGAGCCTCTGGCTTCGCCCCGGAGCTCACCACGGACCCAAACCACCTGCAGAAGCTGAATGAAGCCCCGTCCCCAGACACCCGGCGGCAGGATGCCTGCTGGAGCCTTCGTTACGCTCTCTCTGCTCGCTGGTGTATCCTGCACGCCAGAGCCAGGCCTAGATTTCCACTGAGCCGAACGTTTCGCACTCCCAACGGCTGGTTTCCGTCTGAAATCTCCCACCAGCGGAAGCTGTCAACAACGATGACAAGTCCATCTCAAGTTTGTTAAAATCACATTTTTGATAAAAAATGTTAAAAGATTCTGCTTGGAAAATTCTGAAACAACCTATTTTGACATGGGAGAAATCTGATTTGCCATTCCTCCCCTCCTACTTCTTTTCTTTTTTATTTTTTTGGTAAAAGTTGATGGGTTTCTGATGAAAGGCATTTTCAAATGGAAAAATCTTCTATTGGTGAGTTTTGGAAGGTTCATATTGGCAAAAATACTACCAATAAAATCCTCATATAAAAATATCATAAGTTGCTTTTTTTCTAGTATAGCAGTGACCACAACAGGGTTTTTCCTGCTATAGCTATTTGGATTAAGAAAACACAGCACATTCCACGGTCTTGGTGAATTTCTTATACGACTCCGAATTTTAAGGCTAGACCAGGCACAGGAGCCATTTTGACATGTCCTGTCCGCGGTCGAGCATCCCTGGGTGAGCGTGGCAGAGGTCTGCTCTGTCGCTTAGGAAAAGAGGAGCAACGGGGCTGAAGGAGGCTTTGTCCTACTTGAAGCGGAGAACAGCCGCAGCGGATCAGTTGAAGCTGCTTTGGCAAGGAGCAGAGACCTCGTCTTCCCCTCTTCGGTCAGGAATCTCTACGCTCCGCCAAAGCCTGAGTTTCATAACCAGCTAGAAAGAACTTGCGGGCTTCCACGGGGCTCAGCTGAGCCGTTCGCGGAGCGGGAATGGGGAAAATGTACGCAGCAGCCAGTGCTGTTCATCCAGCAAAGGGCTTTTCAGCCTTTCTTCAGTTGGTTCATGGTGGGGCAAGCGTCATTTGCCTTTTCTCGTCTTGGTCTGCCTGGATGTGGTTACAGAGGGATGTGAGTTGTCCCATGGTGCAGAAGAGACCTCGCGAGATGGGAAGAGGCAACTACTTCTGAGAAAGATGAAGTGGGACAGTTTGTGTAGCTTCAGCTTCATGCGGCTTGAAGAAAGCAGTTCGTGGATGTTCCTCATGGCGCTGGCTGGAGATGCACGTTAGCAGCCTGGGACCTGCGAGTAGCTGGGCTGGGACACATCTGGTTTCTCTGCTTCCTCTTATTTTATCCCACCATAACTCTGCTTCGTGGACGAGCTGCTTCTCTAGTTAAAACTGAAGAAAAAAAAGGACCAGGAGGGCTGCCAGGGGAGTGGGAAAGTGGAAAGAAGGTGAAGGTCTGTTGATTTGGTCTTGGTCAAACATCTGCTGTGCCTCTGTGGACCCCAGTAGGAGACACATCACTGAGCACAAGATGCAGGAGCGAGAAAGAAATCTTCCACGCACCCTGGCAATCCCTGACACCGCTGGGGATTTTGAAATGCAGATGAAATATGAGGGAAATCTCACCTGCGGGTGCCTGCAGGCTTCTCTAAGGCTGGTGCTCCAAAGCCTTCCCAGGCCTGGGACAGTTACAAGTGTTTGGAGGGCAGTGGCTTTGCTGGTCCAGGCTTTATTTTTCCCTTACACTCCTGAAAATCCAGAACAAAATCCATGATTCCTCTCGGACACCTGGAGTTTCTGCTTACGTGCAGCATTTGAAAACATGGTCCACCATGGAGGTAGCTGCCACGTGTGCTTATTTATTTGTTTCTGTTCTCACCTCCTCCTTGCTGATCGCTGCTCGCCAGCCTGGCAGGTTTTCAGGAGCTGGGCTGCTCTTACATAATGTTGCACCAAAATCCGTACAAAAGGACTCAGGAATCCATGGCTGGAGTCACCTTTGATCCCTGGATTCCCTTCTGGATGGTCCGCACAGCTCAGGCACGCTGTTGTGAGCTGCTGCTTTGCGCTGGGGCATCCTCTGCCCTCGGGACCAGGTGTAACGTGGAGGGTGAGGTCTCTGGCCATGACGCCCAGCAAGTGCCGCCTCCGCTGCGGCTGCGCTGGCTCTCCAGGGCATCCAGCCGCTTGCAAGAGCAGCATCTCCCGGGTCCCTAAGAGAGCGTGGCCAGAGTTCAAGCCTGTATAATTAATGGTAATTATCCGGTTGAGGCCGTGGGTATGAAGCTGATTTAACTCTTCTGAAATCCTCAGCCCAAGTCCCACTGAGCCGTGTCCTTGGCTCAACGACCCACGTCCAGAGGATACTGTGGGGTGCACCCCGCAGGAAGGTGGGCAGCGTTCGCCGCAGCACCCGCAGCGCTTTGGGTGCTGGCGTGAGCTGGTTTGAAGCAATCGTGACCCGGGCAGCTGCAATCCCGTCTCTGGGTCACAGCGCAGACAGAGCTGCAGCGACGGAGCCAGGCTCTCTCCCATGCTGGTCTCCGGCCGGGTGCCTTTGGTGATAAATCTGAGGGCTGCGAATGGCAGCGTATACAATAGTGGTTTTTAGCCAAGATATTGGGCTTTTGCGTAAATGCGTCCATACACACGTACGCTGTCAGGCGGCAGGTGAGACAGGAGAGTCAGAGACATTAATCTGTGGGGAAAAGGGAGCCTTGGAAGCTTGCCACTTTTGTTCCAGTCTCTGCTCTCTGGGAACTCGATTTTCCCCTTCTTTCCCTCCGTGATTTACTTCACGTGATTTTTTGCCTTTTAAAAATAGATGCCTTGTTTGCAGTAAGAACGCCCTGCGCGTGTTTGCGCAGCGGGTGAGATTCAGCAAGACTGGGATCCGGTAAGACTTCAGCATCGCGTCGGTTCTGGCTCAGCCAGCTGGACACGAGGGCTGACGTTAAACTTCTGCCTCGGAGCGAATGGCTGCGGGCACGGACAGTCTGTTTCTTCCATTTAAAAAGAAAAAAAAAATATATTAGAGGAAGCGCTCACCCTGCAGCCAGAACAGTTTTGGTTATTCAAGGATGCTTTTAGGGTTCAAATGTATCATGACATCTCTTTACCGAATTCCCATCCTGCCCTCCTATTCCCTTCCAGGGGATGCTCACCCCTGAGCTTGGTTTGGGTTTATTATAAAGGGGGAGTTGCAGGAATTAACGTGCTTTGTGGGAACAGGAGAGGAGTACAAAGGCAAGCTACGGGCAGAGAGTGAAACCTGAGCGTGTGTTGGCTTGGACAATCACGGCACGTACAAAAAGGGAACACGCGTGGTAAAGTAGAGAGGACTGTACCGGTCTTCTCAGCTCAACCACTCAGTGCTGTTGTGTCGGATCCGGCTGATGTTTCCACCCAGGCGCAGCAGGCAGGACTTGTGGCCCGCTGCCGGGAGCCACCCCAGCTCGGCCCATCGCCACCGAGCTGGCATCAGCCAGGATACAGCCGGTGACAGCCGTCACATCAGAGCTGGAGCAGGGTGCTGGCACCACACACAAGGCTCTACAGACCGAACCTGCTTGCAGCATGTCCCGACACTCTCCGTGATTCAGCACACGCAACTTGCCCAAACCTGCGACAGGGACTGATCTCCTCCCATTGCACACGAAGAGGAAAAGCGGATTTTGAGGCCAAGAGGCAATATTTTAGAATGACAGCAGTTTGTGAACGTTTGTTCACTCTTGAAGGTTTATCTGATGATAACTTGAACCATCACAGCTCCTCCTGTGTAACTCCTCCCCGGACACTCTTCGCATCGCAGCCAACTCTTCCCAGGTAGTTGAGCCTGAAACGTGAGGATCCGGAGGGGGAGCAGGCCAGGAACATCTCCAGAGACGGAGAAACCCCGCTGGGGGCCAGAGGAGTTCCATGCACCCACACAGCCTGCTTCTCTGCAGCCTCCACCGATGGCGAAAGCCTTGGTGGCCTCCGGCCCTTGGGCTCGACTTCCACTCCTTTTCCGATGTGGTTTGACTTCACCACAAAGAGTTCGCTCTGTGCTAAGCTCGCTGTGAACTGAACTTTTCTAACGTGGGCTGAGGAAGGGACCAGTGAGAGCTGCTTCTGGGTAACTCCACGTGCCGATGGATTCACACCACAAGGTCCCCAGGAGAGGGGCTTCACTCCTGGCAGTGCCTGCGTGGGGGATGCTTCACCCGAGCTCCTGGCCCGATGACCCCCCTCTGCTGAGCCATCCTACCTTTGCCACTTCTCCCAACACAACTCAAACAAGTGTTGGGTACTTTTTTTCTCGGTAGCATGTAGGTCACTGGAGAGCCTTAGGGACCTGGCAGCTGACATTCATCCTTGGTTTCCAATCCATGCGTCAAGCTTTCTGGAGGCGATAGAAGTGCAGCTGATGGTGAGACCAACTGCCTTTTGTGTGCCTTCAATTAAATGTCTTTCTCGGCATGGGATAGTTGCCAGAGCTCTATTTTTTTGTTGAAAGAAACCTTTTTATTTAGATATGTATAAAAAAGTCCCACCTGGCTTTTTGGAAGGGTTTCAGCTGGAAAGTAACAGATCCCATAGTCCTCTATAAAAAGGTGAGCCATATTTTTCAGCTGAACTTGTCTCCCTTATATAGCTGCGATTTGTCACACACACGGTGTCAGCAGCAGCAAGGTCCATGCCCTTCCCCAGCTGAGGAAGGAAAGCCGTGGCACGTGCCGGGGCCAGTGATGCGGGGGCAGCTGCCGAGGACAAGCCCGGGGGAGACGTGAGCTGCGGGCTGACCCCCGAGACCTGCTCACCGCAGGAGCCCTGGGGCCGCTCGGAGACCCCAGGAGATGTGTCCTGGCCACTGCCGATGAGATGCCTTCACAGCCATGACCTCCGGAGAGGATCCGTGGGGATGGTCATGGTGGAGCACGTGCTTCTTCTCCTCGCCTTTATTTGCTTTGTCTTCCCTGCTCTTCCAGCCCAGGCTAACACCAGCTTTCTCTATTCTAACAACAGCACAAGCATGGGCAGCAGGTTAAAACACGGCAAGCAGCCACTCTGTTTTTTTTCTTCCTGCACCCTTTTAAATTTTGATGGCTCAGATGACCTTTTCCAGACCTGGGTGTCCTCCTCACTCGTGAGCCGTGCTGCCTGGTTGTCCCCTGAGCAGTGGCCGGGTGCTTCGGTCCCCGCTGCCGTCTGTGCAGGAGGAGGTGGTACAAGCCAGCCGCTCTTCGCTGCGGTGTTACGTTGCTTGGCCGCAGATGCATATAAATTAATTTATTTAATTATTTTTTATAAAGGTTGCAGTTATTTTTATTAAGCATTTACTCATCAAGGGTGCACGCTGCCGTCTCTTCCCAGCCCCAGCTAGTGAAGCGACCTGCCCCGTCTCATCCCGACTCGCTCCTTCCAGCAGCAGCAGGCGATGCCAGAAACGCTCCAGGAGCTGCAGCGCCTTGGCCCAGGCGTAGTGTTTGCATGAGAAAAAAAGGAGCGGTGAGGGAGTAAAGTCCAAAGGCGACGAGGTGTGAGTCACATGGTGAAACTGCGGTGCCGCTGCTGACTTCCCCGGGGCTTAAAACCAGGGCGCAAGGAGGGACTGGCAATCCCAGGGGTGCAAGCAGCCAGGATGGTGAGAACACACTCGATCCTCGCGTGCCGGGAGCTCGGCTACGCTGACAAGCTCGTTTCTGTTTGGTGTTTTTTACTGTGCTCTGATTAACATGGAAATTCTCATATATGGCCATGCTGGGTAACCACACATCCCCGTGCTTTTACTGGTCCTGCTCTGGAAAGGCCTCTTGGGCTGCGGGATGTCCCNGGCTCCCCTGGGTTGCAGCGGGAGTGTGAAGCGATGCTTTAAATCCTCCGCTCGCTCCTCCCAGGTTCTCCCAAGCACAGCCTTTAAATGCTGTGCCATCAGCTGCTTGATTAATTAACGCTCTTCTGTTTCACTTGTTTGATGATGATATTCAGTGATGTGACTGAAACTCACCTCCCAGGGCAGAGAGTCTTACGCACTGAAAGGGGCTGGACGTGTATTTTCAGTAAAACAGTATTTTCAGCTCAGGATTTGAAGTTTCTGGTCATTTCCTTGTCCCTCGCTGAGTCACACGCCAAGTCCTTTCTGTTGTTTATTGCAGATGTTGAAGGTTATGATAATCTGGGAGTCGAGTGCTCAGCTTTTGGAGGGAGGAGGAAGCGAGGAGCAGGATGAGCTCTCGCTGCTCATCGGCACCAGGCACGAGAGCTGTGCAAAACTTCCAGGGAGCTCCAGTTTATTATCGAAATAATGTATTGGAAAAGGCACACGGCAGGATTTAAGGCAATTTCACATTATTGCTCAGCTTGGCCGAAAGAGGCGAGGGATCAGCCCCGTAGTCCTGGCCCGGAGATGAGCACAGCAGGGCTGTCTGTCTGTCCGTCCGTCTGTCTGCCCAGCTCTGCTCCCAGGCCCCAGAGGCAGCAGCCTCACAGCACCTGAGGGGCTGTGGGGCTGCAGGGCTGGGTGGGTGAGCCAGGGTGCCCTCCTCTGCCTCCACTTCAGCAAATATTCCTTACCGTGGCTTCCCGCCTGTGCCTGCGGGCAGGGATTTAAGCCAGAAACGCTGTCAGTCGGGTTTGTCCTGCCAGCCTCAGCTCACCTTGGAGGTGGCAGCCCTGCAACCGTGCCTCACCCGGGATGCATCTCCACAGCCTCCCCAGCTGGACGCTGGCACCGCTCGGGGCTGGATCCTAAAAGCAGGTATCCTGGCATTTCCCTCCTTGCCCTTACACCCTGGATTTCCAAACTCTTCATCAGTCAGTAGACATTCAGAGCACCAAGAAGTTTCAACACAGGGATGGGGCAGGGGTCTGCGGGCTGCCGGCACGCCGGGCTTGTGCCACAGTGCCAGGAGGGAGCAATGCGGTTGTGTTCTGGTGTTTGCCCGCTCTGCTCTGTGCTGGGGCAGGGTCGGGTCCCCTGGCAGGACCAGCCATGTCCAGGGAGGATGCTCGATGCCGAAGCAGAGGAGCTACTGGATGGAACATGTCTCTCCCAAGCCCAGCAGCAGCAGTTTGCTGCTGGTGGAGGGAGCGGGCGGAGTTCTCGCCGTTAGGACACGTGCTCTTCCCGCTCCGGTGGGTCCATGCTGAACTGGCCGTCGGTCAGAGAAAGAGGATGCGTGCAGGGACGTGTGGCAATGCGGGGCCCTCCCAAAGCGTCGGGCTCTCGCGCTGGGCCGGGGCGGCAGATCTGGAGAGGACCCGACAGGCTGTCGGGAGCGCTGAGCGTCAAACACGCCGTGCAGCCACTGGAGCGTTAGGGCTGGGTTTCTTCTCCTTGGGGGTGCATCCCAGGGTGTAAACCCCCCATTTCTGATGCAGGGGGGTCTGCAGCCCTCCTGGCATGCCTGGGGGTGGGAGCAGCAGGGATACAGGGACCGTACGGCAGCGGGGCCATCCCTCGGTGGTGCTGACTGCTGGCTGCATCGCCTCGCTCGCCCCCAGCTTTGGGGATCTGATTTTTTACCAGGGGGATGGCTGGGACTCCCTGCGGAGCCCAGCTGGGCCGGGGTGCCCGGGTGCCCTCCCTCCCCAGCTACCCCTGGGAATTTCAGAGCTCGTTAGACCGTTTTGCAGCCTAAAAGAGGATTTCCCACCAGCAAGGGCTGCACCTGCCCTCCGAGAACAGCAAGCCCAGCTACTCCTTTCATTAAAAAATTGAGCTGACGGCAGCACTAATTGCATGATGGCCTGGGGCTGGGGGGATGGCACGCCGCAGGGTTTTAAAACCGTGGATGAGTGCCCGGTGGGGTATTTTGCCAGCTGAGAAGGAGCTGGGAGAGGGCTCTGCACTGAGCCGGGGAATACACTGCGCAGGCGGGTTTCTAGAAGCAGCACAAGTTGAGCTGGTAAATTATAAAATGCCACACTTGAGGTCTGTTGCATAATGTCCCTTTACAGAACCTGGTAGCTAAATATAAAAGAGAGTTACATTTTGGGCTGGCGTAAAATGATGCTCCAGAACGGGGTTGTGTGGGAAGGAGCGCTCTGCAGCGCTGCGAGGAACGGAAAGGCTTTCGGGACCCTGGGTTTGCTCCCAGCCTCCATTGCTCGTTTCCTCTGCAACCTTGCGAAAAGCATTTACTCCTCGGGTCTCAGTTTCCCTCTCTTTAAATCAGGAACAATAAAACCTCCATTTCCTTGCAGCTGCGTTGTCAAGATTAATTCATGTTTGCAAAGTGACCTGAGAATCTATAGAAACCCGAACAGTGTATCATTATCCCAATCTAAACTTGGCATATAGTATCAGCGGGCCAAATTCCCCTCCCACACTAGAGGAGAAGGGGTTGTGTCAGCACAGCCGAAAGGAAAATTCCAGCCGCCGTTCCTAACCAAAAAATCCAGCAGATAAAAGCTTTTTCGGGCTGAGACCGTGCTGTTTCCCTTGAGGAAAGAAGAGAAGGCTGCGAGGGGACCTAATAAATGTTTATAAATATCTGCAGGGTGGGTGTCAGGAGGATGGGGCCAGACTCTTTCCAGTGGTGCCCAGCGACAGGACAAGGGGCAACGGGCACAAA
>Ga0065711_1010504_pt1 | contig 11188 bp, 7 predicted proteins | sample Hoacrofraction12_FD_59098 | JGI IMG/M metagenome (GOLD analysis project Ga0065711, IMG submission 59098) | Hoatzin crop microbial communities from Cojedes, Venezuela - Epithelial fraction 12 v2 (version 2) | ecosystem: Host-associated > Birds > Digestive system > Esophagus > Crop | place... | reverse complement strand
CCGTTGTGGTTAATAGAAAGAGATTACCACCATTTACAGGAAAAACCATCCAAATCAGTTCAGGAGGAGGCAAACTCATTCAAGTGAAATAGATTTTTATATTTGAAAGAAGGTTCGGAGAGACCTACACTTCAGTAATCTAACAAACATGTATTTTATGAGCACAATATATTCAGCACTAGTATTAGAATAATGAATAAAACATTCTTAACACACGCAAGCTTTGTGAAAAACATTTCAGTGTGTGCAGCTCTCGGGTAACTGCGGAGGTGACTGACGGTGCTGTATTTGTCTATTCCAGTCTCAAGCAGTCGAAACAAATAGCTGTTTAAAAGATATTTAAGGAAAAATGTCAAATTTACCCACGCATGACTTGAATTCTATGAATGAAGGTGTCTCTTACAGCATGCACAAAGTGATAAGGCTTACATAAATGCCCTACATCATCCAGGCAGTCACTTTCTGATCTTCAAAATCCAACAGAATTATTTATGGCTTTGCATGAAATATTCAAGGAAAAGTGTCCATTGCCTGAAATTTCTGCTAAAGTGTAATTTAACTTGTTTTTTTGCATTTCTTACTATCATAATAATTTAGGTCAGGAAAGAGCCAACAATATCAGCTGTCTGAAAACACCTGTGATGAGTGTCAGAAAGTCTTGAAGTTTGTGGTAGGTATTCTGTAAAAAGCACCATATACAATGGTCCCAATCTAAACCAGCTAAAGTCAATAGTATTATTTCCATTAATTTCAGCCTGGATGAAGCCTCATAAGCTATCTTTTTAATTTCAACAGCCAGCTCAATAATTTTCCCCGTATCCAACGCCACTGTCTCATGACATCGTATTGTGCAGTAGCAAGCGGATATTTCCTAGGGCCAGCAGTAATGCAGACAAATCCTGCCACGTCCCCCTCCCAGAGCCTGCAGCGTACAGCGAAATTCCCTGTTGGTTCAAAACTCTTGTTATAATGAATGCAAAGGCACCAGTGCAATACGACTGGTGCTGTTGGGTTGAATGCAGAGAATCCTGTAAGTGAAAATATGTGGTGTAGTCTCATGTGGTGTTGAACATGAGCCAAATTACATAATCGTGATGCCAACATATTTTGCACTAGCTTCAATTAAATTTCGTGCCTAAATAAAGATTCATTTTCTCCCGGTCTTCAGTATTTTATAGCTTTTTTTCCGAATAATATGATCATCTTTAACTCCATATAATAAATATGCAAAAGACCTAAAGCAACAGATGGTAGGGAACATAAAAGCCCAATACCACAAATATATATATAGATGCATATAAATATGTAGATACTTAAGGTGCATACACAGATACATATGTATTTATGTATACCTGAAAAGGAAGATTTTTCTCCAGAAGATTTTTCAACTGCCATTTTCACTTAAAGTAGTTGCGAATTTATGACCACCAGATGTCATAAAAACATCTACATTCCCACTAGCAAGCAGGAGCTGTTTCCATCCCCTTTCTTCACGCACGCTCTGCTTTGCAACCACTTTCTTTCTGGACAAGGAAAACTCTGGCGTCACTTGAATGTCATTCGGTCTGGTAAGGTGTCCGGTAAAGAAAGAAGCAAATGGAAAGGTCTTAAGACATCTGAAGCTTTCCAACATCCAGCTGTCCCCACAGAACCCTGGCTGGACACAGCTGAGCTGAGGGTGACAGTAGAAGCCAAAAGCATGATCCCTCTCAGACATTATTTTGCACAGCAGAGCTTGGTGCTGGTTTTTCTCCCGCTGACCTCCTCAGTTCACGACTGCCCTTGAGGTAAGGCCGTCTGTCTGTATGATCCCAGCCACCAAAAACACGTCCGGGAAACTCCACGCTCCATCCCTGACACCTCCTCTTAGCCCTGCAGCTGGTCACCCTCAGCTTGATGGATGGCTCCTCCTCTGTCTGGCACAACCAAGCTTGGTCCCCAGCATCTCCAGCCTCTTCCCTCCCTTCATACCAACTAATGATTATTGTTTTGGCAGAAGCTCTCTGTCTGATGTGCCTCAACACAGGTAATGGAAAAAAGCCCCCTGTAGCTAATTCATGCTCCTGCCCTCCTTGGATTATATTTGTGAAGATGTGTAAGAAGAGGAATAGAGTGCCCCCATTTATGTATTTCAGTTTACATAGATCATAATATTGTAAAAATAATCAGTATTCTCAGTGTTCTCACAGTGGATTCAATACACATATATCATGTTCCTGCTCTCTCTTTGCTCATGTCGACTTTATCTTTTTACATATTTCATATGTATTTATAATTAAAAAGCAGCATTTGCTGCACAGTAGGTCCTAAAAGGTTTTGCATATCACGTAGTACACAGATGTAATGGATGAAGAACAGGATATATTTACTTCACCTTGTGAAAGCCATTTGCACATGGCTAAATGGGAATCAGAACCATGTACCCTAATGTCAAGTAGTGGAACAAGTATCAAAAACTACCTATTTTTTACATGAGGTTGTCATTACCATTTTAAATAATACATCTCAAAAAAATTTCTTGTGGATAATTGAAAGGAAGGAACGTTCTCAGGAAGCAGGTGTTTTTCCCATTGCTACCAAATAATTTAGGATGGCACATAATATTTTGACAGCGCATACATGTGAGTGTGTGTGAGAGTGTGTGTGTGTGTGTCTGTCAGGCAGAAATTCTCCTCCAAGACAAAGGCTCTGTGAAATGTGCAATATGTAATGACATCGAAGGCTCCGAACCCTGAGGAGGTCGAGCTGAGACCAAAAATGTGATGCTAGGGATCGTGTATAAAAGATCATCTAGGTTATTGAACAAAATGGGGAAAATTAGGTGTAATTTCCAATTCTGACTTTTCAGCCTCAACAAACTCAATGGAAATTCTTGAGAGCTGAAATTGTTTTATTAATAAGGCACTGGGACGTTGCTCTTGATTTAGTGCCAGAAGTTGTAGGCTCCACACGTTTTCAGCAAGACAGTCTGTACAACACCACTGAAATCTTCACCACCTTTTCAAATTGTTCTGCACCGAAGCCAGGTATGAACTTTGAATTTCAGATATCAAGCGCACAACAAGGTCAACTGCATACAGGTAATATTTTTGTAAAGATGAGTCAAAAGCTGATAGGAAAACTTCAGATCATCTTGGGCTTGTTAGGTAGAGACCTTCATTATGAATATATTTTCTAGCTTCAGATTACATTACTGGTATAAATGGCATCTTGATTACAGTCTCCAGGCCGTGCATTTTGGTTTCCATTGTGTCGGAGGCAGTTAAACATTGCAAACATACCCACACATGCAGTGTTCACATTTGTTCTCACCTGATCAGGACATCTTCTTCAAATACTGTTCCCTCCTACAAGTAGAATAAAGCTCCACTAAGATTAGCATTCAGGTAAAGTTAATCATCATGTTTGCCCTGTTGACCGCTTGAGTAAAGTAAATCTTATGCTTTCTGATTTCAGAAAGAAAGATCGTGGCTCAGACCAAGACCTGACACTCTTCGCTGCACCCAGTTCCAAACACTCGATAGTCATCTCCCATCTTATCCCATGATGATCAAAATCAGATGGCGTGCTCTGAAGGCCTGGGATCTTGTCCTTCTCCTTCAAGGAGCTGCTTAAGAAAATGGCTCCCAGCATGACCGCTAATAATTCCCTTGACACTGGCAGTAAATATTGTGACGTTGCTGGAGAACCTGTTCCCGTGAGCAGAGAAAGGGCATGGGGAAGCGGAAGGTTTCTGTACGGGCTCGGCCAGAGCTGCCTGGTCCCCTCTTTCCTTCAGGAAAATCTGGCTGCAGATGTAGACAGGTAACAACCAAAACTGCAATCCCAATATTATTCTGATTGTCATATTTCTTTCTTCCTGTGAATTTCCGTCCCCTTTCATCACCTTATTTAAACACTGAAACTCAAAAGAGCTCTCTCCAACTACATGTACAGGTAAATTCACATTCTTGTGAATTTTTATACCGATTTGTGATGGTATGATTTGATGCACAAGATCTATGGCTCCATCATGTCACCTAATCTGTTTCTATTTCATTAAAAGCACAAACTAAAAAAGTATTGCCTGGTGGGTTATAAAAGCAGAGATCAAAACTAAAAGGCAATGCTTCTCTACCTGTCAGAGAAGAAAGGAACAGCTCAGAAGAAACCACTCAGTTTTGACTAAACCTGCTATGAGTTTGCAATTATTCACTAGAAGAAACTTCATTCACGTAAATGAATGTGTTAAAATTCCTTGTACATACAAAATGCTTATAGTTTCTGCCTATTCCTTATTTGTCAATTTTTGTATGAGAATTGATTGCCTCTACATTATACAACTCCACCCATTCAAATAAAAAAGTTACCATTAAACAAAAAAAGGCATTCAGAAATTAAAAAACAATGTTAATAGAAATGTTATGAATGCAAGAAAACTATGCACGCATTTTGAAGTTCTCCATTTTACTCTCGGAGGACTGTTACATTTTCTATGCATCCTCATTACGCTGTAATTAAAAAAAAATAATAAAAGTGGTATTTACCTGTTTGACAAACTGTGAAGGAATCATGTCTTCCACTAGCTTGAATGGTAAGCATGAAGTCAAAGAATTATAATCTCAAGAGACATAGTTAAGGGAAACAAGAAAATTCTTATGCAAAACACAACAGCTTTTCTTTTTCCTTTTGTAGTTCCCCTCTGCACAGACACTTTATTTTGCTGGATTCTTTGCAGTGGGTGGGAAACATAATTTTAAAAATTTTCTTGCAATGGCATAGATTGCAGCCTTAAACATTGAGCCAGTAAAGCAAAACAAACAAAAGAATAATCTGGATTTGGGGGAGTTTGATCAAAACAAAATCTGAAAATATCCGAAGTCAAGGTTGCAGCATAGCAATGGTGGTGCACAGAGCACCACTGCTAGAACGAATGTTATTTTCCAGAAAAAAAAGCAACTTACCTAGCCTGAGTGTTAATTAAAACATAGCAGACTGAATCTGCACAGAAAAATATTATCATGCTGAAAAACTCCTCCAGCCCACCTTGCCAAAGTGCAGCACTGGCTATAAAAACTATTGTTTCAGTAATTTATAGAAATATAAGAGCAGAGACGAGGCTTAAGGGAATATAGGAAAAAGACATAAACCAAATGTCACGGCAGTATAGGCACAAGAACTATTGTGAGGAGCAGTAAAGCAAACTGTACGTGGGATAAAGAACAAATTACGAACCACCTACTAAAGATGGATTTCTGGTTATTTTGAATTCAACATACCGGTTAGGCTGGGAAGACTAGAATCCAAAGAAATTAAAAATTTTCTGGTGCTCTCTGTCACAAGAAAGAACAGAAATTAAAATTCCAGCCCCAGTTTTGAATTCTGAGTGCAATTCTGAACACGCATGCAAAAGACCTCCCCATGCTCCTGCGCAGCTGCAACATCTGCAGGTAGGTCAGGTCACGACAACCTCCCGGATCGTTCTCACCTTCCCTGCCGCTCAGCCCACCCTCCCAGCCCCAAGCCCAGCAGTTTGGAGATCCACGCACAAATCTCAGCGGCTTCTCTGCTCGTTGCTTGCAGGAGCACCAACCATGCATGCCCATGCCAGGGCGGTTCATCGCACGATGCAAGCGTGATCATGGTCCCCACCAGCCCCCCGTTCCCCAGCAGCAGCAAGCTGCTCCCCTGGTGTGGGGCCACGCCGGACAAGAAGCACGGCACCGGTGTAACTAAACAGATGGCAAATGCATCGCTGGGAAACATTGCGAAAGGCACTCAAAGGTCCTCTCGTTTGCAGTACGAGGAGGTACATCTGAGTGCACCCGGGGCAAACACACCGCTTCTCCACAGTAAGCTGTCACTGCAGGTCCTGGGTAAGATTCAGTTTTCCTTATTGAGGAGAAGTGCTGGACCCAAGCGGTACATGGAGCGTTCTGTGCTCCTTTGCAGAAAGCTCTTCCCAACCTTCCGTATTGACCAGAAGGAAAAGGGCCAACGAGACCCCAGGGAAATGACAGCCAGTGAACTGCTGCTGAAAATAAGACCAAGAACATGCTTTTACAACCATATGAACAGGACCCTATTTGATAAGACTTGCTGCAAAAACCATCACTGCAGAAATTCAACTTCCAGTTCCCCTGCAATCCATGCTGACCTTGACCACCACGTCTTGCATACGGCTACGGTGTTTGGATGAAACGAGTGGCCCTCCTTGTTAGAGCAGCCCTTCCTAGAGGTTAACAGCACAGTTCAGACTCCACTTCACACTGCCCTAGTGTGACTGGATGGCCTTTAGAAATTTATTACTGATCTCAACCGAATTACGAGGCAAATGCTTAAGCCAGAGTTATGAGCCCTGTTATTATGCCAGAACAGAAGTGGTACATATAGTAACTCCTGTAAAGGGGCCTAGCATTACATAGGACAGAAAATTAAACACAGCTCCCAAGACAAATCCCCTGAGAGCGTGATATCGGTATATTGTGCAAGGTACACACTGGGGAAAGCATTACGCTTGATGATGTTTTCCTTCTCAAGTACTCTTTCTAACATTTCTCAGTCATCAGCTTAGCTTTTTCCCTCCTTTCCCATTTACAGAAGATAAAATCAACAGAATCAAGATCCAAAAGAGCCTCAGCAGAGCGTGTGTGAAAGCAGCAATAAAGCCCCTCGTTCCCTCTTCGCAATCCACCCCGACACCGCACGGTGCTGATCCCCTCTCCTCCAGGACACGTGCGCCAGCGCAGTTCTGAAAGATTCAAGAAAAGGTGATGAGTCAGTTCCTCTATCTTGATCAAATTTGTCTGGAACTGCAACAGCAGCAAAATGCAGTTTTATCTCCAAGAGGGGGAGAGAAATAGAGGGCACAGATTAGACACAAAGGACAGAAGCAGCACATTCTACAACCTGAGATTCTCATTAAGCCAGAAGGGAAGAAAACCAGTGACAAATGTGCCATGCTGTGGAGTAGATAATGGAAAAGGTAAAGAAAATGTACATTATGCACAGGACATTATAATTCCTTACAGTACAAAGTTTGCACAGTTTCAGTAAAAAAAAAAATGTAAAAAATTCTAATGAATGCCTGAAGGCTGCTTTATTCACAAGGCGCAGGGAGGAGGCTGCCTCGCCAGCACAGACTCTAGACTCCAAGACTTCAAACTGTAGAAAATACAAAAGGAATGGAAAAGAAAAGTGGATTAGACCGTGAAATGTAAGTATGACACTATTAAACAATATTATGATACTTCATAGTGTAAAAAGAATAAAAAGTGGAATCACTGGGTTGTGAAAGTTCTTCTTTCCTCCGATAAATACTGAGTATAGCATTACTTGATCGAGGGGAGAGAAAAGCTCTTGCTTCAATAGTTTTTCTAATTTACTCCATTCCGTAGAATACACTGGGAAGCTGAAAACTTCGAAATTTATATAGGCAGAGGAGAGTCTGAGCAAGATGAAATGTGCTGTCGGTGGTCCCCAGCCAGCCAGGGCACCCCACCGGCACCGGCGTGAGCAGTGTGCTGAGCCCCTGCCTGCACCCACAGCCCTGCGAGGCTGCTGGGGGACAGCTGGGGTTTTCTAGAACCAGTGTTTAAAAAGACAGACAGGAGATGCTACGGTATCCAGTGCTGAAAGTCGACAATGCCACCAAGCAAGAACCTGAGCTTTTCTCAGAAAAATGGAAGAAAGATGCACTGGGCTGAATGAAAAGGGGACGAATTGCAATATGCCACCTAAGACAGAAATTGGCTACGTGGATCCCACAAAATCTTAGCAAAATATCCTGGACCAAAAGAAATCATGATCACAGCAAGGTTTTTAAGATATTCAACGCCTTGAGAGTCACCTTGAATTAACCAGTAAGAAAATAAAAGCCTTGTTTTGGCCTGAAGTGCTTTAAAATTACTCTATTTTATCTCGAGAGATTTTTTCCCCCCTCGGTGTTCACCCCTCCTTTTTTAAAGGCACCTCAAAAAATGGTTACCAAGAAGTTACACACATTTTTCAAATCCACATGGATATTTCACTGTGGTGAAAGGGATCTGGAGTTGCCACCCGAGGCAGAGATGCCGTGAGGCACTGGTAGGCTGCTCTGCAGGGCTCCAGTGATGCCTCCAGTGATGCCATGGGACTCTCCACCGCGTGGTACCTGCTGCAGAACGGGGCAGAAAGATCTGCCTCTGCTACCTGTAAATCACCTGTTTCTGGAGTCAGCAAGACAAGTCCTGCAGGGCCGGAGCTAAAATTGGAAATTATATGGATACAGCTATACCCAGCTACACAAACAAGTGGAGAGAGATCTAGTGCATTTATAAAATTACAGAGAGCTCTTTACGCCTACCAGTCCCTCCGATGGCAATGCCATAGCCAGTCCGTTTGCAGAGTGGCAACGGTTAACGGGCAAGGCGCGTGAATACCAGCGTAGCTGTGCACAGAGTATGCGGGTTATAGTGCTTCAGCTATGTTGGTACGATCAAAGAAACAAGTTTTTAACACAATTAGGACTTTACTTTTACTGTGGCAGGATTTAAAATGGAAATAAAAATTTATATGCCATCAAAATGATGAAAATTATTGGGAAAAATATTATTTTAGGTAATTGCAAAGGCTCTAGTCAACTGCATGCTCCAAACCAAGGGGATTCTCTGCTGAAGCAGATTGTTTTGTCCAGGGAAGAATACTGCTCTGCAGATTTAACATCTGGAAGTCCTGTCTTACAGCCATATCCAGGAGAGATCCTAGAGCCTCCGAAACCTCTACAGACTGCAAGTACTTTCTCAGAGGCAGGAAGGAAAGGTTTTGGAAAACCAAAAAAGGACATTTATTGAAAATTAAATTTGGATTGTACACTTTACAGAAATAGATAAAAGACGTTAAAATAATTTGTATATCCACTCACCTGAATAAAAGCCAATTTAAATAAATAAATAAATAAATACAATGCTTTGCTTTCTAACAGCTTTTAAAATTTATTTGAAGCTCCCAGTTAAAGTAGAACAAAGTCTTAACAGGCAGTAAAAAACTGGAATACTTAAAACTGGAGCGATCGAAACAAGACAAATAGAAAGCATAAGGGAATGACACAGCAGCTCATTAGGAACGGTTCACAGAACAATCTTATCAGTGAAAAAAATTTGCTCCCTGCGTTTTAGGAAAGCATGCATTTAATAGGAAAATTAATTCAGAATGTTGGCTAAATTAAGCCTGGATACTTTCAGCAGGGATATAACAAACATGTTGAGTGTTTGATTTCCAATTTATGCCCCAGACAAGTCCGAACAGAAAGTAGCTTTGATTCCAATTAAAAACATACTCCTGTAATTATTTCCCTGGTGTGATCTGTGTGTTCCTAGGGTGGCTTCCACGCCACGTGCCGATAACTTCCACGGGTGCTGCAGCGGTGCCGCCTCCTGCTTTGCATGGGAGCGTGGAGGTTTGTGGCAAGTTGTTAGGTCAGTGGCTGCTGGCGAGTCTGCAGGGAGAGCTGATGTCTGTCAGAGCTCCCTTCGGCTTCCACGGGCGTCAGATCAGGAGTTAGGCAATGCTAAACCACGCAGCATCGTGCGTAACGACAGAGTTTGGTCGTCTCCCAAAACAGCCTTAACCCAACAATTCAGCGCTCCCCCGTGCTGCCGCTGTCACTTTGCAGTGAAACAGCAAAACGGCGAGCATCTCCAGAGCAAAGGAGAATCTGCCAATGAACATTGAGATTTCCACCATTTTCTACCAGAAAAGGGTTGATGGTTTTTGTTTACTTTGAATGAGTTGAGGAATTTTGCAATAAGTCATTCTGGGGCACTGAAGAATTTTTTTAATCTGCCATCTCATTTTTTCAAGCTGAAATAGCTGCACCCTCTTTAAATTGAAACCTGAAACATTTCATTTTCTTTTTTAAATATGGGCTTTTGCAGTAGTGATGGGAAAGACTCCAAAGGGTTTGTAAGTTGAGTTTTCATTTAGATAAGCTGGTCATGGCCAGAGAGGTTATTTAAGCTTATCCCCGCCATCGCAACTTCTCAGCTCTGTGGGCCAGGGCTGGGACTTCTCATGAGGAGAACTTTCCTTGTGGAGTGTCAGCAAGTCTAAATCTTGTCTCTGCTGGGGCATGGGAAGTAGAGGAAAATTATCTGCTGTGTCAGAATCATCAAACATGTAGTAATTCCACAACCATTAACAGCTTCCTCCAGAGCCTTCATGACAACAGATATCAAGGTATTTTGTGTATCACTATCCCACAAAACACGTAAGGAAACCAAATCAGGCTTCACAAAGTCCTAAGGACTAACAAATTCAAAAATAAACATACTAATAAACCTAAACTCATCAAAGCCTATAAATATTAGTTACATAGATTTGAATCTGCAACCAAAAATCCTTTTCTGGAAAGTAGAACAAGATTTTGCTTTGGTTTTATTTGCAGGGAAAGGGAACAACCACAGGGCAACTGGGTTAACCCAACTGTCCTATGTGAGAGCTATGAAAACCAGAACAGAGTCCCTAAAAGTGGCTTTGCATCAGTTTCTCATTTTCTATTGAGTTTAAAGTTGCTCCACGTGGTGTCTGGTGTTGCATGCTAAGGGCTGAGCACATTCAGAGTCCACTGACTCCACAGGAGGCTGATACTGCTCTACAACACTGACGAGGTGTCCATGAAAGCACTTTTTTCAGCTGGGAGTTTGTCTTAGTCAAACCAGCTGCCTTCTCCTGCAACCCTGCCAGGCAGCTCTCACTGGACAAGAAGCATCTCCATCTGCTGTGCCCTCTGTGTCAGGAACTGCCCACCACTGTGGCCCCACCATTTCAGGAGAGGCAAGCAAGGGTGTTGCTTCTCTTCAAAGCAGGTTGAGACCTCAGCACTGAATTCTGGTGTCCATTTATAAATTTGCCGGTAAGTGCTGGCTTCAGAACAGCAGAAAACTGCCAGATTCCTGCAAAAAGTAACCTCAGGGTTTCAGCTAAGCTCCATGGCACAGGCGTACCTACCTTGGACACGAGTCCTCTTTGGCAGCGTGATGGAGGTGCTGATGGAGGCACCTGTTAGACACCACCTTGTGACTGCTGTGCAATGGTCGTGGCACCAACGTGTAAGAGGCAAAGTCTACAATTTCACTGTAAAACTGTACAATTCCCTGTAAGACTATTATAAGTATCAAACCAATAATAATTATAATTGGAAAGCTTTCTGTTCCGAGTTTCTAAGGAAGTT
>Ga0065711_1049662_pt1 | contig 11189 bp, 7 predicted proteins | sample Hoacrofraction12_FD_59098 | JGI IMG/M metagenome (GOLD analysis project Ga0065711, IMG submission 59098) | Hoatzin crop microbial communities from Cojedes, Venezuela - Epithelial fraction 12 v2 (version 2) | ecosystem: Host-associated > Birds > Digestive system > Esophagus > Crop | place... | reverse complement strand
CCTAAGAGACTTGTAGTCAGTCACTCCAACCTTTCCCTGGGTGGTCTGACAGGCACGCTCATTCCCACGTGATGGAAAACCTACCTAGAACTGAGGCAGCCACATCTGGCTTTGGGGCAGACACATCTGGTCACGTAACTGGACAGAAGCTGTAGAACATTGTTTTTCAGGGCCTCCATAGCAGACCTCCTGGTCTATCCTGGCTGAAAGGCTGCACGCCGTTAGGACCACGCAACACAACTTCTCCTTGTCTACTTTCTAACCCAAGTATAATCCTAAAAACGGTCTTCACGGAGCAGATTAATAAATTACCAGGGAACAGACCAGTCAGCCCTGCTCCAGCTGCTTTCAGGCTGTGGCTAAACCCCCTCCTCAGACATAGCAGTAGTATTTGATCACTCCTGTCACTCCTCAGCTGTGTTTCACTGCAGGTTACTATCCCCAGGGCTCTGTCAGCAGCCTTCTCTACAGCAGAGCTCTGGTCAGGAGCATCCTCAGCACCCACAGCACTTTGGAAAAGCAGAGTTCACCCGCAGCTTCCCCAAGCTGGGGCTTGTGGTCAGGAGCTGCTCCTAGTTGTCTTCGTATTCCTCTTCAGCATTTTAGCTCCACAAGACAGAGCCGAGCCAAGTGACACCAGGAACGAATTTCTATTTTTGCCTTAGAAGAAAAAGCAACGAGCTGCTTCCCAAAAGCACAGCAGCTAGCGCACGCACCCTCCCACGCAGATCAACTTGCACAGCGGCCCTGAAGAGCAGCAGAAAAGCAAGGGCTACAAAGTTTTTAGCCTACATAAAAGGCGATACTTACGCAGAGACAATTTCTTCCCCGCTCACAAATTTTGCGTAGGAGACTGCCTTGCGATGCCCTTTGAACACCATGATCGGCTGCTTAGTGTTGCGAAGATCGTAGTAGTGAACACAGTGATCTGGGGATGAGAAAGAAAACGGGCAAGACTTAATCACGGGAGCTCTAATTGTCAGCTCACAATAAACGCCCCGCCTGCAGCTTCCACATCTCCCTTTCAAGCCTCGCCTAGGATAAGCGCTCTGCACTATAGCAAAGCAGTGTTTCAGCAGACTTCTTAAAACCGCCCCAAAATTCAGTCCGGCAGGGTCCAAGCAGCCTTTCAATGAGTCAGCGAGGGAAAAAGGTGCATCCACGCGTGCGTGCACATACCCCTGTCCTCCCGTAAACCCCACATCGCCCATGTGCAAGCCAGCAGCTGAAAGGACTCTCACCTCTCCTGCCTGCCGCCTTGGCTCCATGCCTGGGCACTCGAATTGCCATTTCTAATTCCCTGCACGCCCTTCTCCTTCCTCAGCCTGTCCTCCCTTGGAAAACTGTTGAAGAACCCTAGGCTAAAAACTCAGTCTTTTTGCTGCTTGGAAAACAGGGATTAAATTTCTCCTGCTTACCCTAAATAGGCAACCTCCATACTTTTGGTTTTTGCTTCTCTCCTTTATTACCAATCAAGAGAGAATTAGCATTTCTGATAATGAGAGAACAGACTAAATTCCAGCTCTTCTTAAGATTTAATTCACAGATGCGCCGCAGTGCTACAACCGCATAAAGAGGATCACGACAGAATTAGCAACACATTTTATTTTCTGCACAACTAAATGTCAGTTCCCAAGAAAACAGAGAAATACGAATATAAAACCCTGTAGACTCAAGCCCCAAACACCCCCAGTGCTCCTTCCAGCTCAACAAGGTTAATAAGCTTCTCCCTTCCCAACTTTCAGCCTTTAACATTGAACTTCACTTAATTATCCCCTGCTATTCTGGAAGTGCAGGGAGGGAAGGCCACACACACGCAAGGAAAGCGAGCCCGACGCCTTTCTCACCAAGCAACCTGCAATACCCAGACGTCAGCTGAAAGCTGCTCTGACCCTCCTCCCACTGAAAAAACACCCCTCTGATGGGAGTTTATCACCCAGATTACACGGGAATGAATTAAAACGCCAATAGCCACGGTTATTTTTGTATTTGCGCAGCATTTCAAAGCAAGGCTCTCAGCCGTAGAAACACCACTCAGCTGTCTCCAAATCCCATGTGGTTTGAGAGATAACTGGATTTACATCGATCAGGGGACAGCAGCCACCGTCAGACCGGCAAGGGTAGCTTCTCCCCGGATTAACGGGCTAACTGGTTATCAGCAGGACAGGGGCTGTATCAGAAACACCCTCAGTAAAACAAGGCAAGCAGGCAAGTCGCCTTCCTCTTCAGGTGCTTCCAGCAGCTTGCTCTCTGCACAGGGTGGGATCAGAGGCTTTTCCAGTAAGCAGTTCCCAGCTCTCTGCTTCCTCACTGTGTAAAAGCGGATGCTCCAAGCAGCCACGCCGAGTTTTCTCCACCACTCCCAGCAAAATGTTGAAGGACCCCATGGCGCTGAAACCCAGCGGCCACTGTACCCATTACTGCCGGCACTGAAATGTCGGGAAGTGCTGTACCCCCAAACGCTCCTGATTCCTCCACCTCTAAAATATTAACCCTCCAAGCAGCCAATGCTCATCAACCAGAATCCCAGCACCTTCCTACCATTTGGGTATTTTAAGTAGCTTTAGAAGAAGATGATGTTGCAACAGGCCTATTCAATAAATGGGTTAATTTTCAAAGGGACTTTGAATTAAGCATTAACACTTCTTTAATGATATTTGGGCTTCCTGGTCCCTTCCACCTCTGTGAAAGCTTGAGCTGAAGAACTCCATGTTTTCTCATCATACCTGCTGCAGAAGCTACGAAACAATTAACTGGCAACGGTTATTTTAATGAGCAGAATGATTCTAGCAGGACTTTCTGTTAGAAGCCAGTTAGTGGATAAGCCTTTCAAGCCTGTTTTTGCTCACAGTTTCAATCTCCTCTCCAGCTGGCCCATCGTTAGGATACCTTTTGAGCACCAGATTTTTGCCTTCAGAAGGTGTCAGGGAAAAGGGTACCTGCAGATGGCTGCATGTCAGCAGCTGGAGCAATGCGGAGAGGGAAGAGCTAGAGCACGAAAGGCAAGTTCATTTGCAGAGCAGCGACACGAAGTTGCATTCACCTTCTAAATATCACCACAAACAGCTCGAAGCCTGCTGGCATCTGGCCCCAGCATCGCGTGTGCCTCCCAGCGTCGTCAGGGCAATCAATCACTGTCCGCTCTGATCACAGAGAGTCCGAGGGAATGGACAATGCCAGCGGGTTCTAAAATTAGCCACTTAATTATTAATTGATTATTTCAGCAGCCAAAGTGTTGGTGCCCAATTGAGGTTTTTTTTAAATTCAATTGAAGCAGCTATTTTTAAGTAGATATATGAAGACAAACACTGGCTGCATTCATTAAAAGCCAAACAGGTGGTCATGTTTTACAATTAAAGAGATACTCTCTTGTAGGCCATATGGACTTTCTGAAAACATGATAAAAATGCCATCTGCTGAGGAAGCAGAGCGCCCAAAAATGAAGCTAAATGAGGAAAATACAACTCCCAGGTACCCCAGCAGCAGCCCTGCCTGGTGGAGTTGGATAAGTTGAAATTGTCCGTGAGCGGCAGCATCCCGATCACGCCAGCACGTCTAAGGCTAAGCGCTCTGCAAAGCTCAGGAAACGAATTAATCCTGCAAGTCAGCTGAAGGTAAGGAAAACAGAGTGGGCATTAAGGGGAATCGAACAGTTCCTGAACTCTGCAACAGCCTGTAAGCTCATCCAGCATCCCACCGCTGGCTCCTGCCCTTGGCACCCCTGGAAAGTCACGGAGCACGCTCCATCGCTAACCAGGGATGCACAGGGGTATTTGCTTCTTGGGAAACAGTCACTCAGCAATTTGTTTTGCAGCTCTACAGTTTGCACTCTGACCAGAAAACTCACTTAGAACAACTTCAACTTGGAAATGACATTGCCACAGTTAAAAGCCTCTTGCTTAACTCTATTTTTTGCCTCTGCTTTACTTCTATTTCTGCTTTCAGGCTTAACTGAAATATATCTGAGATAATGGGAAAGAACATGGATATATACCATAGCAAATTAAACACTCTGGAGCAATTCTCGTCCCGTTCAATGTCACTGCAGAAGCTGAGCACGACGGAAATCTGCTGCTGTGACTTCATCCAAATGTTTGCTGGCAGGCAATATACATTATTTTTAAGTGATCTCAGAAGGCAAAAAGGGCAGCTAAGCTCTGCCACCACTGCTGAGAGGTCTCCAACCACAAGCTCGATTTTTTTTAAATAGTGCTTTTCTGAAACACTCCAGATCTGCTTACTTCCCTTAAGACGCCGCAGCTTTCACCTTTGAGCCGTCTAGTGAAAAGTCATCAAGAATTCAGAGACTTTTCCAAACTTCCGAAAGCTCTCACTCCCTCTTCAGTAAATCAGACTCGCAGCAGCAAAGGATGGCATCCCTTGTAGCTTGACTGCTCATAAACTCACAGGGCTCCAGCTGGCAGGAGCAGAGCAAAATAGAAGGGTGGTTTTGTGATGTGGGAAGGAAAGCAATCAGCACCTCCTCGGACTCCGCTCAGTTGCAAGGATAGGGACACAGCAAACAACCTGATGATGTGGTTACGTGATCTTAGGAAATCAGGTTAAAATCTTCTAAAAGGGAGCTGGTAATTGCTAGTGGAGCCACCAGCATCTTAGGTAATTTCAAAGTTGTTCAGAAAGATGGAATTACTCTTGGATTTTTGGTTGTTTAAACAAGAAAGGCAAAGTCTGTTTTTGCCAAAAGTGATTTTCCTTGCACTTAGATTTGTTAATAAAATTCACAGTACAGCTGTTACTAGCAGGCTTTAGACTCACATCACCTATTGCAAAGCTCTTAATGCGTACCAACAAACAGCAGCTCCAGAAAGAGTAGACAAGGGTGGGGAAAGAACATCACAGAGCAGCAGTTTGCTTTTCACTGAGTACCAGTACTCGGTACTGAGCGAGGGTAGCAACGCACACAATGCAACGAGCGGAGTGATTTAACTCTGCAGGCACCCGGCAATTCTCAGTAACATTCATTTTCCAGGTCATGTGCTTCACCCACCTTCAGCACAAACATTAACCAGTCGACAGCACGAACTAACCCACAGATTCCCCCCCCCAACCTCTTACTTGAAGGGATATCAAGGCAAGGACGGCAACAGAAAGCTTTCCCTGCAATGCAACAGTTTTATATTCAAGCGATGTAACTACTAGCAAGCCTCAAGAGCTGCATACAAAGCTTCTGTGGCTCTCCTCTGGAAAACAGAATTGCTGGAGAATCAATGACCATTTTTCTTATTTCAGTCATTTCAAAATGCACAGTTCTCAACTGTTCAATATTTAGATTATTGATCCATTAAAAAAATAAGTTATTTACATTACTCGGATTTTTCACTGCTTATAGACTTGAGACTATAAACGATGCTCGCTGCCACACATCAGCTGAATGTTACAGCCAAGATGACGCCCGTATTCAAAGCCAAAGTTGCAGGGTAGGGAGACAGACCTTAATTAAATGGTCTGTTGCAAGTTTTCTGTTACCAAAGCACATGCTGGACATTTTTTTAATTAGAGATCTCCAATCCCAAACTTAGGGGTGAAATTCATTTCATATATTAATGCCCTGGCTACAGCATGCAGTCCTGCATGTCCCATGCTACAGACGTTTTACTGACGCTGAAGCCCAGGCCAGAGCATAACTTTGAATGTGTTTCTCTGGTTGTTCTTTGACCTTGATGGTCTGATTTGTTGCATCTAGTAAGTAACTCGCCTCCCCAGCTGATGATTCCCTCCACTTCATTATTTGTTTTCCTCCATATGAGCTTCCAGCTTGGATCAAGGCTGCCTGTTTTCACTGGTGAAGTTCTGTGCATCAGCAGCAAGAGACATTTCTAGACCGAGGGGTGTATTTACATGACTTGTTCAGCAAGATGTAAACTGAGTCAGAGCAAATTTGGTGCAAGACACCTCTGCTTGCCTCCAATTACGTTATCCTGAAGACACCAACAGAGCAACAAAACAAGAGGGCACATAAACGCCCACAAAGTACCTCTAGTCAGAAAGAAAGATGAGAGGCATGATTTTGTGGAGTTTGATTCTATTTCTGTGCTCACCTGTATAAAAAAAATGATTTCAGAGATCCTAAAGGCAGCCTCCGCTGCTCAATATCTACTGAAGGGGTTAGCTGAAATCCAATTATTTATATTTAAACATCTGCCTATAAAAATTGATCCTTCCTTTCGCTGGTTTCTCCTCTGTATACCAAGCGTAAGCAAGATCATCCAGCACATAGTGTGGCCAGAACGAAGCCTTTCAAAGCTACCTAGAGTTGCCTCTAGGCAACTTGTTTAGGAGGAAGACATAATCGTATCTTTATGCCTTTAAGTGTCCAGAGGTTCAAACCAAAGCTTGTGTTTCAAGTGTCTCTGGGTGAAAGGGAAGTGGACACGTTGCCATTCCCTTCAGTGGGATGCTATGGGGAAGAGGGGCAAGCCACCTTGATGAATTTTTGTGGAACAAAGAAAAACAAGCAGTAGAAGAACAGAGCTTTAACATAAAGATGGGTTAACCAAAAGTCTCTTTTTCAGCCTGGCCTGCTGTGATTTCTTGCTATAAAAAGGAAGCTTGCATCCTCAGAGATAAAGCCTTTGGCTAGACTAAAAATGGAAACAGAATTGTGAGGCTCACATGCAACCTCAGTTTTCACTGTTAAAAACTTTTCTTCTTTTGTTAGCGAGGAGAAAGAGGAAGGAGATAAAAAGGGACAACACCCCAATTTAAAAATAAACTCAAATCAACAGCACTACACTGTACTACAGTGTACCGTGTTGCAGTTCACCGAAGATGACTTGGCACATTAGATACCTCAATCCTTACAAAAACCTGAACAAGGGCCAGGTAAACAAGTGCTGCTCTTCCTCAAAAACCCAAGAAAAGATGGGCATCTCCTATCAGAACCCAAACCTTGAAGACAAAACACTTTACAATAGATTTCCTTTAATTTGAGAGGAGACCTCAAAAAGCATCGGCATTCTCTTGACCTCAAAGCCATCTAACAAGCTGTGTACGTACTTAGACTAACTAGACAGCTATCCATAGGTTGAACCTCTCCAGTGGATCTTCTACTTATCTCCACACCAGGAAACACAGCCTCCCCACAAAGGCAGCAACAGCCTCAAAGGCTGGTCAAAAGACAACTCGGCATTTGATTATCAGGAAGCCCAAACTGAAACATTAATCCTACCCAGAGTGCAGTTTCTGTTTGATATCCATTTTTGCTCAAGGGCCCTGAAAGTCATAGAATAGCATAGGTTGGAAGGGACCTCTGGAAGCCAGCCAGTCCGACTTCCCACTCAAAACAGGGACAACTACAAAGTTGGATTCAACTTCCAAGTTAAATAACTGTGTTCAAGGGTCCTATCTGGTCAAGCTCTGAGCATTTCCAGAGACAGAGATTCTGCAATACAACCTCAGTTCTCCTTTAATTCTTCCCCCTCCCCCTTACAAGTGAAAGAAAACGGAGAACTGCTGAACTTTAACTGTTGCCAAGTCTGTAACACCAAACAACAGCACTTAAGAGATCTTTGCATGACTGAGGTGGCTTTGTTCATAAAATCATAGTTTGGAAAAGACCTCTCAGATCATCAAGTCCAACCATCCACCCAACACCACCATTCCTACTAAACCATATCCTGAAGTGCCACATCTACACATTTTTTTAAACACCTCCAGGAATGGTGACTCCACCACCTCCCTGGGCAGCCTACTCCAATGTCTGACCACTCTTTCAGTAAAGAAATTTCTCCTAATATCCAATCTAAACCTCCCCTGACACAACCTGAGGCCATTGCCTCTCATCCTATCGCTGGTTACTTGGGAGAAGAGACCAACACCTGCCTCTGTACAACCTCCTTTCAGTTCAAAACATTTAGGGTGGAGATTTAACCAGCAGAGAGGCAGAGCAGAGTTTGAACATCCGTATGCAGATCTTGCTCTGGAGAGAAGACTGGGGATGTAAGACAGTTGACTACTCCATCTTTGGGAATAATTCAACTCAACAAGATGTGAGCCTTCATGCAGGGGCCACAAAAAAAAGAGTATTTTTAATCATGCATCTCTTCCAGGGCAGAAGCAAATGTACAGAGAAAAAAGAACAGTCTTTATCATAGCAATAGAAAGGCAGGGTGTCAGTTGGGTCTTCGACCAAGAAGAGTGAGAAAAACTTCCAGGCAACGAAACACTACAGAGATTTATTTCAGTCGACAGTAACACTGGATGGGATATGAGCAGCACAAGCTTTGGCCTATCACAAGCCATTTCAGGGAAAGAAGACAGTGTGATGGTTTCCACTACATAAATGGATACTCTGGGAAAAGCGAAAAGGCAACAACAGACGAGGGACGAGAAACAAAGTGGACTTGAATTCAAACGAACAAAGCCCTGCACCAAAAATTAACAGAAGAATTTTCTGAAGAAGAAATCAGATAATATCGAGAGCAGCGAGCTGACATCAGTGCCCTCTTTACAAACCATTTCCCTTACTGTAAGGAAGGAGATTAAAAATGGGTTTGATACAGCCTGAAGCGAAGAACCTTTGACAGACAACATTATTCGGAGCATTCTGCTGAAGAACACGGTGTGCTGTTTTCCACTTGCAGCACGACAAACGACACGAGGAGGAGAGAGCAGGAATAAATCCTTTTCACCCCAACATCTCACTGTAGAACACTGCAGTGCCGGCAAAGCTAATTTTTATTATTATTATTATTTTTCCTGTCTATACCTTCCCTTAAAAAAACCAAACAAAACAATAAAGTCAGAAAATTTTATCTAAACAGCCATCATTACAAACATATTAACATGTTTGCTGGATATGGATTTGTATTCGCAATTTTCTGTTCCAGCAGAAATTGCAAGTACTTTGTTTCTATAACTAAGACAAAATTACCCATTTGATGCACTTGCCTTTTCCTCCTCTTTACCTGGAGATCCCTCTGCAGTAAAAGAACAGTTTTTCTCTGAATAACCATTTTCTGTTGCCCTGGGGGAATCTCAGCAATCTCTTCTAGAGGTAACGCTCTGGTCCACAGCAGCAACCTGGAATGATGCCCTTATTCTGCATTTCATGTGTGTGCCCAGGATGATTTGGGATGCGGTACTTCATTCACATTTGCTAGCGGAGTTCTGTCTAGACAAGTGGTCTCAAACACCGTTGTGCCAGACTCCCAGGGAGCTCCCGCACACCCTGTCTTCACAGGTATCAAAAATTCAATGGCCACCCAAGGAGAGAATGAACTTTGGAAAAGCATTCAAAAGGTATTTTCCCTGCGGGTCTAAGCCTCTCCCCGTGCTCTTGCCTTACAGCATGCTCTGAAGACTATACGAGATTAAGCAAGGTCTGTATGCTTTATTTTGCTGGTAGCAAAATCTTAAAAAAAAACTAAACCCAACACCTTTTAAGTGAGGAAGTCACAGAGCACATGATGTTAGTGAGAAGTTTCTAAAGCAGAGGAAGGCACATGGGTATTTAGGGATGACAACTCAATCTCGTTTCCCTACACTGCAATAGAGATGACAGGCCACTGCCTCCAAAAATCGTATTTAGGGAATCCAACTCAAGTCCAGCCTAGGTTTTTTAGATGAAGAAAGAGCACGGCTTTGAGAAGCAGGCAAATGCTTAAGTGCTCTGTTTAGCAGACTGGATGACAAAGGCAGCAACATAAGTAAGCTCCGCTCCATGAAAAAAAATTAATTCAAGAGAGCTGAGGTTAGATTAAACACGTCTGGTAGCCTCAGTTTAGTCCCTGGCAAAACCAGCCCCACAATAAGCACCTTCTGCCTTTCCTCCTACCAAGGCAGAGCTCAGGGATGGGACAGCAGAGGGTTTCAGGCGAGTACTTGAAATATATTGACAGAACTCCACAGGGGAGACAACACTCTGCTTCAGCCAGTGACTTTCATCTTCCAGTACACCAAATGTACTTTTTTTTTTGTAAAAATATGTATCAACAGTAGCATTCCACTAAAGATCTATATCTCCCTCTGCTGAACAGATGAAGGGAACAGCAGCCGTGATGGGAACTGCCAAGTGGGTTTTTAACCTTTGTATTCAACAGCTTCCCCATGGCTTGAAGTTACAGATGACATTTGCCAGGTTATGGATAACGGTCTTTACACACTGGGGACATTTTTTTTTACCGACTTGTCTAAAGCTTTTGACACAGCAGCCCATAAAACCTCCACCCTAAATAACTTGTCTCGTATTAAGGAGAGAAGGAGGAGACATAAAACATTAGAGATCTTAATCAGTTGAGAAAAGGGCTCTGATGGGAGGGGGAAGCAGAACAGATTTCTCTAGAACTCCTTTGAAACTTTGACCTTTATGGTTTTAAAGAGCTACAGAGATTTCTCGCAGGAATAAGGGACAGATGGGTCTTGTGCAATTCAAAGACTGGCTTTTATCAAACCGTTGAAGAAACAAAATATCCTGTACACGTAAGGCATATTTACTACTGTTACAAAGCCAATGAAGACAATAGCAGTAACAACCTGCAGCTTTTGGAAGGATTAATTCTTTATGTCTGAAAGAAAAAAAAAGAACTACATACTGTTCAGACTCTTCATCTAATTTTTCTCACTGTGTAACACAAACTACTCTACATACACTAGCGCTTGTAGGCTGATGTCCAAAGCAAGTTTTATGACACCTAGAACACATCAAGAACAGTTATTTCATAGTAAAAGGTGATTTAGCCCATGAAGTTTAAATGGACTACATGCTGGAAGATCTAAAACTTCTCACATCAGCACCAGGAGACTTATCTGTATGATGAGTGTTGGACATATCTACCAAAGCCAAAAGTGCTACCTGACTTGCTGAACAGATTCAAGATACCTATTGCACACAGTATTTACTCTTACTGCAAACCCACGTCAGCTCTGGCTCGTGAATGACTCAAAGTTGTGCAGGCCACAGAGCTGTGACGGAGGGAAAGTGCAGCACAGTCAGACTCCCAGGGACCTCACACTCCAAGAGGTCAAGATCACATAGATAAGGGCTTGAATCACAGAATGTTAGGGGCTGGAAGGGACCTCTGTGGGTCACCCAGTTCAACCCCTTGCTGAAGCAGGGTCACCCACAGCAGGCTGCACAGCACCGTGTCCAGGCGGGTCTTGAATATCTCCAGAGAAGGAGACTCCACAACCTCCCTGGGCAGCCTGGGCCAGGGCCCCGTCACCCTCAG
>Ga0065711_1015725_pt1 | contig 11189 bp, 8 predicted proteins | sample Hoacrofraction12_FD_59098 | JGI IMG/M metagenome (GOLD analysis project Ga0065711, IMG submission 59098) | Hoatzin crop microbial communities from Cojedes, Venezuela - Epithelial fraction 12 v2 (version 2) | ecosystem: Host-associated > Birds > Digestive system > Esophagus > Crop | place... | reverse complement strand
AAAAAAAAATACTGTTTTATAGAAAAATGGCAAAGTACAGTAGTTTCATTCCAATTAATGGGTTCTTTAAACCCAGAGTAACCTATTTAAGCCTAATTCAAACCTGTAAACATTAGTCAGTCGTCTTTTGTTTTTTTAAAGGAATCCTCGTATTTGGTTATCAGGACTGATGTCAAACATCCCACTAACTGCAGGTTTTGAATTGAATACATGTGCTTGACGTATACAATTAAAGCCACTATGAGGTGACTTAGCAGTTAAAAAACAATTAGCTTGTACAAATGAAAATAGGTTCAATATTTGTCATAAATAAATGGAAAAATATCAAATGTTCCAGCTTTAACAAAATACCAGGGAATACAGTAAGCCCTACCACATGTATTTCGACCAGCCCAACAACCACACGCTTATCGTGCTGTCCCCGCAGCAGGGAGCAGCCTCCGTTTGCCACAGTGGAAGGCCTCCGAGTCACCAGACTTACAATTCCCAGACAAGTTGGAAACAATTATTGCTTGAGGAAAAGCAGTTTGTTGTACTTTTTCTTCATAAAAGTGCACTTAAGTGCAAAGTTAGCTTGTCAAGAAACAACTTTAAATACAAAATAGTGCTTGTCTGAATTTTGTGCCACTGTGCAGTATAAAAATAAAAGAAAAAAAAGAAAAGAAAAACAAAGAGTGGCCCTCAGCAGCCATTAAGTGCAAAGTGCTTTGGCAAGTCCTGCTGTCACCTGCACTCAACTGACACTCCGTTCTGTGATGAACTTGACATAGATGGTTCTGCTAAAGTTAACATAACGGCAGCCGTAATGGAACTAGAGGAAGGTGAGGAGGAGGAAGATGATGTAGTAGCAGCACCTGCACAGGAAAAGGAAAACACAGGCTATAAAAATTCGCAAATTGAGCAACAAAAATGTCTTCCCATTCAACAACAAGCACCGGTATATAGTGGCTCCAGCAACTAACGCCCAGCAATTCAGAAGAAAAAGCCTCCCTTGCCTGGTTTTTGTGGGAAACCCCCCGAGCGACAGCTTTGGCCGTGCCCCTCGCAGCCTGGCTCATGGCCAGCCAGGGACGCAGAGCTCAGCCCTGAGCCCCGAGCGGAGCCACCCGCTCCCTGTCCGTCCTGGGGGAATCGGCGCAGGGAGGGCCTCGTCCCAGCACCGAGCCCGCACACCCACCCCGCTCCGGCAACCAAGTGGCAACCGCAGCCCCCGTCTGAGGGCTGCAGCCATCAAGTCTTCTTCCAAGCGGCATTTCAGTCTTTCTTCTGGTACTCAGCGAACTCTTAAATGTGCACATAAGCCAGACATGGAAGAAAATAATCTTTTTAATGCTGCTAGAAGCAGGCACACTAGAACATTCCCCACAGCAACAGGTAAAGCAGCTTCAGGGAAAGCAGAGATCCAGCTGATGGTCTGCTTAAACTGATAAAATACATCACTTCTCCTAAGGGGAAAGCACTAAGTAGACACACAAGCAATACTACAGTAAATTATCGTGTAGCTTGAAGAAAAGCTCTAAGTTATTAATAACCTTAGATACTTTGTTCACTGCTTAGAAAGGTTTATTTGTCTGTATATTTTTTCTGTATGAAGTAGTTCTGCCTGAACAGAACTACATGGATCGCACGCTGTTTTAATGTTTTTCCCCTTACGCAGTCACTGGATATCTGAACTGTACCTTCTAAAGATCATCAAAGAACTGCATACAGTGTGTTTTTTTAAAAAACAAACAAAACCAGACTCCTAATGGCACACTTCTCCCTAAAAATTATCCAATTCTTGTTAACGGGACATGTAAACTACCCCTCCAAAAGCAGAATTCAGTTCCCAGCACTTACTTTCTCGCTCTTTTTTCTTTAAGCGCTTTCTTCTTCGGTCAATGGAAGCCACCTCAGATTTCAAGGACAGGTAATGTTTCCTGATTTCCTGCAGTTTTTCTTGGAGAACTGTTATGCGCTCAGCGCTAGTCAAATTTTCCAAGTCAGCTGCAAGTTAAACGATCTCTGTTAATTGCTGTATCGCATTATTGTATCTGAATTTCAGTGAAGTGGGAAGTACTCAAATCTTAGTGACGTGCTTCCAGGTGGCAGACAGCAAAGCCACGGAACACAGCAACAGCAGCTGCTGTTTGTTACCACAAACCTTGTTGTTTTTTATTATTTTTTAAAATATACCACCATAGATACACTTTTTTTTTTTTCGTTAAAAGGAGTCAGAGAGGAAGAAAATGCATGCAGTCCCCTCCCTATAGGAAGGAAAAGAAAAACAAGTAAAATTAAGACAACTGATGAAAACACAGAGGCCAGAACTAGCTTTGAGCCTGTTTCTCCCAGTCCTTGCTAGAGCTGGGTTTGGCCTGACACACCAGGAAGGTCGGTCCTGCCCGACTTGTCTCAGCTGTTACAAAACAAGCAGGTTACAACAGGAACCGAATAGCTGTGAGGCGGTTCTGATCGGGTCCATGGCGTACAGGCCGTAAGGTGTAACTACACGGGACCTCCTCGCTGGTATCCCACGCGGGGCCGTAAGGTGTAACTACACGGGACCTCCTCGCTGGTATCCCACGCGGGGATGTCGACGGACACGGCCAGCTCAGGAGCTGCCCTTCTGGCTGCTTCCAGTGGGGGGGAGGTCTCCAGGAGCTCCCAGCAGCATGAACTACCTCAGCTCAGCCCCTTGGCCACAGGTAAGCCACACTGGAGACACTCCATCTGAAGATACTGAACAATCATTTAAACTACTGTGGGGCACGGGATGTGCTTCATCAACCTGTAACCAAGGTAGCACCAAAGGACCAAAAGCCACACCTGTATCAGGCTGTGGGAAGATGAGGAAAGCTCAGAGATGCTGCAAGTGTCCCAGACCTCTGCAACAGCAGGAGGTGTGTGAAACAGCATTCCAAAGCCCAACTTCCGCCAAGCAGATTTAGCACGTGCAACGTAGCCGAGGTAGAAAGAAAAGACAGAGCAAAAGCTCTTTGAATGTGTCGCACAGGAAATCTGCCCAACGAATCTCAGCTGGCCAGTAAGTGACAGTAAAGACCTATTACCTTCCACAGTCCTCAAGAGCAGCAGAACATAACTGGACTGCGAAGAACTACTAGGAGAAAAATAGTTTTAAAGTAGAGTAACACTGAGATTTAAGGCTGGAGAAAAAAAAATGCAGGGTCAGATTCTCTCACCGCAGAACAGCTGGCTAAGTGGAGAACTCCCTGGGCATGACAGAAGTGCTGCTGGCAAAAAAAATTTAAAATTCAGTTGCTGTGTTTCCACAGTGTGCTGTGCCAGCTCTTTCCTGTTCCCACTGTAGGTGAAGAACAGCAGCCTTCACACAGCCTGGGACAGAGCGCAGAAAAGCGCAGAGCGTAATGTTCTGAGAACTTCAGAGGCTTGCCAGACACTGAGGTCACCTATGAATACTGAACGAGATACTACGGATTACTTGAAGAAATAATTTAAATCAGTCACACCACAGGTTCGATTTGACCTCTAAAAGCAAAGAGAAAGCAACTCATGCGATGCTATGCATCCACAGTTGGTACTAAGGACAATTTATTGCTGACTAGACAATTAAATACCCAGACGCTCTAAGAGAGAGGGCTAAAAATAGCAAGGTTTTGTTTTTAAATAATACTTTTCAATTGTTTGCTTATTGTTATATTAAGGAAGGAGGCTTCAACCACCTAATATTTTATCTTGTTTCTTTTCTCCCCACTCCCAGTAACGCTGCAATAGCACACACACACACAGAGGCAATTAAGAAGCTGCATTAATAAACTACTGAACCGTTTTTCAGGCAGACAAATGCACGATCCCTTCAACACTGCTCACCCCTAGCTATGCGGCTGCCTGTGGCCCAGTGACACAAACGCTGAAAGTTCTTATCGCTAGCAACAGTAAATATGTCGTCATCAAATCAATCAGGTAAGTGTCTGAACAGTAACTAGAGAATAAGGAGTAAACCAGCAAGAAAATATCAACACAAGCAGCGCACAGAGTNGGTAACGCTCACGCCAGAGTAACAGCTCTGCACAGGATGGCAAGAACAGCAAGGCAGCACAGGGGCCGTATCGAAAAACAGTATTGGAAGAGTGCAATAGCGGCAGTTTCCTGCACTGCAATTGCAAAAACAAAAACAAAAAACAAAATCAGGATTTATCACAAATTTAAGGAAACTGAGGACAAACTCATTTTAGGGAAAAAAAATGAAACACACAGAATTCAAAAAGCCTTCTTGTACTATACCGCAAGACCGCACTGGGCGTGTTTTGAAGAAAATACTCACACATTTGAAAACTCCATTTGTAAACTTTGGGCAGACGATTNTTCTGTTCTTTGAGATCAGACTCCTTCTCTCCATTTTTCCCACATTTTCCTGGGGATTGTGTTCTTGCGAGTGATTTGCTCTGGTGAGATTTCANGCCAGCAGAAACAGATTTTGCTGACTGAGACTTGGCCACACTTTCACCAGCAGATAGTTCGTNACTGTCACTGCTGTTTGCTGAAGAAGCAAGAAGACAGAGTGTTACCAAACAAAGCAACCCTCCTGCCCAAAGCTTATCAGAAGCTACCCCTGTGCGGATTTTCATGTCACAAGAATTTATTTGACCAAAATCCTTTTACTTTCAAATGATATAATCCACCCTGGTATAGCAGCTTAGCTCTTTGCACCACTAGCACCAGAAGACAGGACCACAAAACAGGTCGGCAACGGGGCCCCGCTGTTCCCGCATGCTGCGAAAGGGGAACCCTGCACTGGGAACCCCGTCCCGCCAGCTGCTGCGCAGGCAGGTTCACAGCTATTGCGTGGGCCTGTGGGAACCACACAGAGCGCGAGGGGAGGAGGAAAGCAGCGGACTGTGGCTCCACAACCCACCCTGCACACTGACGAGCACACCGCTGGCAGCGTGGGTGCAAAGGCAAGGGGCTGGGGTAGGGACACGCTGCTCCTAAGGAGATTCTTGAAGACAACCCAGTTGCTCAAGGTCCGTATAGGGACGGTACACTCTGCTCTCTGAANGGTTCAAAGCCAGCACCACGCTTGTTGCTTTAGAACCATATCCATAAACAAGTTGCCTACATTAGAAAATAAGGCAAAGAGGCAGTCCACCTGTCGCTGTAGGTGCAAAAATTGTCCATATATTTCTGCTTATGGGGCTACACTTTTTCCAATACAGTTAGCAAGACTGATTGTTATGTCTTATCTCCTGTTTATCTTTTTTTAATATTAATTTCTAACCCAGTATTCAATACATACAAACCTCTACCCTGTTTCAGAGGTACTAGTTACAGACAAGCTTCTCCCTGTACTCCTAAGACATGAGTAGCAGAAATGAGAGTAGACAATTGGCTGCCTTCTTAGCCTTATGTCACCTGTACTTATTTTAGGTGTTCTGTGCTAAATTGACTAGCAATAGTTTGAATTTGCGTGACACCATCTACAAAAATCCTCAGACATGATGATCACATTCTTTAATTTCAGAAAAACATCTTCAGCTGACCCAAACCAGAAGAACTTCATCTCACGCTGAAATAACTTTAACTATAAAGCAACAGGCTGAACTGAACACAGTTCTCTAATCAAACCACTCAAAGGAAAGTAACGAAATAATCTGTCTGAAAGACATGATTAGTAAGTAATGAGTGAAAGGACAAAGCCTGTTTAGCACTACAAAAATAAAACTCGGGTGGAAGCAGGGGCAAGAGAAGTCTAGTCAAGCACTGCAATAAAATGCCTAGAGAAGCTGCGGAATCTCCATCATTAGAGTTGTTTTTAAAAACATGGTCAATTAGTATTTATCAAGAGACACTTATGCCTCAGTTGTACCTGCCCTAGGCATCGACAAAACGAACCCTGCAAGGCCCTTCTGGTTCTGGTCTTTATGATCTGCTGATCTGCACTGGAGAAACCCAACACCAGGATCCACGTGGTATGAAAGAGCTCGGCTGGCTGCAGAGCTGCCCTTGTCTGCTGGCTTAAACCAAAGGCACGAGCTGAAGCTGCTACAAAAGTAGCTTTAATTGGTGTACCTGAATTTTGCAAAAAGCATTTTTTGCTCACAACTGACTCCACATTTTACCTGTTCATTGCCCTTATTACATATGGCAGTGGCCCAAAGTCTAACAAAAAAGAGCACATACACACCAAGGACCGTACGCGGTACAAGAAACAATTCTAGCTTTGAAGTGCTTGCGTCCTGACAAAAACAGGTTGAGAAAAAGGGATAAATTCAGCAAGTGAAAGGGAACAAGGGCAAGGCTAAAAATGGTGTATTAGTTCTGCAAATTCGGTTTGTTACTTTAATTCTTGAGGTGAGGGAAGGAATAAGGATTATGGAAGGAGATTAGTGAAATGGAATGAAAAAGGATGAGAGAGGAGATCAATGAACACGAAGGAGTGGTGGGGTGAAAGCAAATACCAGACCAGAAAGTACAGACTTTTAGTAAAAGCTGTTAAAAGGAAGAAAAATAGGCAGGGCCGAGGAAGAGAGAGGAGAAAAGGCATAGCATATGCTTCCTATCCTTGCTTTGACTGCGCTATTTTACAGCTATCCTCCCGGTTTCACTCTCCAGCTGACTGTTCCCTGGTATTTTTTATTACCAATGAGATGAGGCAGAAACTGATCTTGCTGTCTCCTGAACACGTGTGCATATGTCTCCCTAACACACCTCTGCTTTTATTAAGCTTCTCTTCCCCAGTAATGTGGTTTCTATTCCAATTAGCTTCTACAACTACAAAAAAGCTGCATTATTTACTGAAGATGTAACAGACGATACAGGAAGAAAACAGAGCCTATATTTTTTCTGGAATTATTCTCATATTTGCTGCTGGAAGAGATATTAACCTCTAAAATCTCATCTTGCAGAAAATACAGAGTATAATTTCATCCAGGTCCCCTCTAAAACACTCAGCACAGATTCCCAATTCTAGCAAGTATAAAATACTCATCTTAGTCTTCCTGAATTACACGACATTAAGGACCTCTTCAGAAATAGGCCCAGAAATAACACAAGACATTGAAAAACACTTTGGCATTCAGCAAGAGTCGTGTCTTCATTTAAACTGTATTAAGAATTCCCCGATGAGAACGTTTCGTCCCAATACATTTCTTCCCAGACTTCATCTCCTACTATCGTTCAAACCCATGACACGGTACTTTCACGCATTTCGTTTCACACTGAGCTGCTGTACTTACTGGTTTTACTCTTCTTTTTGTTGTTCACAGATGTTTTGTGGCTTCTTTTCTGCTTTTTTGAGGAGCTGCCTCCTCCCTGAGTATCTTTAAGTCTTTTTTGGCCAGTACAGACTATAATTTAAAAAAAAACAAGAAAGAAACAGAAATTAAATAAATACTTGCACTTCTGTGGTTTTTTTCTAAGTCTCAAAAAACCACTTCAGAACTTAAATTTGTAAACAACAATGCGACTGTTCCTGCCTATCCTTAATACAGCTCAGCTTTCTACTTCTACTGCCAAGAGGAGGTGAAGGAGGATGGAAGGCAGACAAAGCTTGTTGGTTAGAGTGGACATGTAAGATGATTGTAACTTCCCCACACGCATCATCAGAATTTCGCTTGAACCACATGGATTTGTATTTTTTATGACACTGTAAATTAAATAAGAATACATTTATTTGAAAAATTTATTAACAACTACTGGACCTGAAAAATGTTGAAAAAAAAGCCTGTCACACTTGGAAGCTGTGAGAAAAAAATGAAACTACCACCTGTGATCAGTAATTACACTAATTGAAAGTATTAAAAAAAAATCTTAGATAACGTTAAAAAACAAGGCAACAAAAAAAGGCAGCAAACAAAAAACCAAAGGAAAAAGTCTACTGGTATTTGTGACGATAAAGGGGAAAAAGTTGACAAGGAAGACAGAATCTAGTACACCTGTTAAAAGAGCAAATTTTAGGAGTTGTTCAATGTTCTTCCACAACCATCTGACTTACAGATTAAAAATGACTCCTGTAACAAAACCTTATTAATTAAGAAACCTGATGTTCTAAAACAGGCAGCATGCTCACAAAATCAGAGAGGAAGTGAAGGTGTAATGCACGTAAAAGTAACATGTGCAATAGTGTAAAACATTTTTCATTAGGCAATTAATTTCCTTTTATACAAAAATATGAAACAAATTAATTTCTAAACCTACACATCCATAATTAGCAAAGCAATACAGGCGTGTTTACTGAGGGCTACATATTTACCTCTTCCACACTCTCTCCTTGGTTTAAGGAAACACGTTTTGTTGCATTCTTTCAAAAGAACAATTCAAACAGAATGATGAAGGTAACGCACCTTAAGGGCATTTTGAAAAATTCAGTTTATTATTAACTGAAATCTGTTGAGATTAAGAAACCACTTGTGTCATCTCACATTATATTCAGATATGTATTTTTTTTCCTTTCTATTCAGTTTTTAGGCACTTTAACACAGTGCAGGTAGCTGTACCTTTGATGGAACTGTAAAAGAGCCAGTGACTTTCACAACAAAGCTTTTGGATTCTGCCTTGCAAACAGTTAAAAAGCAGGCAGCAGTACACTGGCATCACGTGCACAAGCGCTGGCCGTGTTTATTCTCCCCTGTTCTCTAGTGGTCTCAGGATAAGAACTTCAATCTGCAAAATCACACCTGGAAGTCAAACATAGCTAATGTATCCGTGTTGCTACAGTAAATAGTCCTTACACAACGTATTACAGTTTGCTCTGGGCATTTCTTGCCAGGTCTGGTACAAACCTTATTCTTACATGCTTCATTCCTCATTGAAACCATCACAATTCCTAACGAAAGGCCAAGAAACTTCCTGGCAGATTATATTTTATTCACTAGATGATCACGCCATTTCCACACACCTGAAGTAGACACAGCAGGCTACTCCTTCCTCCAACAACTAATTTTCCAGCAGTGTAACCGTAACAGAACGACAATACATCAGCAATGCTAAAACGAGGGCTGGCTAGGCTGAAGACAGCTCTCTCTACCCTTTCCTTTACCTTTTTCAGTATGCTCGGGCTCTGGTTGATTGCTACTACTGGAGCTGACGCTGGCATCAAAACCCGTTGGAGAGATATTTCCCTCCGACTGGAGGTCTTGCAGCTCCCCCGCGACACTGTCCACCTCTATTGTGCTATCCGTTTCACTTTTAATGCTCCGTATCTCTTCTTGATTTGGTGGCAGCATCTCAGAGACAGTGACACTGGACTGATGCCTACCGGACTCCGTGACGGTGACAGATGAAGGCGATTCAGGAGTTGTAGGAGGAGTGTTTAGCACTGAATTACTGCCACTGCTTGGAAATTCAACTTTCTTTTCACCCACTTCAGTCGGCTTCTCCTCAACAGGTTTAACATCCACACCAGACGGCAAAGATTTTTCAAGTTCAGAGCTAGGCAAAGAAATGTCTTCTTCTGCAAGAGTCTGAAGCTGCTCCTCTGCTGCGGCATCCTCAGGAGCAGCATGTGGAGGGGAGGCAGCAGCTTCAGTGTCAGAGTCCGAGAACAACTCCTTCAGCGTTTTCTTTGGCCATTGTCCCTGAATACTTGACCAGACGTCTTTTCGATCCTTTGCTCTGGTGTTCTGAAGTCTTTCGTCAGAGTTATTGAGAAGCTTTATCCTTTTATCTCCCACTTCGGAAAATCCTGAGTAGAAAGTACTTGTCCTTAGAGACTTCCTTTTCTCCTCTAGTCCGTTGTACTTTTTAGTTGGAGTGATCTTCAGCTTCGATTTGTCTTCCTCATCTTCATCCGAGGAGCTGTTACTGGTGTTTTCTAAGCTAAGGGAGTCTTTGTTTTTGGACTTCTCATCCTTTCTATTAGGCGACACAGTCTTTAAGGATTCCTCTGCAACACAATATCTTCGTTTACCACGTTTTACCTGTGTATTTTGGTGTTTTGTCCACTACCTCCTTTTTTACGTCCTTTCTCTTCTTTGTGGCTTCGTCTTCTCCATCGGAGTCAGTATCTTCAGATAACGCTTCCACCTCTTTTCGCAGTCTTTCAGGAGATTTGGATCCTGACTTGGGCACTACTACATCTGTCAGAGCTTTAGTTTCTTCTGGGAGGGATGAACCGCTCTGTTCTTCTTTTAGACAGGGTTCGGTTTTATCTTGGCTTCCAGCTTCATGTTGCGATTCCTCTTTGCCATCAGCATGTACATTTGGGGCACTTTGGTCATCTTCCTGCTCACTATCATCAGAACTTTCAGAAGCTAATTAAAATTAAATTAAAAAAAAAAAGAAAAAAAAAGAAACAAAACAAGAAAAGTTTGTCTTGATTCTGGTTACAAAGAATTCTTAAAAAAGCAACTAAACAAAACTGTGTAGATATGAACACGTTACAGGGATCTCTAGTAGTATGTATTGTAAATGGTATCTGCTGAAGACTTCAAAAAATTATTTCCTGTTCTATTAGAAGTTATAATAGCTAGGTAAGGAACTAGGAAAATTCTGTATTAAACAGTGCATCTCCAGGAGTTTCTAAAGAGGTGAAGCAAGCATAGAGCACATCAATCCACAAAATACAAACTTCTGCAAAATTAACCACAACAGAAATTGAAAGATGTGCTTAAGACAAAAACTCTAAATCCTTCTTACGGGTTACAAATACTACTATCACACGCCCTTTTTCCAAAGCCCAGAGCAGAGACAGTATTTTCCCTGGTGAATCCACAGTCTGAATGGACAGAACAAAGACACTGGATAATCTCTAGCAAACCAACCCGATGACCAGCCTGGAAAAAGGAAGTGAAAGCAATCGTGAAAGGCACTTGGAGAAATACATGAACAACGAGAGTGTGGGACAACATTAAGACAATTCAGGGTCAGGAATAAAGAAACCGAGAAAAGAAGAACACAGTGATAATGGAGAAGGAATCAACAAGAAGCCCATTCAATGAGAAAAGACATGGATACAAGGAAAAACAATGAGAACTGCCTCCAATATATGGGTAACTCCTTGATTTGCCACTCACCCGCTTTTGCTGGCATAACTAGTTTAACTCTTCTCATTCTACTTCCCATCTGTCATTCTCAACTCCTCGCTAAAACTCACCACCTCTTTAAAAATGATCATGTAACCAGTGACAGAGAACAAAAGCAATACTGTCAATGAAATTCACTGAAAACATCAAAGTTGAAGCAACTGTTTTAAAAAGGTTTACTGAAATATGATGAACTTGGAGAAGAGC
>Ga0065711_1013176_pt1 | contig 11189 bp, 4 predicted proteins | sample Hoacrofraction12_FD_59098 | JGI IMG/M metagenome (GOLD analysis project Ga0065711, IMG submission 59098) | Hoatzin crop microbial communities from Cojedes, Venezuela - Epithelial fraction 12 v2 (version 2) | ecosystem: Host-associated > Birds > Digestive system > Esophagus > Crop | place... | reverse complement strand
GGAAGGGAAGGGAAGGGAAGGGAAGGGAAGGGAAGGGAAGGGAAGGGAAGGGAAGGGAAGGGAAGGACATCAGCAATCTGAACTCCTGGTATCAATACAGGCTGAGGGATGAAGGGATTGAGAGCAGCCCTGCCAAGAAGGATTTCGGGGTACTGACGGACAAAAAGCTGGAGATGAGCTGACAATGTGTGCTCACAACCCAAGGCCAACTGTATCCTGGGCTGCGTCAAAAGAAGGGTGGCCATCAGATCAAGGGAGGGGATTCTGTCCCTCTGCTGTGCTCTGGTGAGACCCCACCTGGAGTCCTGCATCCAGCTCAGGAGCCCTCAGTAACGGAAAGATAAGGAGCTGTTGGAGCGGGGCCAGAGGAGGCAGCAACAATGATTAGAGGGATGGAACACCTCTGCTATGAGGAAAGGCCGAGAGAGTTGGGACTGTTCAGCGTGGAGAAGGGAAGGCTCTGGGGAGAGCTTATTGCTGCCTTTCAGTGCTTACAGGGGGCCTGTAGGAAAGATGGGGACAAACATTTTAGGAAGGCCTATTGCGATAGGACAAAGAGTAATGGTTTTGAACTAAATGAGGGTAGATTTAGGCTGGATATAAAGAAGAAATTTTTTGCAATAAGGGTGGTGAAACACTGGCCCAGGTTACCCAGAGAGGTGGTAGATGCCTCATCCCTGGAAGCATTTAAAGTCAGGTTGGGTGGGGCTCTGAGCAACCTGATCCAGTTGAAGATGTCCGTGCTCATTGCAGAGGGATTGGACTAGATGATCTTTAAATTCTCTTGCAATCCAAAGCACTCTATGATTCTTATCTGGAAAGCAACGGCCACAAGAGTCTGCGAAAATGAGTTTGTAACACCAGTTCAAGGGTTGGTTCCTCTGTCTCTTTGCACAACTTGCTCATTTATGTTTGGAGTAATAGTACTCTAGTTTGATTTCTGGCTGGCCCTATATAAAAGTACAAGAGAAGCTTATATGTCGTTTAGTATCTATGCTTTCCTGGCATTTAGAGCGAGGTTGTTGTTAAGTGGCAGAGGACAGCAGGGAAACACCAAAACAGCTGTGCTCCACTGCCTCTTTTGCCCACATGTGAGCCCTCAGAAGAAGCCGGGCTGCTGCTGCCATGAATGGAGTAGCTGGAGATTGTGGGCATGACTGTCCAGGGCCCTCTCTCAGCAGGAGTAGAAAGGCTGAGACGCTTGGTCTTTCCTGCCAGCTCTGCCCAACCTCCATTTTCAAACTCTCCTTTCCCACATCAGGACCTGCCTGCTCCCCTCTCCTCATTCCAGCACGTCAAACCTCAGTGTTGCCTGGGTAGCTGAGAAACTTTTAACCATGTCTTCCAGACCAAATACATCCAACTTCTAGGCAGAGCACATCACTCAGGGGATCCATCAGGTGCCAAGCAGCCCATCCACCCCAGAACCCCAGACCTCACAGCAGCAACAAAGCACAGGGCTTCCTCCCTCCCCTTAATAATCTGCATGGAGTGTTTCCATCAGTTCCTCTAAGCTTCTTTTCCCCCAGCATTTTCTCCAATGCAAGTAGTTCTCCTAGTTTCACCAGTCTTTGTGAGGAATGCCAAATGGTCAGAGCCCTGTGATGCTATCTCAGAGTGCGGGCTTATTATTTCTCACTGGCCCCACTCCCTTCTTGCCATTCATTTGAGGACTGAGAAGTGGCTGTAGGTAGAAACTGGCGTTTAGGTTGTTTTTACAGACATTATTACAATGTCATGGCAAGGTGTAAGGTAAGGTTGTTGAAGAAAGAGATTTGGCAACTGCATTTATTTTAACAGGCAACACAATTCCGTCCATTTAAAAACAAGGCAGGTTTGTAAGTGCTTCTGGGAATCAGCCCTGAAAATACTGGTGTCCATAGGCTCTCTAAAGTGTAATTAAGGTAGGAGTTGATTGACTGAAGAAAAATAGAACGTCAGCAATTAAGGCAATTATAGAAAAAAGCAGCTCCTTTGCATTATAGTTCTAGTTTGTGTTCAAGCTTGGAAACTTTCTCAAGGAAGAGAGATCCTATGGCCTAACCACTCTTCAGCCAATAGTAAAACCCCTCATTGGCTTTAGCACAGCCAAAAATCAACCCCAAAATAAAGTCAATGCCAAGGAAGGCTCTGATGACACTGCTTTACAAAGGTTTCACTTGGACGAGTCTCCTCTAGATCACAGTGACAGTCCATAAATTGGAACACCCTTAAGTTGGCCTGAACTTCTGAACTGGAATAATCCAAATCTGATATTGGCAAGAGAGTCATCCTGTGTAAACCTAACCCACATCAGCTCCCCAGTTTGAGATCCCTCAGTCGAGTTGCATTTCATGTCCTTGTACCATGTTTCATGTTCTCTCACTCCGCAGGATGTCACCCACAGCACTTGGAAATCATGTTCACAAAAATGGACACAGACCACAGTTGCCCTCAGAGAGAAGTTATCTTCATGGTTGGCATGACTCATCTCTGCAACCTCAGAGCACGGCCATTCCTTTAGCACATAACCTCTCACCCACCATTTGATCCATGTTGTGCTCTCCTAACTCAGAGAATATAATAGCTGGGTCTACACAGCATGTATGGAATAGGTCTTCCAGCTTACACAAAGCTCCTGGAGAAAGCTTTTGCTTTAGAGATCTGGCGTGCACACATATGACCCCAGCTGCAGCCTGTAGCTGGCTTGCTTCAAAACTTCCTTTATAAAATAAATCAGAGGTTCTCTCCAAATTCACTAAGAGAAAAGTACCCCAAATGTGTTTATTGACAGTGGCTTTTTTCCCTTCCAGATAGGGTTGGAAAGAACTTCTGCCTCTGGAACCCGACCAGCATCTATGACACAACATTAGAAACACAGCTGGGCAACTCCAAATATCATCTCTTGGAGCTCTCTCTTTCATTTTCTTTTTTTTTACCCCCTCTTTCCCCTCTGCCATATTGTTTCCACAATTTGGTGCAAGCACATTAAATGAAAAGCATGCAGTTATGCGTTTGGAGAGGGGAGAGAATCACAGCAGTTGCCAATGACCTTGTATCTTGAACTGTATTGTAAATATTTCTCAAAACACTGGAAAGAAAATTGTTACCGTTACCCTTAATTCATAGATGGTCAAATGGAGGCCCAGGGATGGAAAATGAGCCGCTGAAGACCATTCAGCAGGTTCATGGCAGTGACAGACATCTCCTGAGAGCTATCCAATAGTCACAAGACCTCACGTTAGTTGTTTTGCAGAGTTTATAGAAATTATCTGTTTTGAGCCCGAGAAAAAAACACCCTTGGAAAGCCTGCTGTGACCTCAGAAGTTCTTTCTTCCCACCATTTATTTCCTAATTGCTACCACAGTGTCCTGTAGATGTTCATAAGGAGGTGACTTGCAGAAGCACCTGTACCATCTGTCACCAAAAAGCGCTTCTGGGAAAGGCTTCAGGGATCTGCTGGTCTGCAAGACATGACGAATGCCATGTGATATTGTGGCAGATTTCAGAAGCAGATGCACACTCGCTGACAGGAGTTTCTGTTTTCCACTTCAATTAAGCAGCAGAGGGAAAAGAATAACCACAAGGAACTGTTAAACCAAATTGCTAACAACCTTCAGCCCATCAGGGTCACTGACAGCTTCTGCAAACTGTTTGCAAAAAGGGTTTCTGGTAGAAAAATAAAGATTTAGGGCCAGGCCTGGCAAAATCTCAGTCCCCCCTGAGAGGTGCTAAATGTCCTCAGATCCCCATGGAGACACTTGCTAATGTTGTGAAGTTATTACGGGATAAATGAGGGCACAGTGTGGGCAACTTGCCTAACTGGGGAAAAAATAATACTTCTGACACTGTGTGTGACTCTGACCAGAACTGATGACCCCCAAGATCCAGCTCCAAAGCCAGAATAGTTGGTTACAGTCCCGATGAATGCAGTCCTGAAGAATGCTTGAGTTTTAGCTCGTACAGCCAATGGCCCTGCTGGTTTTTAGGTACCTAAATCCACCACTGAGACACCATTAACACCATGGGAGGTCCTTCTCAGCCTCACACGTGGTGGGCTGTTGCATTCATTCAACCGCTTGAACCCGGTGCCGTCCACAAAAGGAGAGCTGCTCAGAGGGCTGGTTGCAACTGCAGTAAAATGTCATTCACAATAGTCAGGAATGCCTTTCTCAATCATATGGTCCATTTCTTTCAACACAAAACTGTGTGCATAACCAAAACTGCCAGCTGCTAGACGGAGGTATGACTGGTGTAAGCACCCAGTCTCAAAAGATACACTGTGGTGAGACCATGAATTCATCTCTCCAGAGAGGATGCTAACCAGTGGCCTCTATGGCCTCATAGTACACAATTCCTACAATGAAGCAGAAATTTGAAGATCTCTGCAACAACCCCACGCTCCCTGAAATGGGGGTTTAAACATTCTTCTCCAACAGGGATTTGGTTATATCATGAAACATTACCTAACTGCTAGGTGTCAAATCAAGAAGATTTGACCCCAGGGAGTACAGACTGGAGCAAGAAGTGCAGGAAAAACACAGTATGTAAATGAACTCTCTTTCTCCCTAGTACACATGCTCCAGAGCAACAGTTCTGCTGCTTGAGAAGGGGAGTAATTTGATAATGAGACAGATGCTGCCTGGTGAGTCTTGCACTGTGATACTGGGGAAGATTCCTTGAACATGCACAAAATACCCATCACCTTAGCAACAAAATATCTGAGGTCTCTCAGAAAACACTTTCTGTTCCTTGGAGTCCAATTTTTAAGATACGTTCTTCATCCGAAAGACTTATGAGAGATGTAAAGACACATCCACCTGGATATTTAGATTGAAATTAGGACAGTACGTAACAGCTGTCTGCACTGCAGACACACACATGCACACACAAACACGCCCCCGGCAACTCTGGTAGCTCTGCAGAGTTACCAGGTAAAGAGACCAACCCTATTCTATCTTGTCCTCCTTAAGGATACAGGTATTGAGGAAGCAAAACCTTTGCCAGCCATTCCATACTTCCTTCTTTCTGATTTCTGGCTGCTGACACACTAAACCCTATGTCCCGGGAAGACATAGAGGCAAGTCAGACCATTAACCTTCATCTTCCAATAGTCAGGCTTGTGATTTTGGTTACATTACACCGGTGAGCCCAGAAAACTTCTTGAACAAAGCAGAACAGCTGGCCACTTCTGGCCCATGCTATGCATTAGTGTAGACATAACCTTAGGGAATTTTGAAACCACTAGTGTGGCAACTGTCCTGCATCAAGATACTTGTTTTTTCCAGGAACGAGGCTTCTTCCTAAGTATTTGGCTAGTACTGGTACTTGCAGTCCCCTCCAGAACAGGGTTTAAATATCAACTCCTTTAGGCAAGACAGACACTTCAGAAGTGACCACCACCAACACCGGTGATGGACTTGCTCAAACACTCTGACCCTTCAGAGACAAAGGGAGATTTCAACTGACTGTCTTGGAAACTCTTAGGTACTTCAACACCTCAAGCGGAAGTGAGCTGCTCCCTTGTGCTAGATTTTGTGTACATGATTGCCCTCTTCTGGGGCATCTCAGAACAGTTCTCCTCTGCCTGAGAACATCAGCAGATTCATCTTCATAGATGGAACCATGCTCTGCTGTCACACCCCTTTGCCATGAGCTAAATTCTCATTCCACCATTCACCCTCTATTGCTGCTTAAAACCTCCCAGGGAAGAACTTTTTGCCTCATTATCATCCTAATCCCTCGTGTTTATTTTTATTTAGGACATTCTGTGTCCAGTTTGTCTAACAGAGGTTACCCAGTGGGCAAAGGAAAAGCCCACAGGACCTTCAGGACACTTCTTTTTCAGGTATTTCCTGGAACAGGAGTCCTGGAGACTCTCCTTCCTGCTCTTTTCCCAAGGCATGTATTTTCCTTTTTCTGTTGTAAAGGTCTTACCCTGACTCTGTGGCATTAGGAAGGGCAATGTGGCTGGTATTGGCAATGATAAGGCTGTGCTGTGAAGCATCCTGAGAGACCATCCCATTGAACAGTGGACATGGGTTCTACTTTCACCTGTAGCAAACAAATACAAAACAAAAAAATCTTCCCTTCCGTGGACCTTGCCACCCACCTTGTGTCTATCTGACTGGAAGTTCTCTAAAATCAGGTAAGTCCTTTTCTAGTTGTTTGTCCCCATAATTGTAAATTACTGTGGCCTCCTGCAGGGAGTTTCATGGCAAATGAGGAATACAGTCTCTTGAGTTACTCCAGCTCCATCCACTGCATTATCTCCAGTAGGATGGTTCTTTCTGTCTCAATGCAGAGCTGCCATCATGTGCAGAAGCGTGCCAGGAAATCCTGGTGTCTTGTAACTGGTTTTAAGACTCCTGTAGGATTTTCATTGTCAGTAGGAAAAGTTCATTTTTTGCTGTAGCAGAGTCCATGGGAGCAGGCTTGTGAATTATGCACAGATGAAAAACCATCACACTCTCTGGGCCTTTCTTTTTAACAGCTTTTCCCCCAGGCATCCCAGAAAGATGGGTCAGGCACAAGTGAGGTTGTGTGCAGCTGAGAAGCTGCTGGGGAGAGGAGTCTGCCCACAGCTAGATGCTGGGAAATTTAGGGTCTGTGTATGAGCTTCTGGTTTTGAGAGTTTTGCAGAAAGCCTGTCAGCTGTGTGACAGGTTCTGAAGGGCTACAAAGCAGATCTTTGGAGAGGAAGGCTTTATGTGATCATGAAACCATAGGCATTACCATGGTGTGATGAACTAAAATGATCCGTGAGGCTTGGAAGCTAGAGAAAAGGTTTTTGCAGATGAGGAGGTTGTGAGGTGGTAAAAATTATTTATTATGGTTTCTCCTCTGTACTGGCCTTTTGGAGGGCAAGATTTACAACTCATGAGACAGAGCCTCCAACTGCTTAGTTTGAAGCCCAAAATAGCAATCATGTCCCCCATAACAGGAGTGAACCATTATGTATTGGCCTTCTATTAAGAGGATTACAAGTCCTATTTTTAATTCCTCTCTTATAATGAGGCAAACTGCTTCCCATCTTTCCAGAGGCTTAGTATCACTCACCAACAACTTCCTAGACAATGCCTGGACTCCTTCGCTTGAACGGATTAGGTTGTCTTTGACGGTAGAAAGCATAAAGAGGGCTAGACCATATACACACCTGTACTGAGATCTATTTTTAAACGTATCCTATGCTGGACGAGTGATGAAATGCAGAGGCATTTGTTGCTCATGGTCCCCTGACATACAGAATCTTGCTATAGATTCCTTTCTTTCACTGAAATATTGCTTTTAACCACACTATCTTCAACCACTATACTTGCTTTTACACCCACCATCTTCCAACATGATTTCTTATGTTTATGACAAGTATGACATTACCTGTATTTTGTTTCTTTAATAAAAAAATGGTTGAAAATATGGGAAAATGAGAACTGCAAAATCATCTGAAGTGTTCAGTCCCTGCCTCCAAAGCAAAGCTGCAGTTTTCAGCATTTCTACATCCTTCACCAAGATGGCAACACTTACGTCTGGAGTTCTCCATGATATCTCTGAGTGCGAATTAAGATGTCATTATTTTGAAACAGTAGGAAACATTTCAGAAGATAGTGTGATTTGGTATAACTCCACAGAAGTTAATTTACACAAAATTACTTCAGCAGAAGGCCAAGACCATTATGTTTGAAGAAAGAAATATTTTATACCTAGCCAAGGGTTAAAATTTTTGCATGGGGTAAAGCGTAGTTCAGCATGAGGACCACCAGTGTGATGCTGAGCTAGACTTCAGAAGTAAAGGTGTGAGTCCCTTCAACATGAACGCATGTAGTTGCTTACGTAGCTGCAACCAGCAGCAACTTTGGATGGGGGCTTTGCACCACATGATAGCTGCTGGGTTACAGAAGGAAATGTCCACCAAAATTTCTACAATATCTACCACTCCTATTTGCACAAGACAGAGGGGAAGGTGTCTTAAATGAGGCTCTGTCTATCTCAGTTTAAGTGGGAAGTACTGGTAGGGCATTTTAACTCATTCTTGAAGTAGACTTTCAGTCATAAAACTCTATATGTGTACACACATTTGACTGCAAAAATATACATATGAATATAGTGAAAACAAAGGAAGTGGGGACTACAAAAGAAGTTCCTCATTTGCAAAACCAGGAAGTCAACATAACTACATTATATGAAAGGCACTATCTCAGCTACTTTATCAGCTTGGTCTCTTAAGAAGCTGAATAGACAAAATAATACATTTTATTGGATGAATAAAGAAACCTATGTGCTAAAGAATGTGGACATAGACATACAATTGTAGATACAATTACTTGCAAGAATTAGTCAGTGGAGATATGAACATTAACATTATGTGTGACCCTATTTGGCATAAATGTGGCACTGTCAGCTACAACATCCATGTAGGTCTTCTCCAGGGTAAGAAAGAATCTACTGAACATCAAGTTTCTGAGACCCACCTGATGGCCAGCTCTCCCTCCAATCCCACTTAGTTTTTTCCCAGTTTAACATAAAACCTCCACCATCACAGCCCCAAACATTTACTTTTAAAATTATTGAGTTTTCCTCTGAGGGGAGCAAAACATGACAAATTAAATGAATTAGGTAATGCTTTACCCTATATAATTTACGGTGCCACAGGGAGTGGAAGCACACACATCTCTTCAGCTCATACTCGGTCGCTCCTTGTGGACTAGAGCAAATAAACTAGAGGATCTTGGAGATGAGATGAGGGAGGGAAGGAGCCTCCCCCTTATTTTCTTGATCTTGGAGGGGCTAGCCTAAGCAAATGGCTACCAAACACCTGGAGCAGCACCTAATTAACGAGCGTGAGATTTTATTTTGGCAGGATTAAATGCTGACAAGCACCCAGGGTGCTGTGGGTCTGGTCTGCTCACTGCTGGGAGCAGGGATAATGTGCTATGTTGCATATCCCTGTGGGAACATAAATTTGGGGGAGGTTTGAAACAAGTACTTTGATGCACAGGTTTGTTGATTGACTTTCCCCTTGTGGACAGCTGGAATTAAAGTTGATTGGGCAGGGTGGTGTGCTAAAAGTTCTGCTGGTGTAACTGGACGCAGTTCCACTCAAATTCATTGTGATTTATACTGGCATGGGGGATGGCTAAAAGAAACGGCAAAAAATCATTGCAATGTGTTCAAAACCTAGACTAGGGAAAAGCTGATTTCAATAGAGGTCTTCATTGTGCTGAAGTCTTCATCGTGTTAAAGTCTTGGTGAGCAAGTACTTCTTCTGAGAGAAGTCTGAACTTTTTTCTGTAAGGCAGGATGGCCACAGCGGTTGACGCCACTGGAAGACCTGGTTTACTCACTTTTTGTGGGCCTTTGAGAGAATGGGAAGATAGACGTCACCTCTTCATTGAGTAAGGAGACAAAAACTTGTAAGCGAAAGCATCTATATTTAAATAAAAAACGCACACTAGCTGTCTCGGCTTGGCTGTCATTATACGGAAAATCCTGAGGACAAACCAATGGTGGAAGTATATTAGCACAGCTCCGTTGATACAGCTGAGCAATGCTGAATTGCTTGGTAACAGCAGTCCCATGCTATCTGCCAGGGGACAGAGAATAGATATTAACAGAGCTGAAGGAGTGCTTAATAGACTAAAGGCAGATTCACTTCCAACTATACTTTCCTTGACTGTCCAGCTAGCTTCTAAATATGCAGACAAGAAGACACTACCTTCTTCTCTCTAGGTAGTCAGTTACAGACCTTTCTTACTTTTACTGTTCCGTGGGTGCTGTGGGGGCATTGTATTATATATTGTGATTAATAACAAAATTATTATTGTTTCTAAGCCCGCTTATGCTGTCTGAATTTGATAATCAAGACTTCATATCTGATCTACCTGTGGATCTGGAAAGCTGATTATTTACTTCTTCTGTGCAAAATCTTTTGCTATTCCCTCAGAATCTCTAGACTAAAAGCCCTGTCTCCTTTGCTCTGACCTCATCATTTTTTCTTAACTTCTGATCTTTCCAGTAATTTCTCCCCAGACTTTCTCCAGCTGGTCCTGAGTTTACCCAAATGTGGTTCTTACAAAGAACTCTTAGGCTTTGTTTCAATATTGGCTGAATGTTTGTAGACTGTAATAAACACCCAGCTCAAGCAGACTCACGCAGAGCAGGATTCAGTTGGCTAAAGACAGGACAGTTTAAATGCTTTAAAGTATCTTTAATACCTTAACACACCTTTCTTCTACTTACTGATCCAAAAAGCGTTGGATTTCCCTTACATCTTCTATCCTATCTACAACTCCCGCATCTGAGATAATTTACAGGCACCTCAAATGATACTAAATGGCTGTACGCATAGAGGTAGATGTGATGAGTCTTCAGCACTGAAAACCTTACCAAAGACAATGAATATGGCATTAAAAGAAGTGAGCTCACCTGCAAGATGCTGAGACTCACACAAAGGGACTGCAGGTGACAAGTCTCTTAAGTCTCACTTCTGACGATGTCTTATTTTTTGCACTTCCCTGTTCCAGCACACTCTGCAATGTAAGTGGGATCATGAAATTCTCTACATCATTTTGAAAACTGTCCATAGCTATTGTCCATAGCTGTTAACCTGTCATCCAGGGTCTCTTGGGGGACTTCATTTTTTTCACAAAACCAGTCTACCTTCAAGCTACAGTAACATGCAAATTGAAGTAAGGAGGGGAAGAGCTAGCTGATTTTCTTCAGTTACTGCAGAGCAGAGGGTTTTCATTAGAGCCAAACATGATTCCATCAAAATTTCTTTCTCAAACACTTTTGTCACTGTCTGAATGGATCTTTTAAAGTGTTTGTGCCTGTTGCCAGATCACCCATTGCAACAGTATTTGTGGCCTCTTTTTTCCAAGTTAAACACTGGTGAGCATATTGCAAGGCCAATATTTATTTAGTATCTAATCAGGCTTGTTAAATTATCCAGGCCCTGCCAAGATCAACAATATAATTTGGGCTCCACACTCACCCACCACCACCATTCATCTGGGGCTGGGTAGGAGCTGAACACGTTGATAGACTGCCATGGCCATTAGGATTCAGAGGTGATCATTTATCACTGAAAATGAGTAGGAGTTGTGTTTTCTGTTTTCCATGCACCATTAGGCCTGGGGTGTTTGCACTTCATGGATCTCACTCTGAGTAAATACATTTGGAAAGTTGATTTCAATTGAGCTGAAACAGATTTA
>Ga0065711_1015161_pt1 | contig 11190 bp, 10 predicted proteins | sample Hoacrofraction12_FD_59098 | JGI IMG/M metagenome (GOLD analysis project Ga0065711, IMG submission 59098) | Hoatzin crop microbial communities from Cojedes, Venezuela - Epithelial fraction 12 v2 (version 2) | ecosystem: Host-associated > Birds > Digestive system > Esophagus > Crop | place... | reverse complement strand
CTTGTGTCAAAAGACCCATCAAGTTAATTCAAATTAAGTCAGGATAAATTGAATCCAATTGGCATTCATGCATATTTGTATGCATAGTTTAAATAAGCTTCTTCTGCACTACATTATCCTTTATTTACAAGCAAAACACATATGAAGTTTTGTGTTTTAATAAATATTTTCAAAAACTTTTTGAACTTCTTAAAGCCAGACTTCTGGGAAAAATCTGTCTTCTTTGGAAGGGCATTTCTAGACTCATAAAGATAAAAATTTGTTGGCTTTCTCGAGTTCATATTTCTCACGTCCTAATAAATTTCAAAACTTTGGAATCTATGTATAAGTATTTTCTCAGTAACAATTACAATAATATCTGACTGGCATTTGGATAAACTTAATAGCTAAGAAAGTGGTCAAGATAGTTACCAGATTGTAGTAACAAAGGGAAGTCCTAAAAATGAAGACTAATTTCTTCAGGTATTCACTTGCTTCTGAGTGTAGAAACCTGGGAATATGTATTTTCTTTTCAAAAAACTATCATTCCTGTTTGAATTCTATTTGTTGCAACAGTAATTGAAGTTGCATGAGAACCTGAGATTAAAACTAATCAAAGAGAAAAATCAAAGCGAATGTGTGTACTTGATTTTTTAAAAAGAAAAACTTAGAAAAAGAAAATCAATTTGATTTTTAAATTTCTAGCTTCTCACAGTAAATAAATTTTAGTCTTTGGTTGGCAGATATAAATAGCATTGTTTCCAAGTTAACTTTTTAAAATTTTATTTGTAACTTGGGGGTGGAAATCTGTTCTTTCTAGCAAAATAGTGACAGACTTTCTGGCTGAGATACTGTCAGTGCTCAATTTACTGGAGGTGAACTTTACGGTATTCTCACCTAAAGCTCAGTTAGCTCGATCTGACCCAATTCTAAAATCCTATTACAAAATCCCAGGAATTGTTCCGCAGCACATTCAGGTGTGTTCATCTTACGTGGCTGATGGGCGACACACGGTGCTGAGAGAAGCTTTGGTTTCCTGGAATTCTTCCAAGCGAAATGATGAGGGAACGTGGGGGGATTATCTCACGGCGATGAACTTGCCGTATTTCTGTGAATTCTGGCAGAGAAAGCTGAAAGTGACAGCAGTAGAACAAATTGCTAATTTGAAGGAAAAAAGGGGGTTTTGGTAACTTTTAAATGGGGTTTTGTCCCCTTGCTGTTTCATGTATTAAAACTTCCACAGAATACTCCATACGCTGCCGTAACTGCAGCTGCAGCCCTGGCCTGCAAAGCGGTTGGACCTAAAGCTCGGTGTTTAGCTGCAGATTTTTAAACTCTTTTCAGGAGAATGTCTGTGATGAGGCTTCGCAGCACGGTGTCAGGGGTCTTATGGATGCCACTGGATGGCATGGCATACGTAGGTAGAGATACATTTCTGAAGTCTTTATTTTTTCTAGCAGTGCTGAATAGAATGCATATCTTGCATTTATACAGTACCACTTATTCAGAAAAACACCAGAGCCAAAACAACACTTTTCAGACTTTAGCTAGCAGATAAATCGAGATCATTCCACCCACCATGGAAACACAACTGTCTGGTTTAACAGTGCACAAGATTACAAAATAACTGGACAAATGAAAAAGCAAATTATACACCTGCTCTAAAATTATAAATAGTTTTTATATAAATTGTTTGTATGAATAATGCAATTCCTCAAACATAAGGCACAGAATTCAAAGGGATGCTGCCAGAAAAAAATATTTTAACTGTATCCTTTTTACCTTATATGAGCTGAAATAGCAACAAATTTACCATCTTATTTAAATTCTCAGTATTTTATGAGCCTTGCAGCATGGTCGCTGTTGGCTTTTTAATTTTCACTCCATGTCAACTGCAAAAAGACCTACTTTAATTTTTTGGGTTCCATCAAGAAAAGCACAACATGCAGTGCTTGTGTGGCAAGTTCTGGATGAAGATTCAGAGCAACACCTAACCTTTTTCAACGAGCAATAAAAGGAACTACCAGATACAAAACAGCTTGTGTAGCAGGAAAACTTCTGAAAATATTTAATTAGCTTCACGGGCTTTGCTGCAGAAGGGTCTCTGAATTTTGTCTTCAGTTGCCAGCGTGCTTTTGGCTTCACAAATGCCAGCAGGCTGAACGGCCAGCTGGCCGATGTCACCCCTGCAGTGGTCTGGTCTGTGCGAGACAGCCTGAAAACCAGAGTGGTGGATGGTAATAAACCGTGGTGGGAATCAATGATTATCACCAGAAGCCAAAATATCTCAAAGCAGTCCGCACGTGTGGATTCTGCGATCGCCGGTGAGGAACAGGAAGCAAAGTTTGAGAAGAAAAATTTATGCTCATCGATATGTCACCCCATAAAGCGTTACCCTAATATACATGACACCAGTTTTACGCAGTGGTAACCATGTTTTCATACCTCATCAAAATCCAGTGTTGAAGAGCATCTGCTTGGCTGTGTGATGTTAGACGGGGTGCTGCCTGAAGGTGAAGTTAAAGAAGCGACACCTTTCCTACTTGAAAGAGCATCACAGGTTTAACAGTGACAATATCCTTGTCTAGGCAGGCTGTGTTGCACCTGGACCTTTGTAAACGGAGTGTAAAATTTATAGCTGGTCTATTAGTGACACAGGTGCTGACAATTAACAATATCCATGTAAGTAAGTCATTGACACAGTAATCTAGTATTTCAAGAAACCTTAACAGGGGTTTATTAAAAAATAAATAGATAAATGTATCTATTTACTTATATGGGTGTCTTTGCAAAGAACTTGTTTTAAATATCATTTCACAAGTCATGCAACTTCTTCAAAGTAGCTGCCAGTATTTTGATCTAAAATTGCTGTTGCCTACCTACTTCATACCAAGATAAATAGTTTATAGGAATCTAACAGAAATGAGAAGATGTTCCTTTATGAAGAGAATACAGCATCCAGTCTAATATCTTTTCTGCTGCGTGTTTTTAAGCTGTAGCAGTTATATTCTGCGTTATTTTCTGTCCTGAGAAAGGATCGCCATTAGTAACCTGTTTCCTTTTTTTAATCAGCTCAACTATCAGCAAAAATAAGACACGTTCTGAGTAATAGTAATACTGAGCACGTCACTGTACAGTGCTTTCCATATTCTATTACTACCTTTACAATTATTAGCTAATTAATTATTAACAAGTTAATGAGTCTATTGCCCTAATTACCATAATATCTAACATCTCTCAAACATATAAGAATTCCACTTCTGAACCGCCTCTGAAGCAGGAAATATTGTCACCCCCATTTTAGAGAAGGGAGACTGAGGCACAAGGTTTTATTTCTGTACTCACATTTTATAATAATGGTAACATTAAAAGGTAATGGGATTGCTTTTAAAACAAAGTTATTCTAGTCATCATTGACAAGAAGATTAAGAAACCTAGCACAACGAGATTTAAGTAAATTTAACAAGGTTACAGAGAAATCAAACTCCTAATGCATGTGAAAATGCAAAATTCCTCTGGTGGTTTTCAGAGCAAAGCTAGAGAATACATTTCATTGTAATATATACTTCTGCCAGATTTGGGGGATTTATGCATAACTGATTTTCGGTTGTTATTAATGAGCTGTAGATGCTTAAACTCACCTTCAGAAGAGAAAGGAAAAAACTAGACTGGGATATTCTGCCTAAATGGGACATCTGGAATTCTTACACATGGACAAAAAGTCTGGGTTTTTTATGACTTTGTCTGTGCAGGAGTCCTGACTAAATGTTGAAATGATCTTGGAAAGAACAAAGTGAACCACGAGTGAAGATGGCCTGCTTGTTCCTGTTTTTCCGAGTACTCTAACCCGTTACAGTTCAGCAGCTTTTGGTTTTCATAATGAAAATCTAGCAATAGAAACAGTGCTAATATAAGCTAAAAGGTTGCCCAGAGAATCTGTGCCTGCCCCCTTCCTGGCAGTGTTCAAGGCCAGGTTGGATGGAGCTCTGAGCACCCTGGGCTGGTGGAAGATGTCCCTGCTCGTGGCGGGGGGGTTGGAACCAGATCCTTTCCAGCCCTTACCATGCTATGATTCTATGATTCTAAAAGTAAACAGGATTTTAAACACCAGTGGAAAAAACCCGATGCTTTTAAGATGAAAAAATGATGCTTTTAAGATGCCGGGAAAACAAAATGGATGATTGGAACCTATTTTAAAAAGGGGAGGGGAGGGCGTGTCCTCTTCCGTGCTTACTCTCAAGGCACGTTCTGCAAAGCCAGAATTCACTTCAAAAAGCCTGTACTCGGAAATGGTGCATTTCTGCTTGCCTCTGTTTTATTTGCTCTGAATTTCTCGACCTGTCTTTCCTAACAGATTTTCTCACAACGTTGTGGAAGAACTGCAGACTCCAGAACTCGGGTTTCTTGAGTGCTCTTTCCCGCCCTGTAACATTCTGACTCAAAACACTTGGAGAATGTGCTATTCTGCTCATCAGGCAAAACCCAAAAAAAGGAAAAAAAAAACCCAAAATGGGAGTTTCAGCTGATCTCAGGCGAATAGTTTTAAGGAAGAATATTGCTCTTAGCAGACTGTCTCTTGAAGTCAGAAGTTGCTTGAGTTCAGTGCTGCAGCGTGTAGTGGACAGTTTCAGTCATGCCACAATGTGAGGTCTTCAGAATAAACTTGTGCTAACTCTGAGTGAAGCCATTTGCCCTCACAGCTCATGTCTGCCTGTCTGTCTACTGGAATGCCTTCAATGCTGTGCAAACTTTGCATTTCGGAGCAGACATCTCAGCAGCTTTGAATCCTTGCCCTTCCCTGTGCCATCTTGTGTTGCAGTGCTAGTACGGGGGCTTTAATAATTAATATTTGGGCTGCCACGCCACGTTATTGTGTAGAGCTTCCCAAAAGGGTTTGGAGTGCAGAAGGCAGATGTCAGTGCTTCTCGTCAGTGAATTGTCAGAAAATGCTGGAAGAGGACTTACTCCTCTTTTTGCAGCGTCCACCTGTGGTGTGTGTTCAGACTGACTGCTTCAGCAGGAGGGTTGGACTAGATGACCCACAGAGGTCCCTTCCAACCCCTACTATTCTGTGATTCTGTGATTCTGACCTCTGCAGGCTCGCGTAATCTGCGAATAAATGTGTTGGTTGCTGTCCTCAGACGTGTGGTCTCTTCCTAGGAGAGGTGCTGCCCCTTGTGGTTGTCTGCAGAACGACCGCAATCCTCCGTCTGGCACAGGCTCAGCAAACTCCTGCCTCTTTGTGGAACCGCTGTTACTCACCCTCTGTCTCTGAAATCTCAGCCCAGTGGTTGGTGATGTGGACCAGGAGGAATGCTCTGCGTGGCTGCGTTCAGGAGGTGGAAACAGCTGCTTTGGGCTTGTGGAACTGCAGCTGGCACGATCTCCCGGTGGTGGTGTGTCTGGCCTCAGAGCTGCTGGAGCTCCTGCTCCATCACACAGCCCCAGGGCAGGCCTTTCTTTACAGTGGCTGTGTGACGGTGAAATTTTCCTTCAGAGACGAGATCCAGGGGTTGGTTTCAGGACAGGACTTCTGTAAAAGCTTCTGTTTTCGTCGTTAGCAGTCCTTTCTCCTGCGATTTGAAACACAGGAAGTTCCGTCTGAAGATGAGGAAGACCTTCTTCCCTCTGAGGGTGCCGGAGCACTGGAATAGGCTGCCCAGGGAGATTGTGGAGACTCCTTCACTGGAGTCAAGACCCGCCTGGACAAGGTCCTGTGCAGCCTGCTGTAGGTGACCCTGCTTTGGCAGGAGGGTTGGACTAGATGACCCACAGAGGTCCCTTCCAACCCCGAACATTCTGTGATTCTGTGATTCTGTGAAACTACTCTCAAGTCCCGAGGAAGCTTGCTGCTGGGCTGGCTAGTGGGGAAGAATTAGCTAGGAATTAGTTTCGGCTCAAAGATCTCTCAGTCTTCTGAAGAAGCATTCTGTCATTCGGAAATAGAAGTAACATTTTCATTTCGTTGTTGAAATACTGTCTTCTGGTAGGTATGTTTTGGAATAATAGGAATAATCTACTGAGAAATGAAGCCCAAGTTGTGAAATACTCTTTATCTGTTTTGTGATCACTGAGTAAAACCAGCCTGAGAGAGCTGGAGTAGATACATAACATCTCTGTTTTTTTATTTGCAGCTGCAGGCAGATGACAGGGAATGGCCGCTGATGGTGCTTTGAAAGGTCCAGTCACACCCAGCTTGTGGAAGTCCAACATAAAAGCTGTTCTCGTGGAGAGGTCTCGGCATTTTAAGCTCGCTGCGTCCAAGTGTCTCAGGTAGTGGTTTGTCTTGTTTGGGCCTTCTGTGAAAGGTCAGCAGGCTTTCCTCCTCTTCAGAAGACTGACATGGTGTAAGCCGAGGCACAGCGTGGTGCTGTTTTCGAAAAGCTTTTCAAGGCCGCCTTCACAGGAGATTTCCTTTGAGTCTTTCTGCTCTGAAGAAACTGAATGGAAAGAGTTCGTGCTCCTTTGGTTAATTCAAACTAGACGATGAGCTGAAGAGGGGAGAGACAGCTTTGGTTTGAGCCAGTTCTGCCCTACTTGTGCAGGCAAGCTCAGAAAACCCAGAATTTCTGTGATCCAGATTCTAGCGCTGCCAGTTCCATTTCCATTTAAGTGTAAAGCACCGAGCGGCTGAGCAGTGTGGCTGTGGATGGATTAAGCTCCAAGAAGCAGAAGGAGATGGCAGGGTCTCTTCTGTGCTCTGTCTTCTGTCGGTCTGGAGCGCTGTCAGCACAAACGAACCGTTTGTAGTTAACAGCCCGGAAAGCAACAGCGCAGAGTTTTCACGCTGTAGCCGAGCGCCTGTTCTGCTGCAGGGCAAGCCAGGCAGACGTTAGAATCCGGTTTATGCAGGGGAGGCTTTGCTGCAGTTTGTTTTTCTCCAAGGATCTATTGGTTTGGTAGCCTAGCAGAAGAANAAACAACTGAAGCCAGATCAGGAAGGAACCTCATGCGTTGGCGGACTCTCCTTTAGAGACCTTCGAGACCATTTTCCAGTTGGCATTCAAACTATTTCAACAAAATGAAAAAGATCAGGCTTCTTGTGTTGGTGAAACCCAAGGATTGCTTGCAAGACACTGCTGGTGTGTTGAGACGATAAAAGCGCGACGTTGCCTGTAAAGTGTTGCTTTTACATCTGTAGAGGTGTTCTCTGATGGCATGTTAATAGACATTCTCGTGAATTGCTCATTTTTTCCTGTCTTGATCTTGATTTCAGAACAACAACAGTTGGTGATGGTGAAAACAACAGTTTTCAGAATACACCGATGATAATTCCTGGATTCCCAAGAACTGTTTGGTAACTGTAAGAAGAATAATCCTGGCTGGAGGAGTTAAAGCTCTCAGCAAAACCCACTTTCTGTAGGTATCCGTACAGCACTGCCTGCGTTGTTAGGGGTTTCAGGGTGTTAACTTGCTCTGTGGATGCTCGTTTACAGAGGCTTTCAGATGGTATCTGTCTTGCTAGAGATGATGTTAGTTTTATGCTGTAAGGGGGTGGATTTTCATGTGCGTCCCCCAGAGCAGACAAGACATTTTTAGGCCTGCTGGGACATGGGGTTCGAACTCCAGCGATGGTAACTCTTGAGATGATGCTGTCGGGTTCGTTCTCAGGCTCGTTGTTCTGACACCTGAGGTGTAGATCCCATTTCCTCTGCATGGACAGGCTCCTGATTATAGGTGTTTGTTTTTCTAGTAAAGAGGGGTACGTGTTGTAGTGTAGACTTCTCATTTGTTCTCACCCCAGAAGAGTCTGATTCTCGGAGTCTGATGATGTCTCGCCTCTGGGGGAGGGGGGCAGGATACGACTGGTGTTCTTATGCCCCAAATCTGCATTTTTTACATACTAGCTGCAGAGGAAAGACCAAGGGCTGCCAGCTGACGACCCACACAAGCAAGATTTTTCATTCATAAGTGATGCCTGTTAGCTTACTAAAGACAGTGTCCGTTTCAGGCAAGAGAAAAAGAAAAATATCCCAAAGTATCCATCGCCTTTTGTGCAAACACGGTGAAGGAACGGTTAATCCATGTCTGACTCAGGAGGAGCAGCGTGCAGATGCGGATTGCTGATCTGAGCACGTGGAGTCTCGGACAGTTTTCCAATGTCATGAATAAACACCTGAGGACTTCCTCTTGCACCGTTGTGTTCTGTAGCTGTAAGTCCTAGAGTGATTTGTGACAAAGTAGAAACGTGATTTGGTGGGCACCCGGTGTTTCTCTTGGCAGGCACATGGCATTTTGGTGGTCACCTGGCATCTTGGTGAGCAGCCGGTGTTCCTTTTGGTGGCCACATGGCATTTTGGTGGCCACCTGGCATCTTGGTGGGCACTCGGCACTAGTTTTGGTGGGCACGTGGTATTTTTGTGGGCACCTGGCGTCTCGGTGCGCAGCCAGCATTTATTTTGGTGGACACCAGCCATTGTGGTTGGCACCCACCGTTTGAATGTACCAAGAAAGAAGAGTTTATGGATAGGAATGAACTTCCACTTTCACTAGACTGTCAGAATACAGTGTTTTGGTGTTCAGGTTTTATAATCTGCTTTCACTGCTTTATGTGGAGTACAAGTACTTGAAGTCCTGATAGTCCTTTCTTTTCGTCTTCTAGAAGACAAAGCGAGCCAGTGAGCAGAACACCAAAAGCAGAACGTGAAAACACAGTCTCACACTTTTATCTACACACTGCCCTTAGTTCTGAACAATGTACTCTTCTGTTACCTTTCCAAATACTAACTTAATACTTTTCCAGTAAAACATAGTGCATGTTCTAAATACAAATGTTTGATTTAGCATGGCAAGAGCTGCACAGTGCCACCACTTGCACAGTTCTGATGTGAGCATTGGCATTTGTGCCTAGCAATGTGTCGTATTTCACGTTGAACATGTAGGATATCTCCTGTATGACTTTGTGTTGTCCAGATAAGGTAGAAGCGAGTTTAGATCACGTAGGTTCAAGGTTTGCTACCTGAGCGTGATGCCGTGTTCCACACCCGTCTGCCCGTGGCAGGCAGTATGTGTGTTTGCGTAGCTCCTTGTGTGCGTTTTGTTTCTTGCAGTCAGAATTGTTTGGAGTGTCTTTTTTTGCCGTTTTCACAATGTAACACTTTTCTTTTGCTTGTAAACACTTTTTTTTGTCTGATGTTTTTGACTTGGGTATTCCAAGAAAGACCCGAATAAACATATGCCACACATTTTGAGGACAGTTCTGTGCGGCTAAACGGTTCCTTTTCACGTCCTGAAATACCTGGGCATTTGTTCCTAAATCCGCATAATTGGAGTGATATTGTTTGGGCCCCTCTGAGTTACATACATGTCTTTAATCACCTAAATTTAAACACCGTTGCTCCACAAAGCTGTATTCCGAAGTTCTGCGTTTGATCTTTCCACTTTATCCGATGATGCATTTTAGTTTAACAGTTCGCCTGCAAATGAGAATATCTAAAAACCCAGTGCAGAGATTTTGGCAGAAGGTTGGAGCCCGGTGCATTTGTGGGTAAAATCGCTGTCATTTTGTGGAACTCCTACCTGCAGTACATTTCTGGGCCTGGGTGACTTCGGGGTTGGAATCTGCTTTAATTTCCGAAGGGCTTGGGCTTTCTTTAGTACACCACCGCTTTCAATTGGGCAGCATTTTTCTTCAAATTTTCAAACACTGTCATTCTGTTGCTAAAATAGAAATAAGTCACGCAAGGAAATACCTGATTGGTAGTGGTCTAGATCTTGATTTGCCCCTTGGCTTGGAGATTGTGTGTAACTATGCCTTTGAAAATGGTCCTTACAGTAAGGAACTTACTGTGTGGTGTTTCTTAGGTTTCATCTTTCTTTTTAGTAGAACTGCTTTTTCTTCACTAGAATGGGGTGAGGCATGACACGAACCCCGGATCGCTGGATCTGATCACTTGATGAAAGCTGTTAGGATAACTGAATCTGGGAATTCAGAAACTCTGGGCCTGTGTTCTGTGAAGAACGCAGCCCCTGATTCTCCTGGAATAGCGTACAGTCAACTTCAGAGGGAAAACTATTTGTCTGTAGGTCTGGAAACAGCAAGTCTGACATATGGCATCCGTAATTCTATCATTGGTCGGTTCAAATTCCTATTAGGACTTGTATGCCTCTCAGTGTGACTTTGGGGTAGTTTAACTGGCCCAGTGACCCTGGCAGTTCATCTCATGAGTTTATGTCAACCACGTTTATAGCGCCTGATCTTATTCAGATGGGTTTGTATTTCTTGAAAACGGCTCTTTTTCTCTTTGTTTGCTAGCATGTGTGTAAACACAAACCACGTGTTCGTTAATAGTTAAATTCTTTTAGCCCTGTGTGTTGCCTGGCGTGTTTGTATGGCTTTTCTAAGCAACGTGGTACCATCAGCTAACACAGATGTCTCAGAATATCAAAAAAAACCAAACCCGAAGAATCCTGGAGTAGGAGGGAAGACTTGGTGTTAGTTAGAGCTAATTAAAGCAAAAGAAAGACCAAGCAAACCATTCCCTGCTTGTATGGTCTGACTGTCCCTGATTTGGGTTGCAGGTAGCCGTGGGGAGGGTGGAAGCCTTGCACCTCGCTTTGCAAGTCCCCTCTCTCTCTCTCCCTGTAAAAGCGCTGCAGCCTCAGATGCTTCCAGTGTTGGAGACGCCACTGGCTTTATTCTTGAAGGTAACTCAGGTCTTGGTCCGAAGCGTGGTGTTTTGGTGGTGGTTGTTGGTTTTATTTTTAATGCACGCATTTCTGTATGTATTTTGTAGCAGAACCTGGATCCTTAGTGCGGCAGGAATAAACCCCTGGGAGGCTTGCCATCTATCGTTGAACAATAAAACAAATTAAAAATTAAAAATTAAAAATTAAAAATTAAAAATTAAAAATTAAAAAAATTAAAAATTAAAAATTAAAATCAGTGAAGATCTGTTTGACAAGGATGCACAAATGTGTGCTGCCATCGTGCCGTTGCTACAACCAAAGCAATGACGTGGATCCCTTCTGGTTTAGTACTACTATTTCCGTAACTGTGAGGCTCTCCGGTTGGTATTTGTCCTTCAAGGCTGCAGAAACGCAGAGAGTTTGTTTGTTTTTCCCACCCAAGTTCTTCTGCTGCGTTACCTTAGGGTTGTACACCCATTTCATGGAGATGTTGCTTCTGTTTCACGGATTGGAGGGACTGGCGGGAAATACCTCAGTAGAAGTTTAAAGGGGGGGGGCGGGAAAGGATCGCTATGGGGCTGG
>Ga0065711_1011166_pt1 | contig 11190 bp, 9 predicted proteins | sample Hoacrofraction12_FD_59098 | JGI IMG/M metagenome (GOLD analysis project Ga0065711, IMG submission 59098) | Hoatzin crop microbial communities from Cojedes, Venezuela - Epithelial fraction 12 v2 (version 2) | ecosystem: Host-associated > Birds > Digestive system > Esophagus > Crop | place... | reverse complement strand
AGATGATAAAGACGGGTGTTATAATAGATTTTATAGGAATATTGTTTATTACCGTGCCGTTGACGTTGTACTTAGTATCGTGGTTGGTAGGTTAACAATAAATAATCGGAGGATTTCTTATGGGTAATTTAAGTTTGACATGGGACAGTAAGATGTGGTTGAAGCGTATGAATAATGCCATCGAAGTGTGGGAATATCGTAATGCCCGTCAGATGGTGTTTACTAATACTGTGGACATAGTCCGCGCAGGAGGGTATCTTACAGAAGACGGTGAGGAAGTAACTCTGCCTGATTCGAGTATGTTAGCCAGTCACAGTGCCTTCTTCACAGCCGAGATACCGATGTCTCATCACACGGAGAATTATGAAACGCAATATGGTGTAGCCAATGAAGACTGTCTCGCTTTTGCTCGTAAAATGTATGAGCGTGAAGGTGAGGTATGTGTACTCAACTTAGCCAACCGTCGTAATCCCGGTGGTGGCGTGGAGAACGGCGAGGGCGCACAGGAGGAGTATCTCTTTAGATGTAGCAATTATTTCCTCAGTCTGTATCAATATAAGGCATCATTAGCTGAAAGCTACGGACTTCCTGTATCTTCCAACCAGTATCCTATGCATCGTAATTTCGGTGGAATATATTCTCCCGGTGTTACCGTTTTTCGTGATACAGAAGCGAGTGGCTATAAACTGCTCTCTAAACCGTGGCAGGCTAATTTCATCGCGGTGGCAGCGATAAATAGTCCTAACACCATAGTGCGAGGTAATGAATACGTTATGGATGACTACTGCGAGGGAATTACCCGTAACAAGGTACGTACCATCCTTCGTATTGCAAAACAGTTTAATCAGAAAGTGCTTGTCCTTGGTGCTTTAGGTTGTGGTGTTTTCCATAATCCACCGGGTCATGTTTCACAGATATTCAAAGAGATACTGGCGGAAGAAGAGTTCCAAGGTTGTTTCAAGAAAGTTTATTTTGCCATCACCGACAAAAAAGGTGCAGAGGAGTCTAACTTCGGCTGTTTTGCAGCTAAGTTCGGGGATTATGTAGAGAAATAATATTCGATTATGAAGGAATTTGATTATAACGACCCTAGGGGTAAGAAAAAGAAGAAGAAAAAGCAGAAGACGATAGTCATACCTTTTATTCTCCTATCTCTCTGTTTCACGTTGTGGGGCTATGCCAACAACGTGACTGCACCTATGATCAATTCCTTCTCGCGAATTTTTCATATCACATATACCGATGCCTCCTTGGTGAATGTAACCTCTTACTTCGCCTATTTCGTGATGTCTATACCTGCAGCTATTATCATACGTAGGTTCAGATATAAGAGCGGTGTACTGATAGGACTACTTTTGTTGGGAGTGGGAGCTCTGCTCTTTTTCCCTGCCCGTCAGACGGAGTTTTTCTATTCTTTCTTAGGAGCTTATTTCGTGATGACATGCGGTAACGCCTTTTTGGAGACCACATGTAGTCCGTTTGTCTATTCTATCGGTGAGGAGCGCCATGCCCTTCGTCGACTAAACCTGGCGCAGTCGTTTAATGCAGTAGGAGCTTTCATCGGACTGTTCTTAGCTAATCAGTATGTACAGAAAAAGTTAAGTAGGATAGATGAGAATGTCTTTGCCATACTCCCTGAGAATCAGTTTAGATATATCGTGGATCATGACTTGGATGTACTTATCCAACCCTATATGCTTATAGGCGTCTTAGCCATCGCGTTGGCAGTGCTTATCGTTATCACCCGTGATCCGATGAAAGAGGAGGCAAAACCCAAGGAGAGTCTCAAGGAAGCTTTTGGCAACCTCGCCCATTCGATAAGGTTCAGGAATAGTGCCTTGGCATTATTCTTCTATATCGGTGCACAGACTTGCTGTTGGTCTTTCATGATTATATACGGCAAGAAAGCTTTTGTTGACGAGGGAATGAATGAACTGTCGGCAGAGACGGTGGCAGCACAGTATCAGTTGGCAGCGATATTCTTCTTTGCAATAAACCGCTTTATCTGTACGTGGTTGATAGAACACATCAAACCGAGTCTTATGCTCCGTTCTTTTGCCATCGCAGCTATAGCATCCCTGTTTGGTGCCATGGTGTTAGGCGGTAGAAACGGTGTGTACTGTCTGGTACTGACCAGCGTATGCATGAGTATGATGTTCCCGACTATCTACGGTATGGCACTCAATGGTTTGAAAGACAGGATGAAGGTAGCCTCAGCCGTTCTTATCATGATGCTTATCGGTGGTTCCATCATCCCTATGCTTCAGGTACTTATCATAGATAATTTTGATAAGATAATAGGTTTCCCTGCGGTCAACTTCTCCTTTATAGTACCGTTGATCTGTATGGTAGTGATAGCCATTTATGCACATATCGCATATATGGCATTCTACAACGATGAGGATGACAGTACCGTAGATGCTAAGATTCTCTCTCCTTCGAGCGAGAACGATAGCGATGAAATCTTTTCTTGATTATACTGATACCTTACCGGCTATATGTGGCCATGGATTATAGTCGGTAAGTTCGAAGTCTTCATATTGGAAACTGAAGAGATCCTTTACGTCGGGGTTGATATGCATCTTAGGCAGAGGACGCGGTTCTCTGGTAAGCTGTAGTTTCACCTGTTCTATATGATCGAGATAGATATGCGTATCTCCCGTAGTATGTATGAATTCCCCTGGTTCCAGATTTGTCACCTGCGCCATCATCTGCAATAGCAGGGCGTAAGATGCGATGTTGAACGGAACACCGAGGAAGGTGTCGGCAGAACGCTGATACAACTGCAGACTCAGTTTTCCGTTAGCTACGTAAAACTGGAACATCGTATGACAGGGAGGCAAAGCCATCTTATCCACCTCAGCTACGTTCCATGCGCTGACGATCATACGTCGTGAGTCGGGATTATTCTTGATAGTATCTACCACCTTCTTTATCTGGTCGATGGTACCTCCGTCGTAGTCGGGCCATGAACGCCACTGATGACCGTATACGGGACCTAGTTCGCCGTTCTCGTCAGCCCACTCATTCCATATCCTGACACCATGTTCCTGCAGATATTTTACGTTGGTGTCACCCTGCAGAAACCACAGTAGTTCATATATTATGGATTTAAGGTGCAGTTTCTTCGTTGTCAACAGCGGGAAACCGTCTTGCATATTGAAACGCATCTGGTTACCGAAGATACTTATCGTACCCGTTCCCGTACGGTCTTTCTTTTCCACACCCTCATCGAGAATTCTCTTACATAGGTCTAAATATTGTTTCATCGTAATCCTTTCTTTCAAAATTATTTCTCACAAGCGTTACGGAACAGCTGCAGCAGTTGCTCATTCTGTTCTTCGCGTGTCATATCACTATTATCGAGCAGTATAGCATCGTCGGCTTTTCTCAGAGGACTGACCTTACGATGCGAGTCGATGTCATCACGCTCTTTTACGTTTTTCAGTACCTCGTCGTAGTCAGGGTTTTCACCTTTTCCCTTCAGTTCATCATACCGTCGTTGTGCCCTCACTTCCGCACTTGCCGTTACGAAAATTTTCAGTTCTGCATCGGGGAACACCGTCGTACCGATATCCCTTCCGTCCATCACGATACCTTTCTCCTTTCCCATCGCCTGTTGCTGTTGTACCATCACCTCACGCACGAAGGGTAGGGCAGCTATCTTGCTTACGTGTGAGGCAACTTTCATGCCACGAATCTCTTTTTCGACATTCGTACCATTTATATACGTCTCGGGAACCTTCTCGGCATTGAGTTGGAAGGAAATATGTAGCTCGTGAAGATGATTCTTAAGACCCTCTTCATTGATATCGCCGTTCTCGTCGATATCACCTTTTTGTAGTGCGAAAAGTGTTACGGCGCGGTACATCGCACCCGTGTCTACATAAATATATCCCACCTCTTTAGCGAGATGTTTCGCCATCGTGCTCTTTCCGCACGATGAATGTCCGTCTATAGCAACAATAATCTTTTTCATTTCTATCCTTATAGAGAGTATGTAAGGTTTATCAATAACGAGCTACTGCTAATATGATATTTCGCGTATGCCAGTTGCACCTTGAAACGTTCCAGTTGCAGTCCCGCGCCCAACGATAGTCCCGCTCCGTGTGCGCTTCCACTCTCGCTGTTGGTATCGGTTATCTTCATCTCGTAAGCCCTTCTGGCATTATATCCTGCTGCGATATAGAAATCACCTAAGATGATATCCAGTCCCACCACGCTATGTCTCAGGAAACTATATCCCCAGTGGTTGAGATCTACAAACGTGAGCGAAGCCCTGAAGGGTGTTCCCGTGAAACGTTTTGTCACGCCCACCTGAAGATCGAGCGGTATAGACTCAAAATCATCGTTGAAAGCTTTTATCTGTCCACCGAGATTCTTTGCCACCACAGATGCAGAGAGGTCGAGGTAGTCGTCGTAGTAATTAAGACCTAGGTCAACACCCACCGCCATGGAGTTGTAACTGCCTATGTACGACGTGATAAATTTCGCAGCGATACCACCTGCCAATTTGTCAAACAGAGTGTAGGCGAAGTATCCGCCCACGGATATCTCTCTTGCAGAGAAGGTACCGAGGTCTTCGTTGTATTCCGACGTCTGTTTCATCGTACCGTAGTCCATATACTGTGCTGACGCAGCCCATGTGGCACGGTCGTTGATGATCTTGGTAAACGAGGCGCTTCCCGTAAACGCTCCTGACATATACGTCATGAAATTCAGGTTTATGCTCTTGTCCGACACTGACGCTATCAGTGAGGGGTTGTTGAACATCAGCGACGGGTCGTCCTCGATAATGGTGATATTATCTCCTCCTAAAGCTGCAGCGTGAGCACTCACGGGCAACCGCAGGAAGTTGTACACCGTCTGTGACTCTTGTGCCGTCGCTGACAGTGAAGACAATAGCATCATCGCGCCAAAAAGAATTTTCTTCATCTAACTAATAACGCAGGACAAGGTCTTTTATTATATGTCGATATCCAACGAACCGTATTTTTCTTCCAGTCGGTGCAGTGCTTCACGGGTTTTCTCCATAAAGGCCTTGTATTCCTCGCTGTCGGCATTAAACGGTTTATGGTTCAGCGCCTGTTTTATCGGTTCCCATTCTCCGATAAACCCTCTTGCATCCTCGCTCAACAGCGTCTGTTGCATCTGTTGCCATATATATTCCACAGCCTGTTCAGAGGGGTGTAGCATATCGGGTGCATAGAAACGGTAGTCACGCAGCTCATCGTTCATAATCTCGTATGCGGGGAAATAATATACCATATCTCCGTATCTGTTTATTATGTTGTCAACGGCGAGCAACAGTGTCGCTTTCGACAGTCGACTACCGTGATAACCGTATTTCGCGTATCGTATAGGACTGACGGTCATCACGATTTTTACGTTGGCGTTTCTCTCTCGCATCGTGTCTATACACTGTTGCAGGTGTTCCGTACATTCTTCTACCGACAGTGTTTTCTCCGTAAAGAGCCGTTGCGGTCGTTTCTGACAGTTGTCCACGATTTCTCCCGAGCTGTTTAGTATGTACACATGGTTGGTACCGAGTGTTATTACCACTCTGTCGGGAATCTTTTCCACGCGTTGTATCGTATGAAGCACGCTGGCAGGGTTATACATCACCCCAAACGGATTTACCGTAACGCGAAACAGTTCATCTTTCATCTTCTTGCCGATATTGTCGGCAAAGCAACTGCCCACGAACAGAATCTCCGCCCGTGCACCGATAGAGAACGGCGCCTCTTTTATGTCTACTATCGTTCTAAAATCCACCCTTTACTTTTTAGTGCGAAGGTAAGAAAAAAATCGTTTTTTGAAGGTTAAATCAGAAAAAAACTTTATTTTTGCAAAACGTTATATATGGAATTAACTTCTAATTATCAATTATCCATCATCAATTAGAAAAAGAGCGGTATGAAAAAGATATTTATTTTGTTTTTTGCTCTGTTACCAAATGTGTTATTGGCACAGCGTGAGTGTATGAATTTTGATGCGGATTGGCATTTCGCTTTCGGCGACGCCTCAAGTCCCGAGAAGGACTTTGGTTGCGGTACAGAATATTTCAACTATTTCACTAAGGCCAACTCCATTCACAACGAGGGACCGTATGCAATAAAATTTAAAGAAGACAGTACTAAATGGCGCAAGGTAGATCTTCCATACGATTTCGTCGTAGATCTGCCTTTTGAAGAAAAAGCCAGTTATAGTCATGGACATAAGACGGTAGGGTGGCAGTATCCTGCTACGAGCGTAGGATGGTATCGTAAAACCTTCAACCTGCCACAGAGCGATGAAGGGAAACATATACGTATTAAGTTTGACGGTATCTTCCGCGATGCACAGATATGGGTAAACGGTATTCTTATCGGTAGTGAGCCTAGCGGTTATATACACCAAGACTACGATATCACACCATATCTCTTTTTCGGCGATGCGGCAGATAAGACAAACCTCGTCTGCGTACGTGCTGATGCTACGTTTGAAGAGGGCTGGTTTTATGAAGGCGGCGGTATATACAGACATGTATGGTTGGAGAAGAGTGAACCGCTGCACGTGTCTACCGACGGTGTCTTCGTATATACAGAATGGGGAACGAGTCTTTCTGATGCAACGATACATATTGAATCAGAAGTAACGAACGACGGACATGAAGCGATAAACGGATACAACGTAGAACATCGTCTAATTGCGCCGGATGGCTCGGTGGCAGCACGTTGCAGTGCGCAAGGTTCATCGCTTAAACCTACAGAAAGCGGTAAGACGTCGGCTACAGTAAAACTTCATAATCCTAAGTTGTGGAGCTTGGAAAAACCGAATCGGTATAAAGTTGTAACAAGGGTAACATCAGGTGGTAAGGTTGTAGATGAATATACCATCAAAACAGGATTCCGTCAGATAAAGATGGATAAGGATAAGGGACTTTTCCTCAATGGTAAACACGTAAAACTGAAAGGCTTTAATAATCATCAGGATCACGCAGGGGTAGGCAGTGCCATACCCGATGGACTGCAGCAGTATCGTATGGAACGGATGGAGGAGTTTGGTGCCAACGCTTATCGTGCCAGTCATAATCCTATGACGAGTGAACTGTTGGATGTATGCGACTCACTGGGAATACTCGTGTTTGAAGAGAACAGACTCTTGGGAATAAATGATTTTGAGATGGATGTCGCTCTTGACATGGTTCGTCATGACCGTAACCACCCTTGTGTCTTTCTTTGGGGTATCGGTAATGAGGAATGGGGATTAGAATGGGATCCTCGCAGTGTAGATATCGCCAAGACGATGACGGAACGTATACATCTGAAAGATCCTACGAGAATGGTGGCTGCAGCATCTTCCAGCGGTCCTGAGATAATAAAAGGTACCGATGTAGCAGGTTATAACTATATCATGCAACATCCTGTAGACGAGCATCGTAAGAACTACCCCGAGCGTATAGCCCTAGGTAGTGAGGAGACAAGCGGTTGTGGTACCCGAGGCATCTATTTCAATGAGAAACCAGAGCTCTTTAACGGAGAACAGCCAAATGAAAAAGAGGGAGAGCTGTTGGCTGCTGCCAACCCCTCAGGTAGGATGCCGTCGTTGAACAGGTTTATGGATAAAGACAGCACCTATAACCGTATCGAGAGAGGATGGCAGTTCTATAATAACCGTCCGTGGCTGTTGGGCTTGTTCTATTGGACCGGTTTCGACTATAGAGGCGAACCAGTACCTTTGGCATACCCTGCTACAGGCAGCCAGTTTGGTTTGTTCGACTACTGCGGTTTCCCGAAGGATGAGGCTTACTATCTTAAGGCGTGGTGGAATCCCGATGAACCGATGATACACCTCCTGCCACATTGGAATCTAAAAGGACATGAAGGTGAGACCGTGAAGGTTTGGGCGTATAGCAACTGCGACGAGGTGGAACTGACGGTCAACGGCAAATCGCTCGGACGACAGACAATGCCAAAAGACGGTCATCTGGAATGGTTGGCGGAATACAAACCAGGTTATATCGAGGCTGTAGGTTATAAAGCAGGCAAGGAGATAGCCAGAGAACGTATAGAGACTACGGGAGATGCCACTCAGGTGAAGATGGAGAAACATCAGTATGGAGATGTAACAGTGGTGGATCTCGCGTTGTATGACAAGAAAGACCGTTTTGTTCCCACAGCCTGTCAACCTGTTAGTATCAAGATAGAAGGAGCAAACTTTATCGGTTGGGGAAATGGTGACTCTGCCTTCACTAGTACGGAACGTCCTTCAGATCCTGATGCACGTTCGATGGAAGTTACGACATTCAACGGTCGTGCGCAAGTGATACTTAAGACTACAGGAAAAAGATTTGATATAACAGCAGAACTTAGATAGTTGATAATTGAAAATTGATAATTTTTTGCTTCGCAAAGTGCGACATCCTCGCCATGGCAGACACCAAGCAAGCTTGGTCTGCTCATTTGGCTCGTCAGTGTTCTTTGCTTCGCAAAGTGCGACATCCTCGCCATGGCAGACACCAAGCAAGCTTGGTCTGCTCATTTGGCTCGTCAGTCGTTGATAGTTATGCTGCTTCGCAGCAGTTCTAATTGGTAAAGGTTTTCCAATCTTCGATATTAGCCGTTTCTTTCGAGAAGTTGACACCTACCCTTACAATCGGTTTACCAGTAAGAGCAAATCTGGAAGAGTAGTTTTTCAAATCGATTTGTTCTAAAGCTTCTGATGCCGACTTATCGAGTTTCAGTTCGATGAGGTATATATTTTTCGGTGACTCCAGTACCACATCAACTCTGCCTTTCGGTGTACGAACCTCTACCTGTACGTAGTGGCATAGAAGTGAGAATATCACGAAGAGCAATGCCTGATAATGTCCCTCGTAATCCTTGGCGACATTGTCTGTATAAGGAATTGTACCCAAAAATGTTTTCAAATGCTCAAAAACTGTATTTATATCATCTGCCTGAAAAGCATCAAACATATCCGTTACTAGCAATAGTGCAGGTGTTTTCTTGCTGCCTCCAACAACGTATGGCAACAGATTTCTCATCAGACCGTCACGTACCTCTTTATTAGGAATATCTAGAGTATAGAGATCTCTTTTCTTGTCATAATCCTTTATTGTTAGATAACCACTCTGATAAAGCAAAGGTATCACGCTAGTCATGTCGTGTACCGGCACATCGAACGATTCTGCCCACATCTTCTGCCGAGTCAGTTCCTGTGGTCGAAAACCGAATTTCTTCATCTGACCGATAAGAAATGTCGGCGTGGCGGAAGCAAACCAATAGGCTTCTATTTTAGTGCTTGTAAGGGCATTAACAAGACTGAAAGGATTGTATATGTCTGGACAACCGTCACAAAAATGATAGCCGTCATATTCCGTTTTGAGTTGATAAAAGCATTCCTCCTTGGAGATATTTAGTTTATCTGCTAATTCTTGTATATCCTCGCCATATTCCGTCCGCAACTCCTCCTCAGTGACACCACAAATGGCAGAATATTGTTCATCCATACTGATATTGGCAAGATTGTTAAGCTCAGAAAATATGCTTAACTGTGAGAATTTGGTGATACCTGTAAGGAAGAGAAAGCGCATGTCACCGTTGCACATTTTAAGAGGTGAATAGAAGTTGCGCATCATAAGACGTATCTTCTCTACCTTCTCCGTATCCTTATCATTCATCACGTCAAGCATCGGTTTGTCGTACTCATCAATTAGGACGACTACGGGCATACCCGTCTGCTGTTTGGCTGCTTGGATAATATTGGTCAAGCGAACATTAGATGTTCTTGCACATTTACCTATGTTATATATTTTTTCATATTTTGAAAGTACGAAATCAAGATATTCATTAAGAGCATCTATCGTCTCCACCGTTGCTCCGCTCATATCGAAATGCAGCACGGGATACTGTTTCCAGTCTTTTTCCAGACTGTCTATCTTTAATCCCTTGAACAGTTCCTTACGACCTGTGAAATAACATTCCAGAGTTGATACGAGGAGAGTCTTTCCAAATCGTCTCGGACGACTGAGAAAAACATTCTGGTACGTCTGCACCATATCATACATTATACCAGTCTTATCGATATAAGCGTAATTACGCTCTATCATCTGCTCAAAAGACTGTATGCCTACGGGATATCTTCTCATAAACTCTGATATTTTCTGCGAAGATACCATTTTTTATTGAATATTCAATATTTTAGAGATAAAATCTAAAAAAAATATCCGTTTTTCGAAAAAATGTGTACATTTGCAATTGAAGTATGATTTATTGATAACTTCTTGCTAATTTTACTATTGTATGAAGACGAGGTATTCTATATTTTACGGAACTACTGCAGTGCTTGATGGTGCAGCAGGTGTAAATGTATGTCGGAATGCCTGCAATACGATTTGTAAGTTACTGAGAATAAGTGATTTACAAATTGTGTTCGGGGGGGGTAAATCGTTAGTACTCCATAACTTAGACTTAATATTTTTAGGAAGATATTGTTCAGACGGAGCGGATATAGTGTCTGCCCGTCTGTTCTTTTTTGTGCCGTCAAGGAAGGCGGCGCTAGGCATGTTCGTGTGAATTTATTTAGAAAGTGAAATATGATCAATCTAATCAATAATAAAAAGGACTTAATTATGACGAAACGGTTACTTTTATTATGTCTCCTGATAGCAGGACTGTTGGGAGTGAGTGATGTTAAGGCGACGGATGTTTACTATCTGACGAGTTCCTACGATGAAACTACTGGAGAATTAACGGAAACAAAAACTAATCAGGCAAGTGCCACGGATGTAAGTAAGAGCACCACGGAACTTAGCAACGGCAATTACTATTATGTGTCAGGCGCCGTGACTATCAGCGATCGTGTCACCGTGACGGGCAATGTCACACTTATCCTTGCAGACGACGCTGAGCTGACATGCAGTGTAGGTATCGATGTACAGTCGGAAGGTTCTCTGACTATCACTGTTGGAGGAGAAAGTAAAACTTTCAAAGGTACTGGTACACTGGCTGCAACGGTAGGTGAAGATGAATATGGTGCTGGCATCGATTGTGATAATAGTTCCGTTACAATCTCTGGCGGAAAAGTTACGGCAACGGGAAGTGAATATGCAGCAGGCATCGATTGTGATAATAGTTCCGTTACAATCTCTGGCGGAAAAGTTACGGCAACGGGAAGTGAATATGCAGCAGGCATCGATTGTGATAA
>Ga0065711_1011142_pt1 | contig 11191 bp, 10 predicted proteins | sample Hoacrofraction12_FD_59098 | JGI IMG/M metagenome (GOLD analysis project Ga0065711, IMG submission 59098) | Hoatzin crop microbial communities from Cojedes, Venezuela - Epithelial fraction 12 v2 (version 2) | ecosystem: Host-associated > Birds > Digestive system > Esophagus > Crop | place... | reverse complement strand
CTGGGACGCAGAGGCTGGGGTTGATGGCTCTGGTACACGTGGGGCTGAGGCCAGTGGATCGGGGCACCACAACGCAGCCCCACAGAGCTCCGCGCTTAGGGGAGCTGTGGAGGTGCCAAGGAAAACAAGCGTGGTCCCCGCGGGGCAGCCGTAACCCGCCGGGTGAACGCAGCGAGTGGCAAGCAGGGCCAGGGAGCTAACGGAGCAGATCATGAGCGGAGGCGTCAGGGCTGGCTCTGGGAGCACTGGGAGTCGCGTGGAGCCAGTCCTTCCCGTCAGACCTGCCAGCAGCGCTGCTGTGAGGATTTACAGGGTTGTGGCTGGCACCCTCTGCCATCCCAGGGCCCTCGGGAGAGGTGGGGAAATTCGTGCGTGGTGCCAACCCCCTGGAAGGGTGGTTTGGTGCCCTCGGACCAGCGCCAGTGTCTGCTGGGATCTGAAAGGACCAGCCAGGATTTGAGGCTGGGAAGGGTGGGATTCGCTCCTGCTGCCTTGGGACACCCGACTGTCACCTCGTCTTCGGCTCCCCTGGCTCGTGCCCGGTGACAGCCGCAGGGCCCTGGCTTCTGGGGTCCCCAGCCCCTGGGGATGCTCCTCACCCGGCCGGGCATCATGCTGCCAGGAGAACTTGGTTTGCAAGGAAAAGAAGTGAATGCCAGCTAGGTGGCAATGTGCCACCTGCGAGGAGCTGGGTCTCTCCTCCCGTCTCCCCTGATTTCATACGAATCACAGAATGGTAGGGGTTGGAAGGGACCTCTGTGGGTCATCTAGTCCAATCCTCCTGCCGAAGCAGGGAATCACTGCCCCTCGAGTGGCTCTGTTCTCCCCTCCACAGCACCAGCGTGAGTTTGTGCCTTTCAGATCTCTAAAGGTCTCTGAAACCTCCGTGCAGGTAGCGAGGGGGTAGGAACATGGTCCCTCTGAGGGAGCGCTGCCGTGGCTGCTCTCGCCTGGGGACGGCACTGGAGGGAGCAGCCATCCTTCTGCTGTAACGTGCGAGTTACTAGCCCTTGCAGCAATGCTCTGCTCCCCTGAGCTTGGCTTCGGAGCAAGGCTGTGGCCAGCGCTGGAGTTTCCCCCCTCCTCTGTACGGGTTTGGCTCCGGGTTTTCGGGTGGGGAGGCAGCCCAAGAACAGGGGTTGCAGGGGGAGCTGGCGTCGCTGGAAGAGCTGCCCGCGTACTGTTCCTGCCGGTGCGCCGGGGCTCTTTATGTATGTACCAACCCAGCCAATTTTATAGCGTGCCCAGCTCTATTCATGGGAGAAGCAGGCTCGCGAGCTCCCGAGCTGCAGCAGCAGCATCAAAAAGACTTCTCCAAAGTGCAGCTGAGAGGCCTGTCCTGGTGCCCGGCTGCTCGTGACGCCTGCTGCAAGCAGTGCCACAGAAGTTATTTAGGAAGGCTCTTATTTTGAGCAAAGAGGATAATTAGGCAGGCAAAGCTGTCATGCAGATATTAATGACTGGCTGCTTACAGGCATAAAGAAGAATGAAGGTCTTAAGGGGCGCAGGGTTTGCAAGTCACCTGGCAATGCTTTCGGCCAGACGGAAGGAGCCGGGAGAGGCGACGAGGGGAAATGTGCGTTGAGACGATGAGGGTATTTACTTCTGAAACGCAGCTCCTTAGCATATGCTACCACTGCTATTTATAACCTTTGAATCGTCTTTTCGATCCAGATAAGGCCAAAAGAAGTATTTTTTTTACTCATGAAACTAAACAACCCGCCGCTGATTTCGGCAGAGCCTGGAGCGTGGTTTTGCCAACTGCTACGGCCCGACCTGCCTACGCTGAAAAAATGCGTACAGGTGCCAGGCAGTGCCAGGCCTGAGGTTTAAGGGCATCAGGGCTCTTGTAGCCCTCCCGAGGGAGACGTGGGGTGTTCACTGAGGTGATTTTGGATTAGCTCCTGTCTGGTTTCTCACTGGATACCTGGTATTGGGAAGGTGCTGGTGTGGGGGCAGCTGTTGCCCTCTCCTCCCGGCTGCCCCATCGGTGGTCAGGGCGGAGGCTGCATGTCGGGTGCTCCCGGCCCTGCTCAGAGCCGAGGAGCCAGCAGCCCCTGGAGATGCTCATTCCCCAGGAGTGGCTGTGCCCATGGACGCCCAGAAGTGCTGGAGATGAACTGAGGGCACCCGGTGAGGCCAGCATGCGAGGGCGAGCAGGGTCTGTCCGGGCATTTCTCCTCCAACAGCGATGGAGGGAGCATATGGGCCGTGGCCTCCAGCATCTCCGCTAATGAAGGAGCCACGTGGCTGCTGGTTAACGAGGGGCCCTCCGTCTGCCTGGCTCCCTCCCTCCCCAGCCCTTCACCTTCCCCTGGTCCCAGCGTGCAGGAGGGGAGACGGTGCCCGGCTGGAGCTGGAGCCTCCCTGCCCTGCAGCAGCTCTGCCGCCCGCATCCCTTCACCGACACCCCTCGCTCCAACGCGCTCGAGCCCAAGGGGTTCCCAGATCTTTCATCTTTGTATTTAACACTGAAGGCAATTTTGGGGGGTTGTTAATTGCAGTACTGTATTTCATTAAAGGGAGAGAGAGGGGAAGATTTGAAGGCCATCTCTAAATTGAAATTGCAGAAAGTCTAATTGCTGCTGACATCAGGGACCATTTAGTGCTGTAAAACATAATTGCATCTCTGAACTACTCTGAGCAGATAAGCATTCCTCTGAACACTCCTCCTGGAGAAGACAGAAGAGCTGATGAGCATCCATCAACCAGCCTCGCGAAGAAGCTGCTCCCTGCTCCGGAGCTTGCCAGGGGCTGGCGCTATGTCTCCAAAAATAAGAACTATTAATTGCTGTAGATTTTAAGTAAAAAACCCACGACGAGGCAGGGAGCTGCTGCAAGAAAGAAGAATTGTGCTCGTTCCTCGCTCCCGGTCGTGTTGAATTCAACCACATCCATGGAGCTCCCGAGGAAGGAAGTGCTGCCTGCGTGCTGGATCCGGTCCCTGCTGGGTTTTTGTGCAGCACTGGGAACATCCTGCCCTGCCTGCAGCAACGGACCTGAGTCCTGCGGTGCTGCTGATGGCACCACATGGTCCAGGTGCTGATGAGAATGTCTGTGTCCCGGCACGGAGTGCTGTCCCTGGGACAGGTCCCAGAACCTTCCATAGGACAACATTTTCATGGAGGAGCTCATGGTGATGCTGACTTTCAGAAATGCCCTGTTCCTTCCCCAGCTGACGCGGAGACCCGCAGCAATGCCCGTGGCTGTAGGTTCGTGCCAGAGGTCAGTGCTACCATCAGACCTGGGGGTTACAGCCGTCGGGGCCTGCGGTACCTCGACTCGGCAGCTTGTGGGGTCCATCCCTGACACGCCTCGCACCCTCTCCCCGCAGAGGCACGCGAGTCGCAGCAGCAGCCCGAGCAGGGCTGTGCACAGATCGGGAGCGCTGCGGGCGCTGGGCGAGCTCGGCAGCGGCTGCGGGAGGCTGCTGGGACTGACGGGGCTGCTTTCCAGGGATGAACCGGGGGGCTTTCAGGGGCTCGCTCCCGCGTGGCCCAGGGAGCCGGTCCTTGAGCTGCCCCAGCACTTGCTGCCCTGCCGTGTGCCGCTGGACCTGGACAAGGCGCAGCCGAGGAGGCAGGAAAGCACGCAGCAACCCGCCAAAGCGATCTTCAGCAGCCCTGCCTGGAAATGGCAAGAAATAATTTCTGTTCCTCCTGAGGAGTCATTTACTGACATTTTACATGGGGCTATAAGTGCACAGAATTACTTGCTGCCTTTCAGGACCTTTAAAATTATCTCCATTGCAGAGAAAAATTAAAGCAATGGAAGAATAGGGACCTATCTTTTATAGTGCATTAAAAAATACCCAGTCTGAAGGTTACTGAACCTGTGCTTTCTGTAAGGGAGAGCTAATCCAGACAATCCCCGGCAGTCTTTTTACTACTCCACTCTGATCTCCCTGGCACAAAATCCATGAGCAGATTATCTTGGGAGCAGCAATGCTGATAAGCAGGGGAACTTAAGGCTTTTAGACCTCTTTTTAATTAGTTCTATAGTGGGTTTTTTGTGCACACCTCGATTTCTCCCAGCGTAGAGCCTTGCTGGGCTCTCTAATGGCAGTCACACCACGAAAGCTTCCCTGACTTTGGAAGGTAAGGAGCCCACTCAGTCATTGCTTCCTTCCTCTGCGGGCTGTGCCGAAGCTCGTGGGTCTGTGCTGCAAATGTTGGTGCCTCTTCCATGTCCTGAGCGTCTCTTGGGTGGAGAAACTCTTCTTCCTGGGGTGTCCCAGGCCACCGAGGGGGTGAGTCTGCCACCGTGCGTGGGCCAGGCAAGGGCACATAGCCTGCAAGGACAGGGGCTGGCTAAGGCAGCAGAGCACAGATTTATCACTGCGTTTTGCCTTTCATCCCGCAGGTATAAATAGAAGCTACTTCAGCCTCCCCGTCACCCTGGGTGCTGATGGGAAATGTCAGCAATAAACAATTTCTGCCGACTCCACCAACAAGGGCGGTAGTGGTGCTGTGCCAGGACGCCGTGCTGCCCGCAGGCGCCAGGCACGCTCGCCAGATCCCACCGCTAAGCCCGGAGACGCGTCTGCCGGTTATGCTGGCCTCTAATAATTTTGTGGCCCACTGTATTAATCAAAATGCCCAAAGGTCGGTGGGAGAAGAGGCCGCATTCCTGTGCAAGTCAGATTTATTTTCCTTTTCAGAGCCTGTGTTAAATGCCAGACCCTGGCCAGCACCTTCCCATCAATCTCTCCCAATTCATGGGAAGGAGGGAGGGTCAGAACCTGCTAATGAGTTCAGCTCTCCTAATGGTTATTTTATCATTGGAGCAGAATAATCATAATAATAATGATGCATCCTGCCTGCTGTCTGGAGAGCGCAAAGCTGCCTTTGTAATGCCTGACAAAGACATTTATTTATATTTTTTTATTTGCAGCCTGTGTGATTAGAGGGCAGTGTTCAGAATAGCCCAGTCAAGTTAAATGCGTCTAGTAACAGCGCTTGGAGTCTAATTGCTGCCCTTTTCTTTTTTAGGCACTCACTCCCCTAATTAAAAGCACAATTGAGTTGCATCTCAGCTGCGAGGACGGGTGGGAGGAGGAAAGCGACCAAAGAAGGGTGGTTCGGCTGCTCTGCGGAGGGCCCTGTTCAGGGCCGGGTGCGTCCCTGGGTGGCTGCTGCAGCTCAGAGGCTTTGGGCCCGATCCTGCTGCCTGGAGACGGAGGGTCTCCCGCCGCCGGGGCTGGGTGTGCTGCCGGCGGGTTCGCGGGAGGGGTGAGAGCGGTGAGACCCGTGCTGGTGTGTTGGTGTTGGCTTGCCTGGCCGCTCGCTCGGCGAGCTCCGGGAGCGCAGGGCTGGCTCTCCAGCTGGGCTGCGGTCCCGTGGGGGTTCACACGGAGCTGTTGTGGGCTGCGACGTGGCTTCCACCCCTGGATCCAGCTGGAGGTCTCCTGCCATCTCCTCCGGCCCCCGAGCAAACTTGGGGCCAGTCTGCCTGGGAGAGGCCGTCCGGGGACGCAGGCAGCTTGGGCGCCAGCCTTGTCTCTGTCTTCACCGCTGGGCTGGATCTGTCCGGCATGGTAACGGAGACAGCGTGGCTGCGACCGCGCCGCAGACGCTCTGCTCCTGCCGGAGATGTGTCCTCGGCTCCCGCCGCCCCGCTGGGTCCTGGCTCTGGCAGCCGCGCTCGCTGTCTGCTCCGTAACGGCACCTTAGCTGCCAAGCCCCAAGTTAGCCTGATCCCTTTTGTCATCTCCATACGGCCGCGTTCTTAAGCAATTGGCACAGCATGTTCTGCTGATGTTCCCACATCCCTCTGCTGAAGGAAGACCCTTCCCTGGGAATCAAGACTCGCCATCAATGAAAAAAACCCCTGCATGGAGAAGAACCCCTCCAGAGCTGGGGATGGAGCCTGGCAGGGCTGGGAGGAGCCACGCATCCCTGTCGATGCCCTCGTGCCTGCTGGCAGCTCCGAGATGAATGGGAACTGCTCAGGGTTTGCTCACGGACCACCAGCGCTAGGGAGCCAGACCTTAGTCCCCACCTGCAGGTACAAGCATCTGCGGCTGTGGGACGGTGCTTTTGGGTTTTGCCCATCTTGCCGGAGCAGGGCTGGCTGCTGCCCTCGCCCTGGGGCAGGTTGTGGCATCAAGGGGCCACAAAGCTTTGTCAGTATTTCCTGGTCAAAGTGTGTTTTCATGCCAAGCTTCTAATTTGTTTTATAAATTGCCAAATCCAGCAGGCTAAGCTGCAGCCCTGCTTCTGCGATAAAAATAAAATAACAGCTTGAACTCGGGAGGGCCGAGCGGCAGGGCTGGCAGGAAGCGGCTGATTAAAGGGCAGGTGGAAATGATGAGGCTCCGAAACCGGAGGCTTCGTCTTCCGCTCTCGAGCGAAAAATGCAGATTTGCTGAATTTCATGGACTTGGCTTTTGCCTGGGTGCCGTGGAGTCTCCTGGTATACCCGCCCCGGCACGGCGTGCTGCTCTGGTGCTGCCGAACGCGGCCGTGAGCTCACCAGGGCCGAGCACGGGTAGGGGCAGCCAGCCACCAGCACGCTGCGGTACTGCTGCGCTTTCCTCTCCTTGTGTGATGTGGAGTGAGTTTGGCCGGTAACTGCTCTGGAAATGCCCATTTGGGCCAAACCCAGAGATGATGTGGAAGGTGTTGCAGGTTTGGCCTCACCCGGTATCACTTCCCTCTTCCCCGAGCTCCGGCAAGTAAACCCCACTGATTTATGACTTACCTAACGTGCCATGAAATTATTCTGGACCAAGAGGGGGTACATTATTCTGCCAGAAATCTCTCTGAATATTTGCTCTGCTTTGAAGGCAAGATATTTGCTGCGGAGCAATGATTTTTATTTGCTAGCTGGCGAGCCTGTGGCTCACTTGCATTTGGGCTAGAAGAGCACTGTGAAATTGTAGTAGCAAGGTTTCAGTCCCCTGAATACCCGCTGCCTCCCGGGACGTGTTGCTGCAGAGGCTATTTATGCTGGAAAAAAGCACTTTATTTCCTGCCGTAAAGTTTGCCTAACTTACCTCCCAGGCAATGAACCCTGCTTTGATATTAAGCAAAACTGTTCTGGTTTTTATTTGGGATTTTTTTTTTTTCGCTGCTCTGAACCTGCGTGCACAGCGGGAAGGTGCAGTTACCTTGGAAACAGTGGTGGGATGCTGCGCGGCGGCAGGGCAGCGCTCGGGCAGACCCCTTTTGGGAAGGTGGGCATGGAAAAGTGCGGGTTGCGGTGTCCAGAGCCACCCTGGAAGTTCCAGGCTGGTGGCAGGTGAAGCTGTGCTGGTGGAGATGTCCGGGCTTTGGTGAGTGATTCGGGTCCAGCAGCTTTGGAGAATATTGAATCATGTTTTGGGAAAGCCTGTCTTTTCCTCTGCTTTGGATTAGCTTGATGTGCTCAGATTGTCCAGAGGGAAAGAATTTCTTAAATCAAGTGTACTTCTGCTGCTGAGGCTCTTCTGGTTTGTTCTGGTCTCCTGCCCTTTCCCCGTGGTCGCGTCTCGGGAGCTTCCCTGTTGCTGCTGTTCCTGGGTTGCAGATGCCATGAGGGAATGCTGCTCTGATTAAAAGCTGCTGGTGTTTTTCATTTTAGCCATAAAAGTATTTCCATTCTCACTGGGTTTGATTTACAGTTTGCAGCCAAATTGGAGCTGGGAAGGGATCCCATTGGTGGCTCATTTGTTTGAAGGTGTCAGTGTACAAATATGCGTTCTGGGAATGCCAGCGGCACTGGAGGGAGGAGATGTGCTGACAGCGGCTGTGTCCCAGCCATGCCCGCATCTTCCCGGAGAAGAGCCTTCAGCTCCTGAGGGACGGGAAGCTGCTGGCTGCAGTGGGGCTGCTGATCGATGGACGTGACCCAAGTGAAAACTCATGGAGGCAAAGCCTCCGCGCTGGCCGCAGTGCCCGGGCGAGCCCCGGTCATTCATCCCTCTCGCTCCTCTCCCAGTGCCGTGCCACCCCCGCCAGCCAAGCGTGGGGATGGCCTCCAGCCTCCCAGCGCGAAGCCGTGTTTTGTAACAGGGCTCATAAGAGGATGCTTGAGGTTTTATAATGTCTGCAGCCATTTCTCTTGTGTCTTGATCCACTCCTTTTGTGCTTAGAGGAAGATGCAGTGTTTGCTGGGCCCTGCGGATTAATAACATCTTTTCTCCTTTGCAGCCACGCTGGGGACGCTGGATTTCAGCCTGCTCTATGATCAAGAAAACAACGCTCTCCACTGCACGATCAATAAAGCCAAGGTACATCCCAGCGCCGGGCATGTGAACAGCAAGGGCCCAATATGCCTGGAGCTGGCAACCTTTCTCCTGCACTGTGGGGCCACCAGAGCCCCGCCAAAGCCACGAGGCCATCTGGGTGCCATGGCTGTGCCCAGCAAAGGCAGCGGTGAGGGCAGCGNGTGGGGACGGCNGAGTGTCCCCCTGTCCCTAGGCTGCACTGAGACNNTGGTGTCCCCAACTGTGGCCATCCCTTTGCCAGCTCCACTTTCGTCCCGACGCCCAGCGCTTCTGCCCTCTCTCTCCCCTCCATCCCTGCCTTTCGGGGTGTTTCCAGCAGGACGGAGATGGCTGCTCGTCCCCGTGACGAGATGGTTGCAGCTATTGATGCTTTTTAGAAAAGCACCCAACCCGATGTTGTTGTTTACTTGACGCTGTGACTGGCTGTCAGTTTATAAATGGCTCTTTTAAATGCTGCTAATCACTGCCACAAAGTGCTCTGCCTCAGCGCCGTTTACGTCTGCGTGATTGAAGCAATTAGGGTTTTTTGCGCATTATGGAGCAGAAACAGATAACTGAGGTCTGGATTCTGCCTCTGGGCCTGTGGAGGGTGCTTCTGGGTGCTGCTTGGTTCCTCTCTGCTTCACCTGGCATGAGGACCAGAGCAGCGAGGGCTCCAGATCAACCCAGCTGGGCCCTGACAGTGGTGCGTTGGTGGAAGGAGACCTAAGTCCCTGCAGATCTTGGGAAGGGGTGGAGGGTTTTTACAGAAGACAGGAGAAGCTTGCAGGAGAACGGGCTGTGAGCTGAGCCCCCAGAGGATCAGCCCACGCCATTTGCCTTCATAGGATGCTCCTCTCCCCTCCAGCTGCAGCTGCCTGATTTGCAGCCCCCACCCCAGCGCCCACTGCTCTGGGTGCTGAGCTGGGTGCTACGAATGCGTGTCCCCCTGCCGCAGCATTCTCCCTGTCTGGAATGACACCCCGAGCCCGAAAGCTTGGCTTTGAGGGTGAGCATGGAGTCATCTGCCCCAGCAGACCTGGAGCTGCTCCTGGCTGGCGTCGAGCGCAGCACCCACAGCTCCTGGGGCAGGGGTGAGGCAGGGGTGAAGCAGCCGGTGGGTTTTACTTCCCCCCCGCCACCCTCCTGCCTGTCACCCGGGAATTTGCCGGCAGCCTCTGGGTCAGGCTTCCCTCGGTGTGCTTGGGAGCGGTGCCAAGGAGGAGGTTTCTAATTGGGTTTGCAGTGGGTGGAAGACGGGGAGGAAGGAGACCTGCAAGTGATAGATCTAACAGCAGCGAGAGCGAAGGCAAGGCTGGCAAAGGAGAGCCCTGGTCCCCGCCATGCCCACCGGCTCTACGGGAGTAGCGTTTGCTGACCCTGTCCCGTGGGGCTGGGGGCACCAAGCGGCGCCGGCATCGCCCCTGCCTGTGGGGTGGGCAGAGACCCCCCTCGCCGCTCTGACATTCAAGCGTTCGAGTCCTGTTCATTGCCATTCTGCTCTCATTCTCCCATTTTTCTCTTTTATTTACATTGCCATCTGCTCGCTCTCATTTCATCTCTCGCCTGGGGAAAGCTGCCAAAACTTGACTACAAAAAGGTAAGGGCCAGCACCCCGGCTGCCGGCGGTGGGAGCCGGCGTTGGCTGCGTAGACATCAGTAGTGCTGTGGAGGAGGCGGAGCGGTGGCCGGGGAACGCCGGGGCACGCCAGGGCCCCGCGCGTGAGCCACAGCACAGTGCTGGGATGTGGTTGCCCTTGGAGCTGGGGGTGGCCTGGCCCGTGTCTTGGGTGCGATGTCCCAGAGCCCCAAGGAAGATGCCCTCAGGATGTGTCCTCCTGGAGCCTCAGTCGCTGCCAGCAGCTGTTGAAACCTGTTTTAGCCGTGTGAGAAGTGTCTTTCGCCCTTCGATACCCACCCCAAACAACCCTCTCTTTCCCTTTTGATCTTTTTGCTTCTCTCTGTTTTATTCTCCAGCAGTTTTATATCTGCTAAATGTCCCTCACGAGTCCTGTTATTGGCTCCTGGGGAGCGGGAATGGGGTTAGTGGGCTCTTGGAGGCACCAGTGACAGGTTAAATCCAATCAGTCGTGCTCTGCCACCAATTTTCTGCTCTGCAGCCATCAGCTGCTGTATTGTGCGGGAGGTTGGGATAACTGCTCTGCGCCGTGGGGGCTGGTCCAGGTGCCGGCGGCCTGGGGACACCTGAGGGATTTCTTGGTGTGTGTTCATAGCGGGGTCTGCGAGATGCTGGGTGTTTCCAGACTCTCAGGTCAGCCTATATCCCAAGTTTGGATGGAGCTGGAACAGGGAATGAAAGGAGGTTTGCTTTCTTGCGGAAGGTACAGAGGTGGAAGCTGGTAGCCATGGGGCGATCCCCAGGATGTCTGCTTACACCAGGAGCGAGGCGCTTGGTGCCTCAGTTTCCCTAATGGCACAGAGATCTGCCCTGCCATCAGGCACTTCGTGCCAATAGGTGGATGTCTGGAAACTGTTCATAGAATCATAGAATGCTTTGGGTTGGAAGGGACCTTAAAGACCATCTCGTTCCACCCCTGTGCTATGGGCAGGGACCCCTTCCACCAGCCCAGGTTGCTCAAAGCCCCGTCCAGCCCGGCCTTGAACCCTGCAAGGGAGGGGGCAGCCACAGCTTCTCTGGGCAACCTGGGCCAGGGCCTCACCAACCTCAGAGTGAAGAATTTCCTTCTTGTAGCTAATCAAAATTTACCCTCTTACAGCTTGAAGCCATGACCCCTTGTCCTATCACTACATGCCCTCATAAAAAGTCACTCTCCAGCTTGCTTGTAGGCCCCTTCAGGTACCAGAAGGTTGCTGTGAGGTCTCCTCAGAGCCTTCTCTTCCCCAGGCTGAACAGCCCCAGCTCTCCCAGCCTTTCCTCCCAGCAGAGGGGTTCCAGCCTGAGGGCTGATCATTGCTGTGGCCTCCTCTGGCCCCACTCCAACAGCTCCAGGTCTGTCCTGTGCTGCAGGCTCCAGAGCTGGA
>Ga0065711_1009376_pt1 | contig 11191 bp, 7 predicted proteins | sample Hoacrofraction12_FD_59098 | JGI IMG/M metagenome (GOLD analysis project Ga0065711, IMG submission 59098) | Hoatzin crop microbial communities from Cojedes, Venezuela - Epithelial fraction 12 v2 (version 2) | ecosystem: Host-associated > Birds > Digestive system > Esophagus > Crop | place... | reverse complement strand
GCCTGGACAAGGTCCTGTGCAGCCTGCTGTAGGTGACCCTGCTTCGGCAGGGGGCTTGGACTAGATGACCCACAGAGGTCCCTTCCAACCCCTACCATTCTGTGATTCTGTATACACACAACAGAGTAGTGATACAACCACGTGCTTTTCCCGTTCTTACTTTCCAATATGATACTTTGGGAAAAGTAATAAGTATAGTATTTGGAAAAATAGAAAGTATGTGAAAATCAACACAGAAAAAATGGCAAGTCCAGTGTTTCCCATGCTTCTGAACTGTTCTAATTGTTATCAAAAGCCTTATTTCATAAATAAACAATGATCTTTTCTTTCCTTGTCTTTGCCAGAGTCCCATGCTTTCCTGGGACCTCATTGCAATATAAAAAGATTATAATAACATAGTAGTAAATAAATACCATGCACTTGTCTGGCTCAGGGAGGGCAGCGGGGCAGCTCTCTGGCTTCAGCCCAGCTGCTGCTGGAGGGATGGGGGGCCATGCTGTGGGTGGAGGTGCCAGCGTGTCCCGCCAGATCTCCCCAGCCTCCCTGCTCCTGTCCCGCAGGACACTCAAAAAGCTAAAAAACCTCCAAACTAATCCTTTTTCTTCCCTCACTCATGTATTTATTTATTTATTTAGAACCTGATGCACTCCATACCTCGTCTTCTTGCTAGCAGTCTTTCACTGGGGGTTGTAATCTCTAGAATTTTGCTGTTTCCTAGGTTTTTTGCACTGGCAAAGTGTGAGGGTGAGACCCCCAGGCCAGCATGGGAAGGAAGGAAGGAAGGACGAAAGGAAAGAAGGAAGGGAGGGAGGGAAGGAGGGAAGGAAGAAAGCAGCCCCCACAGCACATGGTGGCAGAGCAAGAGGAAAGAAGCTGGAGGAGCACCTGCAGCCTCGCGTTTCGCGTTCCGCGGGCTGAGGCAGAGCGCCAGGCTCTGCGTGCAGCTGCCGCAGGGTTTTGGGTCAGGACGCAGCCCCGTCCCCACAGCCCCCTGGCACCCCACCGCTCAGCTGTGCCTCAGCCCAAGTCAGAAGCTGGCAGCTGCGTCACGGAGGTGCGTGGTAATTGTGAAGAAAGTGACGTCTGATTCACGCCGGGTGCCTGGCTCTGACAGCACAGCCGTCCCTGGCCGGCTGCGTGTCGCATCGCAGCAGCGAAGGCCTTTACCAGTGGGCTATCGCTTGCCTCTTCCCTCCCGACAAAACGCAGCCGTGTCCCAGCTAGCATGCTTCAGCATCGCAGGAGATGCTGGGGAGGGCTGGGGACGTGCAGCTGAGGGCTGGAAGCCAAACTGAACAGGGTTTGGTTATTTTTTATACACGAAGAGCATAGCTAGAGAAGGAGGGGATAGCTGTGTTCCAAAGGCTGTTTCCCCATAGTTTCTCATTTAGCCCGTTTCGCAATGTAAGGATTTAAAGGTGATGCCCACATTTGTTTGCCCGTTCTGGCTGACTCATAGAAAAAGGAGTTCTGGGGAAGGTGAGACTTTGCAGTGAGCCCCTGCCCTGGAGCCTCCATTGCTCTCGAGCGACAAGGCAGTGCAGCGGCAGGGCCCAGGGGGTGCGCGGGGCTTGGCGGCCACTGCTGTGCCGGGGGAGTAAAGCATTGACAAGTAAGAAAAATATTAAATGCACTACTCAGTCGCTGTGCTTCTTTGTTTATCCCCAATAATCTTTTGTAATAAGCTTTTTTAATAGTGTCGTTAATTTACTAGCTGTTTAGTAGGGATATATTTGTTGCTTGGATGATAGCCTGCAGTGTAAAGTCTAAATAGTTACAATATTCTCGCTGAAATAATAACTAACCCAACAGTAATGGCTGCAGTGTTAAGAACAGGTACTTTGTGATGGCTGATACGGGGGCGACAGCTGAGATCGGCTATGTTTGAAATCCCTGTTATCCTCTTGATTCCGTTAGGAATGCTTTGCAAATCGAGCTTTACCAGCCCACTGGTAACAGTCCCAGTGGAAGCAACTGATAGTCATAAAAGGAGGCAAAAATGCTTTTGCTGATACAAGGTTATCCGAATTTCTGAAACAAATTTTAGCACCTTTACCACCGGTTTAGGTGGTTTTTTTATACTAGGATACCGGCGCCAGCTGTGGGGCTGATAGCTGTGTCAGGATGAATCGCTGTCACTGGACTGATGAAAGTTTGGATTCAGAGAAGGTTTAAATCGTTGCTCGGTTCAGACTGGACTGACTACCCCAGAGGAGTTGGTATCAGCACACCATGCTCTCTTTGGAGAATGCAAAGTCGCAGCAAAGTGGCTGTACATGCGCGCAGCTGCTTGGGACGGAACCTCCGGCGCTGCCCACAGCAAATGTGCAGCGAGCGCCCGTGCCGCAGCCTGCCCAGTACCACCAGCGTGGGACGGGACTGCTCGCCAGCCACGGCGCAGTCCAGTACCACCAGCATGGGATGGGACCGCTCTCCAGCCACGGTGCAGCCCAATACCACCAGCGTGGGACGGGACCGCTCTCCAGCCACGGTGCAGTCCAGTACCACCAGCGTGGGACGGGACTGCTCGCCAGCCACGCTGCAGCCCAGCCCGCAGCCGATTTCAGCTTCTCTGCAGGGAGATTGTTGTAGCCCTTTTGTACTTTTTATTGCTTATTGGCAGGTTTTGTTTTGTATCATGAAGGAATAGTCTCATTTTCACCGGATTTTCCTGTGGCATCCCTAGCTTCTGCCTTTAAGTCATGTGTAACCACGGACAGTCGTGCTCCCCGGGTAGAGGGCTGCACCACGTGTTCTGGCTGAGAGAGGGGCTCAGTCCCTGCTCCTGCATGGATAGGGATCGTGCTTCTCCACAGCGGAGCCCTCAGGGTAAGATACTCAATTGCTCCTCGTAGCTCGGTGGTGGTGTTGCTGAGGAACGATGGCCTGCTGTGATGCTGTACTGATGAACGATGCTGACGGCCTGCTAAATGAGGCAGAGCCACACTTTTGGCAAGGGCAGGCCATGCAGCACCAGGAGTTTCTGTCCCACCAATAGGTGTGCCACCGTAAAGCTGCTCACTTGTTTTGTCCTAGGACAAGGGGAAAAGCAACTGCATTGAGAGACCCTTTCCATAGGAAATGTCCATCTGCCCACAAGTGTGGGAAGGCCCTTGGTTAGAATCATAGAATGGTTTGGGTTGGAAGGGATCTTAAAGATCATCTGGTTCCAATCCGCCTGCCACGAGCAGGGACATCTTCAGGTTCTTACAGTTTCATTGTAGATTACCTACAGGGCAGAAAACCTGGCAATAAGATGTTTTGTGCTTTATTCTGCGAAGAATTCCTTGTCTGTAGGGCTTCGAATTCCTCCTTGAGATGCTGATCACAGTCAAAGACTCTCACCTGAGATCAAGAATCTTTCTGTTGCCTCTCTCAGTCTTCAGAATATTTACTTTTACATTATCATTAAGCCAACTCATGGCAAAAAATTTTCAGTTCCTCATGAGTCATAATCATCAGCACAGAGCTTCCCACTCTGACTGTCTGTGGACGTAAGAGTCATCACCACAAACCTTGCAGTTACAGTGTTCGCTTCGGAGGATACAGTGGCTCTTTACCCTTGTCTTGGTGATTGACTGATGAGAAATAATCACCCCAAGTATGTAGTTCCTGACATGTCACTCTGTGTGTCTTTGACTGTGGATATACTGAAATATCATACTGCCCTAGTTCAAAAGTTCACAAGCATACGTGAGCCCGATGTTGGCCAATGCTTACTTCTACAGCAATCATTTGCTAATGCTGTAAAATCCTGGGACTCGTATCGGCGTCTGCTAATGGGACTCAGCATGTTGGATGTGCAAAAAAAATACATGCTGGCCTTATCCTGGTCAGACATCATAGCAAGTTTTACCTTGCCTCTGATGATGCATGACTCTTCCTAGGTCTGCCTGAAGGATGCTTTTCTTTTCACAGATCCTATGCAGGCTGACAGTAACGTAAGGTCTTGGAGCCTGGAGTTTCTGGAGACGGTCTCAGGTCACAGGATGCACAAACGTGCTGGACCTCTAGACCATGAAAAAGATGGGTTGTACATCAAAATATAATACATACAGGTGCTGATAGCCTGTATCAGCCTGATTAATTACATGGTAGATCAAAAAACAGGCTAGTACAGAACTTCTGTCTGTCTGTCAAGAAGTTGTTGATCTTTGGATCATGCATTCAGAATTACAACCGTCTGACAGCAATTTATCTCAGAGCTGAGATACATTGACTCAAAATACATTTTGTTCTTCTGATAAAAATGAGAAAATAAATTACAAAAGAGCAGATATTTGTCATGGACTTACAGAAGACAGAAATATGTTAAAGGAGTCCATATATTACACACTTTATATGAAATAAAAGAGAACAGAAATTCCACATTATCATGTGATCAGAGGTGTAACTGAATTTAGAGCAGCATGAATCTTTCCCAGTGCATGTAGTAACCAAAACTCTTGCTGCTCATAGAACAGCATGTTCAATGATGTTGCTTCCAATCTTGTAGTGCAATAGGTGTAGGGAGTAGGATGCACTCTGTTTCCAGGCAAAATCAGAAATACATCTCCCACACTTACCAGATCTTGATAGAGTGAGAAACTCTGTAAAGTCCCTTGCCCATTTCCTTCTGCTTTGTCACTCCTGAGTAAACTTCCCAATTCTTGATGTTTGTACTTCTGTAGAAGTATAGAAGCATATATAATGACAATGATATTTGCTGTTAAACATTTTTCACCATAGGAACTCAGGAAGCTTCATAGTCATCAGCTGATTAAAGGCTGCAATCCTAAGTGTGAAGCAGGTGTGGCTTGATTTACAGACCCTTTTGCATTTTGTTAAATAGGCCAGTGGCAGAACCAGAAGGAAAATTCAGGAGTCAAGACTCATTTTAAACTTTCTTTAAAAATAATCCAGCTTACATAATATAGAAACATGAAGTAATTCAGCAGCATGACCCTGAAGGTAGGAGCTCTGATCTCTTAATTATAACGTAGAGTATTTTGCATATGTCAGTTAAAGTTTCCATATCTCATTTTCCTTGTTTGTCAAGTAGAGAAAACATTAATTACCCTCTTCGTGGGGTTGATCATCCTTTTTAAGGGCTTTTAAGCACTATAAAAAGAAAAATACCCTGTGCTGGCATTCCTAGTAATTGTGCAGTTGGGCTGTCTGCAGCCCGGGGGGCCTGACCGGTAACCAGGGGCTGTCACACCGAGGGTTTCAGACGCGTCTTGATGTGACATTACTGCTCAGGTCATGTCTCTGGCCTGTTGCTGTGTTATGAGAACTCCGGCCTTCGCCACTGACCGTTGCTCAACTTCCTTCTGGCTTCTAAAGTTGTTGTTTCCAAGGAATTCCTTGCTTCTGGTAACTGGTAATGATTTCCCACGCAACAGGTCCTGATGCTGGTGACTGTTTTATCTCCTCCTTTTTTAATTTTAATGTTAATGACATGGTAGAAGCAGTCCGACCACATCTTCCTTTTTCCTTCTGGAACTTCTGTGTGTAAGGTCTTCTTCAAATTTAACAGCATGGATGCTTGTTGGAAGCCACCGAAAACCAGGAAGAGTCACTCACTGCTCAGTTTTTCCAAAGGAAAGAAGGAAGAAACATCCGTGGCATGGAGACAGAAGATGGGAGCTAAGGCCAGCCCTGCTCTGGCCAGGGTGAGACCAAATAGGACAACAGCTGGGGTGTACAGGGAAGATAACATTGATTTGGTCACAGTTTGACTCCCCTACATCAAAAAACATCAAAGGTTGGTCTCCTTAAAAAAAAGAGAAACATCTGTCTCAGGTTCACTTGGTCCCTTTATCACATCCCCCTCAGATACTCGTGCACAAGTATGCTCCTGATCCCAGTAAAGCTTGGGATGGACACCTTTTCAAAAAGAAACAGGCTAGCATTTGCATTCCTGAGAGCAGTAATGGTGCAGAAAAACTGGAAGCAAAGACAGCCTGCGAATATGGGAGTCAGGTGGGTAAAGCCAGGCTTGACCTTCTCTTCCAGGCTCTGGGAGAAGAAAGTTGCTTTTTCATACTGTAACCAAAAAGACTTTATCCTGAGTGTGGGCATGGCCCACCGATGGGCTGAGGGTATTTAATCTAATTATGAGTCACCAGCCTACAGCTGTTAATCAGTCATCAATGTGATACTAATTGGTTTAGCAAACAATACTCAGTTTTTATGTAGCTAAACTGATAAAAGGTGGTTTCTCCCTTTTGGGACCTTCAGAAGCACCCTACAAAGTGGAAGATGGGGGGCGGGGAGTTGCATCCTCACACCCTGTGATCCCCCACCTCCAGCCGTGCTGGGAGGTATGAGGCACAGCTGGGAAGAACACGGTGCCGGAAACTGGGTGCCCAGGATGGAGAGGAGCGGGGAGCAGGCCCAAAGGGCTGGGAAGGAGCTGGATGAACAGAGCAAAAAGATGGGGGAGGCATTGCTGAAAAAAAGTATAGATGTGGCGCTTCGGGATACGATTTAGCAGGCATGGTGGTGTTGGGTGTCGGTTGGACTTGATGCTCTTAGAGGTATTTTCCAACCTATGATTCTATGATTGAGGAAGAACTTCTTCCCTCTGAGGGTGACAGAGCACTGGAACAGGCTGCCCAGGGAGGCTGTGGAGTCTTCTTCTCTGGAGATATTCAAGACCCGCCTGGACAAGGTCCTGTGCAGGCTGCTGTAGGTGACCCTGCTTCAGCAGGGGGGCTGGACTAGATGACCCACAGAGGTCCCTTCCAACCCCTAACATTTTGTGATTCTGTGATTTATGATTCTATGATTGTCCGGGAAGACGTGGAAACGGGCGGCTAAGATGGAGACAGGAGGGTTTCTGAGACCAGGAGGGAACGAGCAGCCCTGAGCCAGCCCGCTGCTTCCAGCGCTGCCCCTCGCACGCCCAGCGCGGCCAGAGCAGGAGCTGCTCCCTCCCTACTCCGTCCCTGCTCCGCCGCTACTCCAAGCGCTGTCTGCAGGTGGTGCAATTGCCTCGAGAAAGGCGTTTCAGGTCGGTTGGGCGATTTTTCGGCGTGGGTTGGTCACATGCACGGGGAACTGTCACCGATAGCTGCTGTTTCCATGGCAGGATAGATAAAAGGACTTCATCTCCTGCTAAGTGCTTGCCAGCCTCTTGGTAAGAGTGGTAGATCCCCAGTTCATGGCACTGAGTACTCAGCCATCCTTCCTAGAGACGGTGATGCAATTGCTGGCGTTTTCCTTTATCTCATCTATATTTTAATAAATGATTTCAGACCCTGCAGCTATACTTAATAATCGGTACAGATGTCTCATCTTGCAGATAATGATCAAGTCAAGTCAGCCGCAGGGGTGCAAGTAAAATCTGTACATAGATCCATGCAATATGTTACACAAGCAGCAGAAGGCGGCAAAAATAGCTAAAGGAAAAAAAAATTTCGTGTTACACAATGTTCTTTCCAAACCTCCTAATCCGTATGTTTTAACATGCTACTATATGAAATAAAGTCAGTCGATACATTCTTTTTTCTCTTTGCTTTGGCATTTTATAGCTGTGTCTCCAGAATTCCAGGACCTCTTGGATCTCCTGTTGTGTTCCACTGCATATAGCTCTCCAAAATGTCAACAGCTATAGACTTGCAGTAAAATTACATGATAAGCAGTCTATGCTATTAATGGCTATGTCAGAGCTGTCGCGGTTGTCTGGATAGCTCATGAGACGTTGCTAAACACCCTCGAGGAAAAGCATCCTCCCTGACACTTTGAAATCTGTAGGACTTCTCATATCGACTTCTTTAATGGTAGGATGAAGCCTTAATGTTGCCTATGTATGGTATAAGGCTGATCTTTTACTGAATCACTGTGGCTAGGAGTGAGTCAATTAGCTATTTCATGCATCATCTCCCCTCTCTCCATAAGGTAATTCAAGTAAATGTCATCCCAGGTACAAGCCGAGGAAATTCCTGAGACAGACGACCAACAAGTTCATGGAGTCCAGTTAACGAATTTTTTCATTCTTCATGCCTCTTGGTATCAATCTTTTCCTGTAAGCACTACTTGTTGTGAAAATGCATTCCCCAATGCTTGTAAAAAGCTCAGAATCTGTGCCATTGAAGAAGTACAAGTGTTTATTGAAATGAAAATGGATGTTTTATGCATCTTGTAAAATGTGGTGGCAAAATACCATACTGAGATCAACAAAGTGAAACAACTCTTCCAGCCCCAAGAGCTGCCTGTGCTTGTACGGCCCAGAGTCACGTCACAGGGGACCTGTGGGGCAGCAGTCCTCTCTTGTGCGTAGTGAGATCTGTAATGTGATGGGAGATATCACCCACTCAGTTATTTGGGATGGTAGGTCCTTCCTGAGCCAGAGGTCTCGGTGATAGCTTGGGGACTCGGTCTATCCATCATGTGGCCATGGCAGCAGAGGCACCTCTGACGAGTTAACATTCATGGAGCGGTGACAGGACGCCCAGTTTTTGGACTTTGTAAGCTGCTCTCACAGTAGAAGAGGTGGTGGAATTGTTCTGAGTCATAGTCATTAACAGAAAAGACTTTTCTTATAATTTAGCTGTGATTGCTTTGGTGATGTTATAAATTTGCATGATTAGTTTATTATTACTCATATGAGAAACATTAATGTTCAGCAATCTTCTCTAGCATTTAGTTTAGCAGCAGGATAGAGAAATAGGATAGAAAAGAGTTTCTTTGATGTTCACATGGCATGGGCTCCCTAGGACAGAACGATCCATAAAAGCTGAATCTTATCTCATCTATATTGGTCTCCTGATGTGACCAGAGAATTGCAGTTCTAGTCTTCTCTGATTCCCTGGGAAATAATATGTTTTACTTTATGGGATAAACAGATTCAAAGTCATAGATATACCTAGAAAGTTTACTACATGTGACCTTTGGACTCACTTTTGTTTGTCCCTAGTATTCTAGCTGGCATTAGCCTTATTTGCCTACATATCTACGTGTCTGGTGTAGTCTTACCATCTTAATTACCTTTTCCAGTGTAACTGCTAGGAGGTGTATACAAGCCTTTTGCAGTCACTGATAAATACACATTCATAATCGCCTTCCATCCATCACTTCACACACGCATTCAGTAACTAAGCGCAGTGAAACAGTCAACTCAGGTATGCATTTTTGCTTCATTTTTAAGGATAAGAATACTAAAGTGTTATGTAGGCCAAGAATATCAGAAGTGGCTGGAGATTATGGGACGAATAGCTGATTTTGTCGGTGTCCAACGTAAGCCAGCTAAAGAGACACGATTTTCCAGAACAGGTGAGGTCCATGCTTTCTGATAGTCAGGTCCTTCTAAAGGCTCCCGAACCAGACATCTCTCAAACTGAGTCACTGAAGCTACTTCTGGAAATCCTGAGCAGTGTGCTTTGTCTGAAGTCACAAGACAAGTTAAAGGCAGGGAAAAATGAGTAACTGACTCTTGCTTTCAACCGACCTGTGATGCCTCCTTTGCCTACTCATTAGAATTTTCAGTGGCTTTTGTCTGGTCTACCCTTTATGCATCTTGTAATTGCTTACCAAGATCCATCGTCGTCTTCCGGCTGGCTTGTCATTAACATTCCTTCTCTGTGCTGCCTCCCCCAGGGCCAGACCAGTCAATATGCTGGCATGATAACGCTGTTGTACCAATTAACCTGATTATTTCTTATATTCCCTTTCTTTATCCTTCTGCTGTGTTTTACGTTACACTTGCACGTTAAACTCTTTGACACAGGAACCATTATTTTTGATAGCATCTAGGATAACGATGTCTAAGTCTATAAATGAGGTTCTTTGGGGTTCACTACACTCCTACCATTACTAAAGAATTACAGGAGTTGCTTGTCATCCATGTTGATTTTTCAGTTTAAAGTCAGCTCAGTGCATTGTGAAACAGCGTTCAGGAACCTTATGCTTTATGCCTTAGGCTTGAACATAGAAGGCTGTGATTCCTGCTTGAAATTACTTCCAGTTTTCTGAGTCTGAACTAGCAAATCTGTGTATTAGGTAGGACTAAAGTAAGTCTACTTACTCCAGAGGACAACTTTTGATAAATTTTCCTTATACTAAATTTCTGTGGCTTTTTGCCTGAGAACGCTCTCATGTGTTTTGTGGATGAGGCTACAGAGCCGGCTCAGTGAGATTTCTAGTGAAGAATTTTCCATGGACTGTATGCAGCTCTCATCGTTACAGTAGATTGGAAGGATGAAGAAGCTGTCTATGTCTGGAACATATTTCATCACAGTAACTAAACATACAAAATGTTTTTTCTCACTAATACATTTAATATTTATAGACTTATCAGTTTGTTTTGCTTTGTGATAAACAGAAAGTAAAAACTCCTGATACACTCCCAGCTGTTCCACTTGCTGGCTCCAGCTGGACAGCCACCCCTCCCCGTGTTTTTCACAACTACTGTCCCTGCTCAGTGCTGTACTTCGCAGACCCTGTTCTTACTTAAAGTCTGGTTTAATATCCAACACATTCTGCAGCTTTTTGTTATTATTTAATGAAAGTCCTGAGTGAGCAAATCAGTTATAAACCCCTCAGGATTCAGTTTTATTAAGCAATTTTCTCAGTCTTAGCAGAATCATATAGCACACGTTAATTAGTCCTTACAACTGCCACTTTCAAGAGCAGGGACAATGAATGGCTTATTGCCCTCACAAGGAAGCAGAGAAGTTAAATCTTATTTAGGTCGGACCTAGTAGCTTGTGGTCTTCTTCTCATAGGTATTACTGGTGAAGCATGTTCATGTGCATGACTGAAGTGCCTGCTTGATCTTCTGGCAAACAAAATAATTTGGAAGGTACCATGACGAAGAGTGCTCGTGATGCCCTGAGTGTATTGACCCGGACCAAACAGGTTAGGTGAGGCACACCAAGCTACCAGCGCTGGGCACTGAAGCGTTCCACCAGCGTATGTGCTGATGTCACTGCGAGGTAAAAATGTGCAGTAGCTTCTGTTACTTCCGTTGAGTCCTCCCTCAGGTCCAAATTCAGCACAGAATAATGAGTCTGTCTTATTTTAAGCATGCAGATAGTCTCAATGACTTATTTTTACTTTTGATTTTTTTCTGGTTGAGCTTGAGTGACTGGTTGCTAATTTTGACATCTAGATTTTTAGTGCTCTTTACATGGTTCCTGGAACAGTTTTCTGTCTTTTTTTTTTTTTTTTTTTTTTAAATATCAGAAACCTTCACAAAGGGGGGTAG
>Ga0065711_1049660_pt1 | contig 11192 bp, 5 predicted proteins | sample Hoacrofraction12_FD_59098 | JGI IMG/M metagenome (GOLD analysis project Ga0065711, IMG submission 59098) | Hoatzin crop microbial communities from Cojedes, Venezuela - Epithelial fraction 12 v2 (version 2) | ecosystem: Host-associated > Birds > Digestive system > Esophagus > Crop | place... | reverse complement strand
AGAATAAAATAGAATAGAATAGAATAGAATAGAATAGAATAGAATAGAATAGAATAGAATAGAATAGAATAGAATAGAATAGAATAGAATAGAATAGAATAGAATATTGCAGATGGGATACTCATGAGTCCAAGTTCTGCTGAACCAGGCTAGTCGAAGGTCTGAGTGACTCAGCCCTTTGAGAGCCAAAGCGTTTATCGGTGCTTGAGATGTCCATACAGGTCTGGGGAGGGGGATTGTAGTGTAAATAAAACCCCTTGTTTTGAGGCTCCGCCTTCCTGTGGAGCTCAGGGGTTTCATCCCCGGTTTAGCATAAACGCTGGTGGTTCCTGCAACGGCGTGAAGATCGTCCTGAGAGATTCACTATTCCTACATATGGTTTCATAATGGAGGGAGTATTGCCATCTTGATATTTACAGTGAAATTTGGTGCTCAGTATCAGGTGTTTGGCTGAAAATGTCAGTGGTATGTTACAGCTGGAAGCAGCTCACCCTGTTACACTAGAAGCTATTTTGTCCTAGATCTGTGATGTTGTCCCCCACACGTGTACCTGTAATGTCCCATCCTCCAAAAATTCTAGATATTAAATGTGCCCTATAGGAGGGTAAATGATGGGAAAAAATGGTATGTACGGAAAGGCTTCACGTGAAGAAAGATTACTTTTAAGATTTTCTTCATATGCACTTTCCCAAGATGTCCCAAGCTCAGCTGAACTCCTGCATCGTGTAGTTCAGAGTATGGGGGAAGCTGATACCTGATTTTGTCTGGAACAGGGAGCTCTGCGTTGACGCTGCCGGGCCAATATCAGTAAATATTTTTCCCTTAGAATACTAATTTGATTACACTGATTTTAAAATATACATAATGTAAACCAAAAAAAGGGCAAGATGCGATAATTCACAATATCATACTGCAGATGTGTAGAACTGGAAGTAAGGGTATTTGGTCAAAAGCATTTATGTGTGTGATATTTTGAAAAATCCAGGAGATAGCTTGCATAAGGTATGGATAAATGCTACTTTAGTATCAAAAAATCTGGATCGGGGTGTTTATTTTGGAGTTTCTGATGCAAAATATGGTTCACATCCCCACTGTAAAAGTCCCTTTCAGAGCACTGTTTTCAGAGGTGCAGCCTCTATGCTGGTAAGCAGTTACTAAGCATGAACAACAATGCCTGGTTTTAGAAAAAAAATTTTTAAAAAAAAATTTATACAAAAGGAAACTGAAAGAAAACATTAACTTTGGTACAGCATACACAGTGATGAAGACACTAGTTGCAAAATGCTGGTTTTATAAGTATAATTCATTATACTTTCTTTGATCCAGTGTTACAAATTAGGGTCATTCGTGTCAGGAGATTAAAACCTTTTTGTCTCTCTTTGATATCAAACTATTCTTTCCCAGTCCCTTTTATCTTGCAAAGCAGCACTGAATTCCACAGCATCTTTGTCAGTTCGTTCATGTTATTTGCAGCAATCATTTAATTGGTTTTAGAACTAATATTATTTAGTCATACTGTCATTTGCAACAACAGAGGTTCTTTAATATCCTAAAGATGTTGAGAGGCTCCGGCGTTAGCTGGGTAAGCGTATCTTTAAGAGAGACCACAAAGAATTTTGGGACCATGGTGGGAGTGCAAGGTAGCTAAATTGGATAGAAAAAGCGAAAAACCCATACAAGTCAAAGTAGGATTGTACATCAGAAAAACTACAGCAATCTACTGAAAATTAGTAGATGATAGTCATGAGTAGCTTACAGTGAACCGCGGGTACCAGCCTCCCTGAAGCACAGAAATAGGAACTTGGAGAAGCTTGTAAAAGGTGTCCTCAGGGAATCTTCCATTTTTTCACTATGATGCCTTTAATCCTAGAATTGTCAAGCCACATGGAAAATAATAGGACTGAATAGTTCAGTCAGTTAAAAGTTAGTATTATTTCTTTTATCAAAAATATTAGGTCTTTCTGTGTTTCTGGAGCTGTTAGGATTTGTATAAACTTTAAAACAAGTGAAGTCAGCCTGTATTGCTCTTGCTTTTTTAATTTAAGATCATTATCTGTGACTAAGCAGAGTCTATTCAATAGAAAGAAAGAACTTAAAGCCAATATTTTTTAACAGATGATTCAACGAGAGGCAGAAGTAAAGAATAAGGTAACTGCTGTGGCGTTGACAGACTCTGTTCACAATGTGTGGCATCAAGAAGCTGGGAAAACTGTTCGAGAGTGGATGCGAGAGGTGAGGCCGGGATTTTTATAAAGGGTTGGGGTATACACGTCTGTATCTGGCTTTATAAACATGTCTTTATCTGCTGACCTCTTCCGTTTCTGTAGGATATGAAAGACAGCACGTTACAGGAGCGTGGAAATTGTGTGCCCATACCAGCCCCTAAAATAACCGAGATTAAAGCCACTTCTGAACTTCAAAGATAGCAGTCAAAATAATAGGAATCAAGTCCAGTGTTTCTTCCCCGCTGCACGGCAATGCGGAGACGTGCACCAAGGCAGCCCGCGCGCTGCCCGCATCTGGAGCAAAGTCCTGGGCTCACCCAGCGCTCCTGGCTTGGTCTGGCAGTGGTGGAAGAGCCCCTCTGAGCTCCCCGTGGCTCACTTTGACGATTTGATTTGCACAACTGGCGAAAGAGTCCCGTCTCTCTGCAGTTTCGTGAGGTGCAATTAGTTCTGAAGTGCTCCGAGGTTTTCTGGTGAAGAGCCGGGGTACCCACTGTGTGCACCTACCAACAGCGAGTTGGTTCAGGGTGGGCCGGCGTCGGTCGGTGGCCAGCAAGCACCGAGTTCCACCCTTGGGGGGAAGGGTGAAGCCGTGCATTCGTTATTCATTTAATAATGAAGTATGGGGTTGCGGAGATCTTCAAAAATCAGATTTTTGAACATGTAGACCAACTAGACTTCCGTTTATGAGTCTCTTCCTTGCCAGATCAGGCTCATGTCCGTGTTTTCCACGTTCCCATTGCAGAATACTAAAACAATAGGTGCACGTGGCAAATCTGAACTTGTCGTATCCTGAACTTCTCGTTAGGCTTGACTTCTTCCTGCGGATTTGGTGAAACTTTGTGTATAGGCTGCCTGTTCCTGATTTAACCTTACAGTTTTGTAGGCTGTGACTGATGGGAATAGAGAATCACCTGGGATGCAGTCTGACAGCTCTGACTTAAATGTTAAAAATATAAAGAATGGTAACCCCTACAGGCTCTGTCAGAAGAATCCCCATTTTCTTTATGGGAAATCAAAACCTTGAAATATATGTTATGTGGTAAAACCGAAATTTTAAATCCTGTAATTTGAATCTGACAACTCCATTTTTCTTTAAGCATTTAGTCTGAATAAGACAAGTGCATTACCTTTAATTTCATTTGCAGAAAGTAGATCTTAAAGAATAAGTTAAATGATTAATGGCCTAAAAAGTGGATGGAGTGTCATAACTTACATTAGCATTGAAAATCTCCTATAAGAAAGAAGAATTTTACATATGTGAAGTGTGGCTGAGTGGTATTAAGACTAGCATATCACCTGGATATCTCTTACTTTAATCAGGTTTAAGGCTACTGGTAAAATGAATAATAATTAAAATATACACCTAATCGCTGCCTGTCTGTAGGGCTAATTGCTGTCATTGAAAGAATGAATTGTTAAAAAAAGTAATTCTTCATTGGAGCTATCTCTCCTGTATCATTGGTGGCCTATTTTTAGTACCTATAGAAGTCATGATTTTTGAATTTATTAGGAGCTGTGATGAATGATAAAACAAATCATCCATTTACATATCTTGACACTGCTTTCGAGAATACTTATTTCTTACAGGCAAGTGTCACATTGTATATAAAAGCTGGTTAATTGTGTGCTAATCTTCTGTATTATCTCCAGCTCTCTGATGTAGTGTTCTATCAGTAGTTAATATTAATTTTACTTATTTCAAATGATTGTAATACTTCATAAAAATTCTACTTCTTTTATAATTTCTACCATCTTACATTTTCAATTTCACATTCAGCTGTTAATTAAAATTATACATGCAAATTATAAAATGTATAATGCTTTACTACTTTAAACCTTAAAGCCTTTGTGAAATACTTCCATTTTAACGATTTTTTGCTAAAAAAGTTACATTACTGGGGAGTGTGTTTGTTTTCTTTTTTTTTTTTCCATCGAGTTCAATAGTTTCATTGATCTACTGTTTCTTACAAAAATCTGCCATGCTTTGTGAACTTCACTTTCTAATCTCATACAGCAACCCTTCCTTTATGTTGTTCCTGCTCTCCCTGGTCCCAGAACAGTAGGGTTGCCTTGACAAATCTATTCAAAAGCCATTCCTCGCCCTTTATTGGTGGGGACTGAAGCCTTTGAAATTCTCTCCTCACTGCAACACAGCTGACATCTTCTTCCAGACAGAATGAATTAAGGAAATACAATAAGACACTTGATCTACCAGTCAAGGATCTTTCCACAGTGAGGACGGACTCCATGGTGCACAACTAGGGCAGCAAGCATCTACAAATACACAATACATGCTTGTTTACCAGAATAGCAATCGTCCGTTTTTACAGTCGTGATTGATGGGATGATTTTTCAGAAATCTGTCTGAAAATTCATTGGGTCTTTCCAAAAAGTTGTGTGGGTTTGGTATTGGTTTTTTTTTTTTTTCTTCTCCCCTTAATGAAGTTAATCAGGCTTTCAGAAAGGGAAAACTCAGATTTGTAATAAGGGAAGCTGTGTAGATCTCATAGTTCAGCTGGAAATCTTATTAAAACTGTAGATGCTTTATACTTAAATCTTCAATTCAGTAGATTTGGTGTAGTTTCAGCATATTTTATTAAAAGCGTATTATATAATACTTTTAATTCATAAACTTCTTTGAATAGATAGCATTTGGAGCAAAACATTTAAAAAATTCATGGTAAGTTCATCCTACTCACAGGTTCAGGAATGAAAAGTAAATGTAAATGCTTCCTGAACATAACTCCCCAAAGACTAGTATTTGCATTTTTGAGTGTTCATGCCCAATTCAGCTATGTTTCCAATTATTTGAATATTAATTTGCTGTCTTTGTGGCTTTCATTCAGTTATAATCTGTTGTTTTGTGATTTCACAACCGTTCTTTCCACAGTGTACTCCATCAAAACACCCTGAAAACTTCTGTTTTCTTCGTGTTGGTGAGCAAGCAGGCTCGGTGTTTACATCAACACCTATTTAACAGACACAGAAAGGAAAAGCTTAAAATGTGCAGTGGGTGATTCAGGCACCGGTTGGTCCAAGCACCTACTTCAGTCCACTGGTACTATAAGTAGCACTTAAATAAGCACATTAGAAATCTCCTGAATTGGGGAGAATTTTTACTTATTTAGAGTGAAATTACCATATTTCACTGCCAGTTATTGTGTATAAGCTAGTGTAGTTTACCTTCCAGTCCCTTTTGGGACTGCTGTGTGGATTAGTTGGGGTATTTTGATGCAATCATCATCCTTACTTGCGAAGTGTGTATTTTTATTTTTGCCCTGAGTTTTTTGGCTTACCCGAAAATTGCCTGCCTGCCCTTACAGAACTGCTGCAACTGGGTGTCGAGCTCGGAGGCCCTGGACACTTCGGTGGAGTCCATGCTGCCGGACTGTCCCCGCGTCTCTGCAGGTACGTCGGCTTGTTGGTGGCAAGGCGGCACGCGTGTTTGTGCCCAGGAGCACCCCGGTTATTTAAAATTGTGTTTGGTTCTGAGTGTGTTGTAGCCCTTCTGCGGCAAGGTGTGGTTGAAGGCGTATGGCTGCTGCTGTTTTATACAGCCTATTGTTAATTTTTTTCTTTTTTTTTTTTTTGCTTTGCGTGGGATTTAAGTTGTCTACTTGTAGCTTATATTTTTCTGGTCTTCTCTTTGGCTTTAAGTAGTGGATGACATTAGAGGTAGGAGCTTAAGAAAAATAACGGCGATGGTGGCAAGAGGGAAATTTATCACAGATCTTTCTGTAAATATCTAACTTTGTGTAGGCAAGAAGGTTTTAAAGAAGTACGTTAACAGAAGGTCCAGCTAAGTGAAACAGGACACTTTCCGGAATCGTGGTCAACAGAAGTCTAGCTTACGTAGCAAATTATTTACAGCGTCCAAGAATCTTGAGGTGAGATTTCTGTTGTTTGGAAATATGCAGCTGCACTCTTTCCTTAATGAATCATGAATCATAAATCATAAGGAGCGCATGAAATAATGCGCAGAGACTTTTGTTAATGCGTGATAATTCCGCAAAGTAGACGTAGTTGTCAATGCGACAGGAAAATCTCAAGTCTCTGTAGGAAAGTAATCTAAAATACATAAAGCTGTTACTGAACTTTCATGTTTGATTATCAGATTTCCTAAAAGCCATAGGTAGCCTACTTCTGTAGAATACAAAATCGGGTTCAAAGGAAGACACAGACTATACAATATTAATTTAAAAGCTGGAGCAGTGTTTGACCTTGCTCTGCGAGATGCAGTTGTTCATTTGACAAGTTAGAGATTCATATCTGTCTGGATTTGTGAGGTTGTTAATGAGACCTAACCTTGCCGGTGAGGTTTGGCTTTCTGCAGGATATTTTTAAAGCTTGGAAAATTTAGCGGTACTTTGTTCGAGAGCTCACAACAACCAGAGATCTGTAATCACATCTCTGCTGTGGGCTGGGATCTAGCCATGCAGATCGTCAGCTGTGCAGAGACACAGTGCAGTGGCATTGACATTGCTCTTTAGTGCTTAGGGAAATGAAATGTTACTAAAATTTTCATAGATTCGACATTCGTTTACCAACTTTTCGCTCCTTTAGGGGAGACTACTGTGGTTTAAAGGAAAAAATATTGTTCAGTAGCAGAATTCTTTAAAACAGGATTAACTTTCAATATCTCTGACGTCTGTGTTGCTGTTGTGCAAGGGTGTGTGTTACAGACGTTGTTTTAGTCAGGTAAATAGGGGCTTGGATAGCGACCAGTCGTATTTACAGTACACTTGCCAATGCTGAAAATCCTCTACCTGAGCTTCTCTTCTCTTTCTTTGCATTCATCCTATGTAAAGAATGTAAAAGGTATTCAGCAGTAGAAGTCATAAGTGTTATTTGAAAAAGAGACTGATGCTTTAATAGGGGTGCAAATAAGTCTTGATTTTACATTTCTGCTGAGGATGGGTCATAGCGGGCATAACGTTTATACTCCATCTATTGAACTGCCAGCTGCACTGAAGTCTTGGGCAGAATAATTAATTGAAATGGGGTAGGATTTCAGCCAGTGAAAGTTGTAAAGGTAGAAGCTGGTTATTTGTATTTCATGCATGCATACAATAGCACTAGATTGAGATTACTGCCGTTTTAGAAGTTCTTGACGGAGATTTTGGACAACAATTTAAATGGAAGCTAATTACTTCCAGCTTGATTCTTTATAATATAAGGAGAGATTAAAATAGTATAGTTTTATGTGACTACTGCTGAATTATCAATTTGCTCATATGTTTTTCTTTCTATTTCTTGTATTCATGTCTTGTAAAGATGACTGTAAGGCATTTACAGAGGAACAAGTGAATAATTCTTACAGTGTTTATATGAGCAGTGGCATAAGCCTGCATTGGGGTAATCTGTAATACATTTATGAAACGTACTGGGTGTAGGGGCATTGGTATTTAATGTGAGAGGTTTTATTTCACTTGTTTCCTGAGAATTGCAGTACTGAAAGAGCCCACACGCAAATACTGGCAGCATTGCCCTTGGTATTTCAATGAACGACAGCAAGAGCAAGCAGAGCAACGAGAGGAGATTTTTTATAAAATAAGCCTTTTGCAGAAGGATCATCCACTTCTCTTTTCTGCTTGGAACCCCACCTTTTGTCCGTGTTTGCACTGAGAAGTGAGTTCAGGAATAACTGGCTCTCGGTCACGTCTCACGAGCCAGCTTTCCCAAAAAGGGTCTGACATTCAGCCGTTCAGCGTACTGGGATTTACAGGCAACCCCAGTTTGTTCATGAGCATTGCCTGCTTCGGATTATGTCACAGTCTCTTGCTTGCATTTCCCTGAAGAATCACTAGAGAGAAATAAATGGCCATCAAACTGGAAAAACGACTTGTATTTCCAGATAGGGTTGTTCAAGCTTTTGATTAGAGCATTATTAAGTAATTAAAATGTTTGCCATAATTCATTCATGTCTTACCCAGTTACAAAAAAAGAATGAATACACTTTAATAATTAAGTGTTGTGGGCATGAGAACAACAACAGAGAAAAGGCAAGCCGTAATAAATCCATTCCTTCATAAATTCTGTCCTTGCAGCAAGAGGTTGGGGTACTGCGAAGGTCCCACTGTCACGGTCTCTCCTCCATGTCTCAAGGATATGGTTGCATGCTAGTGTCATGGTTTAACGTCTTCCTGCGACAGATTATCATCATACCTGTCATGATTTAACCTGGCAGCCAGCAACTAAGCACTGGACAGCCGCTTGCTCACCCCTCCCCACCCAGCGGGATGGGGAGGAGAAATGGACAAAACGGGAAACTCATGTGTTGAGATAAAGACAGTTTGGTAAGGCGACAAAGGAAATACAAGTACTAATAGTAATGCTACTAATAATAATTATAATAACAATAATAATAATGAATATACAAAAAAAAAATAAAATACCATTTTTCTCACCACCTGACAACTGATTTGTAGCCCAAAGAAAATTCAAACTCCCAACCAAGCAACAATTCGAAACTCTTGGAAAACCAAGATAGCCTCCCTGCTCACTGGCCAACCCCTTTCATAACCCAGGCATGCCATCCATGGTATGGAATATTTCCATTGGCCATCTTGGCTGGATGGATGGCTGTGCTCCCTCCTATGAGAGCCTCACATGCTGTCCTGAGAGACATTATCTCCCAGCTCAGATGTCTGCCACCAGACCTGGAGCTCCTGTTGAGGCTCTCCATCCAACACTAGCCATCTTGTTACCCATCCCATATTTTTCCAATAAGAACAAGGCATTCGTCCTCATTAGAGGAGAGTCCACCACTCTCCCTCTGTCTTTGGTCTTTTAGCGGGCATCACTGTCCGGCACCATTCCCCTTCTGTGCCTCACAGCCCTCTCCGGTTTCCAGCTTTGGAGCATTGCACAGATAAGGTCCTCAGCTGTGGCACTGTCACCTCATTGGCCTGGAGGAGCCCTCTGTCAGTCTCCAGCCTTCAGTCCACGTTAAAAAAACTATCTTCTACCCTCTTAATTTTCAGCCCTCTCAAGGACCTCTGTTAGACTTGAGGTTACCTTCTGCCTCAGTCAATCCATCTTCCTAAACAGAGTCAAACGAGAAGACCTTTCTTCTATCTCAGAGAAGATGGATCCATTTCCTATGTAAGACATGTAAGCAAATGTGGGGTGAAGAGAGGTGAAGACTTTGAAAGCAGTCCGTGCATTAAAGGTCATCACATAAAATCGAGTAGGGATGGGAGTCGTACTGGTCGGGAGATGGGAGGTCAACTTGTAATTTGACGCAGACAAGGGGATAGATGTTTTGGTGACAGGTTGTATCATGTTACTGCTGACCATAGTTGTCATTCACTTCATGTCTCTGAGACCTTGCAGCTTTTCTCCTAGTTCTGGAGCAGGGCGCTCACAAGCCCCTTGGGAAGCCATCATACTGGAACAGCTGCTAGGTGGGAATAGCTGAAAGCGAGGACGGGAGAAAGATGGATCAGCGCCCATCCCCGTTGCTCTTCAGGAATTAAATTACTTTGATTTCAGGACAGTGGCCAAAACACTACCCCAGGAAAGGCCTTGTGGTAAATTTTGCGAGGTGAACATGGCCTTTGTTTTCCTGAACGCCAAGGTTTTGGAGTGCCTCATGGGGAGAACCTTAGTGTTTGGATAAGATGCATTCCTCAGCTCATGTGCTCCTGGCAGTGAAAGCGTTTTGTTTAGGAGAGAAGATTAAACTTTGCAGTGTTTTGCTGAAGTGGATATGCACCAACAGTGATTTACATAATCAAATAAAAAGAAGTTATTGTAACATTAGTAAAATGAATTGCCTAATCAAATCCTTTTAAAGCCTTTATAGTTGACCCCCAAAATCACTAGTTATTCTTTTAACAGTTGCAGCCAGTGTAGTTGAAACATTGTAAAATAAGGAAATTATAACATCAAAAGACAAACAAGATGACACAATGGAATGAAGCGTTGACAGTAATCAAGAAAAGCTCTATTCACAGAAGAGCCTAGAATTGAATATATGTCTCTGTAATAAGGAAAAAACTGCAAGAATTAATTCATGTAGCTGAATAAAGTGATCTCATGCTGGAAGAAAAACAAACTCTGAATTTGGGGGGACAGGTATGACCCACGCTGGTGGTGCTCAGAAGAGTGTCCTGAGTGAGTCCTCAGGTAGCATTTCCTGGCACCGAACATCGAGCTTGACTCTGTATGGTATGTAAAACATTTCATTTCATTTAGACAAGCCAAGCACAACTTTTTTACTTTGAATTCAGAAAAGATCATTAATATTATTTCTAACTAGCTATGGCAGGTGTTTGCGTTCTTTACAGATAAATAAACAGAAGGGAAGAAATGGCTTCACAGGATGGCTGAGGTGGGAAGGGACCTGTGGAGGTCACGTGGTCCAACCTCCTGCTCAAGCAGGGCCGTGTACAGCCAGTTGTGCAGGACTACGTCCAGCCTTCCACAAGCTCCATTACATGTCAATAAAGAAACCAAGGTCGTGGTAATTAATATTCACGTAAGGTTGCGGGGGTTTTGTTGGTATACTTACCCTAACGTCCCAAAGACCCCGCAGGGTCGTGCTGAAGCTGTGTGGTGTGCTGGGTGGCTGTGTAGGGTTTAACTCCGTAAGTGGGTGAGCATGGAGTGGAGATAGTGGTAGTTGTCCAAACTCAGGTAAGACAGTCGGCTTTGCGTGTGTCAGCACCAAAGGGAGGTCCTTCACGTTGCACAGAGGTTCAGAAATTGGTTCCCCTCTACACTGCCCTGGTGAGGCCCCATCTGCAGTACTGTGTCCAGTTCGGGGCTCCCCACTTCAAGAAAGATGAAGAGCTACTGGAGAGAGTCCAGTGGAGGGCTACAAGGATGATGAGGGTCCTGGAGCATCTCTCCTACGAGGAGAGGCTGAGGGAGCTGGGCTTGTTCAGCCTGGAGAAGAGAAGGCTGAGAGGGGACCTTAGAAATGCCCATAAATATCTGCAGGGTGGGTGTCAGGAGGAC
>Ga0065711_1049659_pt1 | contig 11192 bp, 7 predicted proteins | sample Hoacrofraction12_FD_59098 | JGI IMG/M metagenome (GOLD analysis project Ga0065711, IMG submission 59098) | Hoatzin crop microbial communities from Cojedes, Venezuela - Epithelial fraction 12 v2 (version 2) | ecosystem: Host-associated > Birds > Digestive system > Esophagus > Crop | place... | reverse complement strand
TTTTTTTTTTTTTTTTTTTAATGATCCTTGTTACTTTGCCATAGGTTGAACTTATTTCCAATGGTGTAAATATACCAGTCACTCCTCAGAATGTATATGAGTACGTTCGGAAATACGCAGAACACCGAATGTTGGTAGTAGCGGAACAGCCTCTACATGTAAGTCTTTGGTAGAGTGGTTTGGAAAAAAAAAATTAAAATAAAAAATCTGTAAGATTTCAGTCAGTTAATTCTTCTCTGCATTATGGTATTGCTAATCAGGTTTCTTTTGAAGTCTTGACAGCTTGATTAAAAATATTTAACCTTCTAATGTTTTTGTAACTGTATAGCTGATTATGCAGTATTGTGAAGATTGAGTACTTTGAGCAGTTTCTCTTTTTTATGGAATGAAAGATAACTTTATTTTTTAACTTGATCTCGTAGATTGCCGTGAAGTTCTGATTTAACTGTATCTTTGTTTTAAAAGGAAACATCAGTTATGAAACATACAACTTTGTTCTTGTTTTACTAGCCTGGCAAAAAGCCTAACAATTGACTATAAAACTGTATTTAAAGTAACTTGGTTTTGAAGCCCTTTTTAAATAAAAGTTAGGGAATAATGTATTTTTGTAAACAGTTAATGAAGGTCCAGTACTTAGAAACACTTACTCTCTGACATATGATACGACATCTAAACTTGGTAATTTCTGCTGACTGTGGCTTCTTGCTGCACTGCTGAGATAATCTAGCAGTCTGCTGGCGTACCTCTGTGCGGTTTAGGTCCAAAATCCTCACGGAAAGAACGTGTTCCTGGAATTAAGTTACTTGGTCTCCATGTTTGCATATATTAATAGTTTGACTCTTGTTTATTTTAAGAGTTGAAAACCATAACATTTGTATTCATTTTGGAATTTACTAAAACAAACTTATTCATATTCTTTCATTTGGAATTTCCAATCTTTTCAGGATTTTACTTATTTATATAAAAAGTGTGTGTCTATAACATTTTTAAAGCAGAGTTGGCATGTGACTCTGAGGAAGGAAAGTAAAAGCAACATGCAAGATGCATTTTTTGTAATTCTTATCAGATTCAGTGTAGCTCAGCAAAATACCTGAACTTTTTAGCATTAGAGAGCGCATTTGCTTCTGCTCCTGGCAAAATACTAGTTCAAACCATTACCGCTTTCTTTTGCAATAGTAGGTGCGGTTTAACAGATTGGTGCAGTTCTTTGTTTCAGAAAATTTGCATCTCAGGTGGTCGACCTTTGAAAGAAAACAACAGCTAGGAAAGTCAGTCTGAAAGTGATATGGCTGTAATGTGCATCTTATGGTTTTCACTTAAGGCAATGAGGAAGGGTCTCCTGGATGTACTTCCAAAGAATTCATTGGAAGATCTAACAGCAGAAGATTTCAGACTTTTGGTAAATGGCTGTGGTGAAGTAAATGTGCAAATGCTAATCAGCTTTACCTCTTTCAATGATGAGTCAGGTATGAAATAACTTACTCATTCAGAGACATGAGGGAGAAGTTAACACTGTTTGTTCCGTGTGGAGTAGCGTTAAACTACCCCTTCAAATTTGACATCAGTCAATAAGTCACTGAAAGTCCTAATAAAATTATTACTGTGTTTTTTACATACCTTGGAAAATCAGTTGAAGCTGGGAAAGCACATTTTCCAACTTTTCTGTTGCTTGTTGTTAAATACAAGGACTGTATAATTGGTAGTATATCTTTCCTACAGAAAGTTCTGACCAAACTTTAGAACTAGAAATGTGATGGATGCACTCTTAATTGTCTTACATAATTTTTAAACTATATTTAGCTGTTGTTAGGCTTTTGGGGAGGGAGGGAGTGGGGTTGTACAGAGGTATGTCAGAGTTAGCCTTTACACTCAAAAGTATGTGTATTAGTTTTTAAATTACTGGTGTCTCCAGTGTCAGGACTTTATGAATGAGATTGTAGCTGAGATCCAACTTGCAGTAGATGTAAAACAGATCTCTTAATATTTATTGTCCAGTGTCCCAGCTGAATTATATGTCTTTTTTTATTTCACACAGGAGAAAATGCTGAGAAGCTTTTGCAGTTCAAGCGTTGGTTTTGGTCCATAGTTGAGAAGATGAGTATGACAGAAAGACAAGATCTAGTAAGTTGTCCATTCCCAATGGAAATATGCACTGGAATTACTTTGGCATCGTTACTATTTTTAACTGTGTTTACCTGTAGAGACTCTGTATGTGAAGAGTTAAGGTAGCAGAGCAGGGGAGTAGAGACTGATTAGACTTTCAGTTCTGGAAACATCAGGTGTGAATCCTAGACCTTCTTGCAACTGAAAGTAAGCACGGTGTGTCCTTATCCATATTCACAGGTCTCTTACAGAAGCACAGTTACAGTCTCTGCACAGTCGCTCTTAAGCTGAGTAACTGTTGTTAGTCAACTGTGTTGTTGGCTAGTAGGGTTTTGAGGTTGAGTTCTCTTCCTGGATCAGCGACTCTCCTGACTTGTGCATATCCTGAGGGCAACACCTGTGTCCTCTCTACAAGATGTCAGCAATGATACCATCTCCTTCTTTAGGAATAGCTAATGAAAAGTGTGAAAGAACAAGATACTGTTCAGGGGGTTCCATTTGGGAAAATTTGTCTGTAAATTGTATTCATTGTACGCTTCTTAAAACTACTTGCTTTTAACTTCCTACTGCTTAAGGTACTATCTTTCCTTTACAGTTTGCTAAAAGGAAGCAAGGACTAATCTGAAAAGCGGAAAATCTAGAGCACATTTGTTAAGGAATATCTATGGTTACACTTTGGTAGTGACTCTGCTCTGCAAGTCAGTATTTCACACTTGAGACGATAAACCAAATATTGTCTGTTGCTGCCTTTTGTCTGTACGAGTACTGTAGTCCGTAGTTGCTGACTGGTTTGTGAGAGATTTCTGATGCATTTTGTATTGGTGGCAGTCACCATCTTCCAGATGGATTTGGGGACGTGTCATTTATGGAGGATTTGTTGATATAGGATCATTTTGAGTGCTGCTTTTATTCATTATTACAGAAGTATATAATCTAATGAGCAGTTGAGGAAAGGAAATGAAGGAAGCTACTACAGAAGCATGTAGCATGACCACTGAGTTTCGTTGACATATTGAGCAGAACGTAGTATGATCAAACTTGCTGTGACTGTGCAGTTCTTCTTTAATCTATCCCTACGCAACATGTAGGCAATATGAATTTTAGCCTTGTACAGCAGTATTTTAAATGCTGTGTTCTTTTTTCAGGTTTACTTTTGGACATCAAGTCCATCGTTGCCTGCCAGTGAGGAGGGATTCCAGCCTATGCCATCAATCACAATAAGGCCACCAGATGACCAACATCTTCCTACAGCAAACACTTGCATTTCTCGCCTTTATGTCCCACTCTATTCCTCTAAGCAGATTTTGAAACAGAAATTGTTACTCGCCATTAAGACCAAGAATTTTGGTTTTGTGTAGAGTATAAAAAGTGTGTATTGCTGTGTAATATTACTAGCTAAGTTTTGTAGATTTTTCCATTTGTCTATAAAAGTTTATGAAAGTTAATGCTGTCATACCCCTGGTGGTACTTTGAAGATTTAAATGCAAACATTCCTGTACTAAATTTGTAACGTAAAGGCCTAAGGAGCACTGGCAGTATCTGATTGCAACAGTTTGCTAGTCAATAACTCCTTTGCCTAACCCCAGCCAAAGATGACAGCAGAACAATATAATTTACACTGTGATTTATCTTTTTGCTGAGGGAAAATATGTAAAATGTTCTGAAAATTCACTGCTGCCTTTGTGGAAAGTGTTTCAGCAAAGGTTCTTGTATAGAGGGAGTAGGGAATTTCGAAATAAAAAATTAAGTATGTTCTGTGGTTTATTTTAACTTTCTTTTTATGGTGTTTAATTTGTGGTTGGCTGCAGTTGTGTATCATGTATATTGAACTTGTAAAAAGTTCCCAACAGCTCAGATCCTGGAGTTGGGATTGTTCACTTATGAAACCACTTTCATTGCAATTTTTGTTCCGATTGCATTGAACTCTGGCGCGTCAGATACCATCACTAATATTTTGCATGTAATCTATACCTTTAGTGGTTTTTTGGTTTTTTTTTGGTTTATACATATGATGAGGCCAATGCACAGTTTTTCATAGTTCACAATCAACATTTTTTTTTATCCTGTTTCAGTGAACAGACAGTCAGGAGATGGTTCCACTACCAGTTCTAACCCGACACTTGTACTACGTTATCTAACTATGTAAAGTCAGCCTGGGCACTTTCTGGTAACTGTAAAATGTTTATAAGATCATGATTATTGAAGATACATTTTGGAAAACTTTAATGTTCGTGAGCAGCTTAACTTCTTTTGTATCTAGCCTTTTTTTAAGTATCTTGTTACAGTTTTTTAATAAAGAAATTACAGACAAAATACCAAGTCATACTGAAGAAACAATAGTTTTTATTTATTTAGCCATTTATACTTTAGCTAACGGCATACACTAAACACAGTTGTTCATTAAAAATCTGAACTTTGTAACTGAAAAATTGACCTGCAGAAGACAATCAGCCCACATTTTACAGTTAGCAGAGAATCCTGAATGAAACGGGCCAGGCAACCCCCTCTTTTCACAGAATGGGTTTGAAGGGAAAGTGGCTTGTTCTGAAAAATCCCAAGGTAATTAGGTTAGAATAAAATTCTTAAACTGCATTGTAGTGGGTTCTACTCTTATGTTCACTTTTGAAGTGGTTGGTTGCTTTTGGGGAGGGCAGGCTTTGGCCGTAACCTAGGACTTGTTTTCCCTAATGCTTGAGAGATTTTTGAGTTAGGAATTGATTAATAAAGGAAGGAGCTACTTTTCTGTGTCAAAACAGATTTCTAACGGCTTAGCAGACTGAAGTGTTGAAGGTTAAGAGCTTTTGCGGTGGTGATGTTCTTCCTCTTTCTTGCTTCTCCAACCCCATGAGTCCACGTTAGTGACTTTTTTTTTTTCCTTCCTTTTTTGGGGAGGAGTTAAACTAACGTTCCATCAAAATCCAAGTAGAGTTCACTTTTGCCAGAACTCCACTGGGTTTTCCTTTGTCAGCTAGTTGAGGATGACCAGAAGTTTCCTACTGCTGTGATTTTCAAAAAAGCTTCTATTTTCATCATTTATTTAGTCGCTAGAGTTATGGAGGACAGTTGAAATCAGAAATTCTGATCACCAGTTGCCAAATTGATGCTGAAAATCCTGTTTTCTAAATAAGGCTGACTGTTTCAGGCTTGTGTAGTTTGACTGCAGATAAGTAAACAGATGTGGAATTATTTCTGCGTGTACTAATACTTCCTAAATCATCCTAGAAAAGGATAGTTTCGATGTATGAGGATTGGAGTCTGTTCTGGATTTCCTGTTGCGACCTCTAGTGCACCTTAAGTTCAAAACTATCAGATACTGTGCTAGTATCAATTAAAAATAAAAAGCAGTACAGCTACACACGTCTAGCAATAGGTGTATTAGTGTAGAGAAAATTTATACTGGTATGGCTGTTCTCATATACGAAGAAGGGTAGTTACAAAGGTACAATGCAACATATACCTTATGCCCGGATTTCTAACTGGTGTAACTATTACCAAAACCGCCTCTAACTGAAATGTGTGAAGTTAGTAGAAAGCAACAAAAGAAACTGTTTAGAATAGGCATCAGATCAATAGTCTGTAAAATAAAGCTCCCTCCCTCACAAAGCTTTGTGAGACTTGATGTATTAAAAACTATCCAAGGCCCTTGGATGAAAGGCCATATATAAATGTAAAGTACTGTGTGTATATATATATATGTATTGTGTGTATATGTATATAAGTGTATGTGTATGTATAACATATAAATATATGTTATATGTATATATATTTCTGTATATAGCTTAAACATTTTTTTAAGTCCTGTAATGTACAGCTAGACAAAAATGCAGCTAACTCACAGTAGCTCACCATATATACACACACACAAGGCATTCTGATAAGTGGAGAGGGAATCTAGAATGATTTGTGCTGTCGTCATTGACTTGAAATGTGTATGTAGCTTTATAAATAGCTTTTTCCTCTGTATGGTATATTTAAACTATATCAAGATTTTAATAAGAAAAATGTTTATTAAAATCATACACCCCATCTCCCTTTGACTTAAGCCCGTCTGTTAGTTCACTTTTAAGATGTGGTAGTGAAACTAGTTAAAGGAAAGTTCTGTCATTTTTACATTTTTTAATAGTCTAAATCCTTAGCTGTTTATAACTGCTGAAATAGGAGATAAAGGTAGCTACTAATAAAATGTTATCACCAACTACTAGCCTAGTTCTTGTTCTGAATCTAGGGAAAACTTGATGCCTTAGTGCTAACTTCCATGGCTAATTCTCAGCTTTGGATTCTGTTCCTTAGCTAACTGTATCCAGCATAGAAGGTAAATCGCTTGCTCCAGCTTTGCTAGTTTTCCAGAAGTGAAAAATTGCATGGGCTTGTCATCAAGTGGAGTGACTTTTTTTCCTGTAAGTTAGTCGTTGGGTCACCAGATAACATGCAGAGAAAGAGCTGTAAACTGGCAAATTTGTGAATTGAAAGAAATACCCTTCTTGTACAGCAGCAGTCATTCAGGGAGGCAAAGGAAAGGAAATTTTCCTCATCTCTTAGCCTATGTTTATCTCTGTATAATTTGCACAATTGTATACAGCCCTGCTGTTTTTCGAAAGTTTCCTTCCACATGTGTGTGCATGCAGAGAGCAGAGCGTGAACCGTACGTGGCGGTTGGCGTGCGGGTGGGAGAGGGACGCCGGCCACCACCACCCTCCCCTGCGGCTCTGCTGCTCGCAGGGAGCCGTCATTCAGCACACCTTTTGTCGTTCCTGGCGCCGTGCCATGCGGAAGATTGTTCAGCAGATCAGTAGTAACCCTCTCGCAGGAAGCTTGCTGCTGTTCTCCTGTAACTCCCTTCTTATAGCATCCTGATAACCTGAGGATTGTGTCTCTGTGTGAATCTGTAAATGCCATTCTGAGCTGCTTCTGTGTCTGTATTCTTCGCTTCATTGACACTTGCGTTTCTCTGGCTTCCTCTTGCTGGGGCAGCCTACAGATACCTAGCTTGGTAGCTTGGATTCCCTTTTCAAACTTCGTGTGATTTGACCTTTTTCCTGAACTCTGCAGTTTGCCTTTTTAATAACAGGTCTGCTGAAATCGAATCAGAAATTCTGCGAGTCTGGATTAATTGGATTTCAGTGCGTGTGGCATTTGCTTATCTCCAGGTCTGAATGTCCCCACGCCATTGAAATGTGTGGGTGAATTGGCCAGGCGAAAGCTTAGGCGGCTATCCTGAACTGGGAGTGCTGGTGGTTCCCGCATGGTCTGTGCAGGGAGGACAGGAACAGGCTTCACAGCTGGCATCTGGCCTCCATTGCAGAGTAGTCATTGCCTGGCAGGACTTCCTAGCAGCATCAGGAGCACCGATGGCTCCTTTCCTAGTTGGAAATTGCTTTTGTGGTTTTAATTTTCAGCTATTGTGAGTATCTTGTCACTGAGCAGATTTGCTGAACTGAGAAGCATGGAGGGCTTGAAATTTTTTATATATCTTTTAAGGTTTTTCTATGGAGTTGTCTTTAAGAGGATAACTTCATGTCTTGCTTGAAACACAAGCCTGTGAGAATTTTATCCCCCTTTGTCCATGGCTTTCTTAATATAAGGTATTTTTTGTCATTAAATATCACCACAAGTTACTGTAATACAGTAGTATACTGTTTAGTATAGCAAGAAGCAGTCAGTTGCTCCCAAGTATTTCAGGACATTTTTCCATAATGGTGAAACTTTTCACCATCCCTTTCCCAGTGACAACGGCAGCTCACACTAATGCGTTGGTTTGAGTACTGTACTCATGCGAGCCTACTGGAAAACAGGTTGCTGCCACAACCTGTGGTAAGGTTTCTCTGCAAGGAGTTTCTTTTAACAAAACAGTTGGTTTGGACTTACTAAAATTATTCACAAATTGCTTTTCACACAGTGAACAGTGTTAAGCTGAAAAAACAGGTTTCACTTTGATTTATAAATGAAAATTCCTCAATGTACCTGAAATGGCATTCTTTGTATATAAAAAATGGTATTTATAAAGTTTTTAAAAGGCAGTTAAGTATTCCCAAAATAAGTAGTATCTTTTGGGGGAGGGAGGGAAGAGGCATTATATAGTTCAAGCTGTGATGACTGCATTTTGGATGCCTTAGCAGATAAAATTCTGGGATGTACTTTGTACCAGCAACTTACTTTGCCTTGCCGTGCAAGAGTACTTTGCCCAGAAAGTTGTAATTGATGCTAGTATAGATTACAGTTTTTCATTGCTCTTACTGTTTTCAGAACTACTAAATGCAGGTTGAACTTGCAGGTTGTTCTCATTCACGTCTTTCCGAAGGAGAACGTGGGCAGGCTTTTTTATTTTTTTAATGTTTTTTTTGTTTGAGTGGATCAAAATTACTCTGTTGGACAGAGCAAGCTTTGGGAATGCAAAGCTGTGCTAGTAAGCCCGTAAGGTCTGGGTCTGTCGAGCAGTGTGCTAAAGGTGTATGCTGATGCTGCACCTCCATTAATTGCAATTAGCAGAGTGAGCGGGCTGTTGTGAAGCCACAGGCCACCCTGCGGGAACGCCCGTTCTGGCGTGGCTGCCGCCTTGCCGTGGGTCTTCTCCCCTCCCTGTCACGGAGCATCCTGCACGTCCGGGAAGAGCCGCCACGCTTTCGGGACGTGACAGTGGACAGAGTCCCTCCCCGTGCAGAAACACCTCCGTGACTCCTGGCGTGTCTGTGTGTCGGGAGCCAGTGCGGGTGCAGGGCCGCGGGGAGCAAGGCAGGGCAGCTGCCACAGCGCGGGGCGGGTAGGACCCAGCGAGGGAATACTGCTTCCACCGCCTGTGTTCTGGACAGGGCATCGCAGGTACAGCTGAGTAATCTGAAACCTTGCAAAATCATGCGTAATGTTGTGTTTCATATGTATGTTTATTCTGCTTGTAAACTGTTTTACAGTTCCATGAGTGTTTTTCCGTATTTCAGTATCATGTACGTGATGTAATTAATTTATATAAAACAAAGGTAACAGAGGTGGGTGGACTTTTGTGGAGGTGCAAGAACAGCCAGCTGCTGTTTTGTTAATCCTTGTGGTACATTTTCTTTGCAGTATTTTTCCTTTGTGCATTAATCTTTAAGCACCATCTCAGTAGATGTTTGCTGTGCATCTATAAAAGGGCAGGTGTGACTTTAGGAAGTTGTCGCCAAATACTTGAACTCCTTTCTATTGCTAACTATATTAATTTGTGGTAGTTCTTAAGCCTTGTGAAATAGCAGGACAACCCCTTATTTGGGGAATTTTGAAACAGCAGCCAGGATCATCAGGTTAGGGGGCGACGCCAACTGATGGGCAGGTAGATGGTATTTAATACGATCAGTGTGCTTAAGTTTTGGTGCTTCGTTTTTTTGGCCCAGAAACTCATGTGTCTCCCTCTTAAACCATCAGCACACTGCGTTACACACACCGGTGTAATTTGTCAGTGTTCATGCGTCAGTTGGGCTTGCTCTGCATCAATTGGCGTTCTTCTAATTGTTTGCTCTGGACAAAAAAACTGGAATCCCTGGTACCCTGCACCAGCAAGCGGAGCTGTTGTTGGGTGTGGATATCGAGCAACTTCCACAAGTATCTCTGGGTTATAAAGGCTGACTTGGGAAGAGCAGTAGTAGGGTAACAGCAGATGTTAGTGTAAAACCACCTTTTCTCACTTACCGTTTGTGTGTTCCCAGTGTGCTGTTTAGTAACTTGCTGGTTAGGCACGTGTTTCTGCTCCTTGGAAAACTCGATGTAAGAAAACCAAAGCGGTTCTCGTGTTTAGAACCAGCACAGTCACCCATGCTGCACAGATCTCGCCACTGACGTTTCCTCACCCCCTGCCCCGCTGAGGCTTGAGCTCCTCTCACCAGGCGTAAAAAAGCCACGGAAAGCAGACTGCAGTCTGGAGGAGCCCAGCTGGCCTGGGTCCCCCTTCCCATCCGTGGGAAGTGGGGAGAGGGGAGGTCTCAGTCACTCTGTGGCAGCCAGGTGCCTTTAAAAACAAAATATCTGAAATTCTTAATGACGGAGAACTAACAAAACCCAAGGTTGCCTCTCTGCAAAAGGATGTCAGAATCCCTCGAGGCCCTGACCTGCGCACTATGTCCGTTCCCCGGCTGCCGGGTGGTTGGGGATGTTTGGGCAGCGCTTGGATGGGGGAGCACCGGGGACGCTGCACAGTGTCTATGGACGCATCTCCGCTGAGGAACACCAGGCCTGCAGGTCCTCCTACTCCTCCTGAAGGGACCACTTTGGGCTCCGGGCGTTTCTCTCGGCCTCTAAAGCGTGGCTCAGTCCTGCTCACATGCGTGCTGGCTGGCTTGGTGCTCGCAAACTTTCAGTTCTCACCCACCGATGTTTGCTTTCAGATCTCTGTCTTTCATTTCAGGAGTTCATGAGAAACCAGGCCCTACCCCTTGGGTGGGACTCTTCTTCTCTTTTTCCTATGGACTACTTAATTGTTTCGGTGAATGACCCACGTGTCCGCAGGAAAGGGTCCCGAGGGCCTGGCCAGCTTCGGGATGAGGGAGGAGGAGGCAACCACCGAAGGCTGACGGTTCCCAGCTCTGGATGAAACCTCTCTGCCCACGAGAAGAGACAGAAACAAGCGGCCGTGGTCCTTCCACTTGCTGTGTTTGCACTCCCGGGCCCCTGCGAGCACCTCCAAGCACCGCGGCCACCTCTGTCTGTCACGCAATGGCTGGAGGGGGACTAAAAAAGACTTTTTCCTTCCAGAGGTTGCTCTGGTTCATACGCTCTCAGCGTGCCCAGCTGTACCCAGTAACGGACACTTCAGGTTACATCTCGGTGCCAGATGCCACCGCTCCCTTCAACCCCCTGCGTGTTTGCCACAAGGCAGCTGACCGAGCGGAGGGCGTTACTTCCCGTTGTCAGCTTCCAGGGCCTTCTCCCGGATTCTCTCCTAATTTCGCGCTCTTGTTTGTTTATTCCTTGTCACTTCCTTGCACCGTAAGGCCCTTGACCCTCCGTCGGGCTCCTGCCTCCCCCGGTCCCGGCAGCAGCGCAGGCCGCACCCCGCCACCGGCCCCAAGCACCCGGCCCTTACCGCCAGGCTCGCCGCAGGCCGGCACCGCGCCGCCGCCGAGAGC
>Ga0065711_1049658_pt1 | contig 11192 bp, 5 predicted proteins | sample Hoacrofraction12_FD_59098 | JGI IMG/M metagenome (GOLD analysis project Ga0065711, IMG submission 59098) | Hoatzin crop microbial communities from Cojedes, Venezuela - Epithelial fraction 12 v2 (version 2) | ecosystem: Host-associated > Birds > Digestive system > Esophagus > Crop | place... | reverse complement strand
TATCAGATTGGTCAGGCATGATTTCCCCTTGGTGAATCCATGCTGACTACTCCTGATAACCTTCTTTTCTTCCACTTGCTTCATGATGGCCTCCAGGATAAGCTGCTCCATCATCTTTCCTGGGATGGAGGTGAGGCTGACCGGCCTCATTATAAACAATGCAGATCGTTTCACTTTGACCTGCCCAATCTTTTCTTTGCCTGTGTGTTCCAGTTATGTTTCATAACAATCATTTTGGCTTAGAAAATAGATATTATAATTCTCTGAAGAATGTCCCATTATGGGGTGGAGGCCTGGGTATTTAATTGGACAGGGTCTGAGCAGGAGGTGGTACTAGAGGTACCCTTGCAACCTAGTCATTCTGATTTTGTGCTAAAACTGTATTTCTTACATAGGAGTTCAGTTCTTCCTTGCTCATGTCATAATATTTACTTACTTCACAGCAAAAAGATTCCTCATTCCTGTCTTGAAGTGATCCTTTTTTAACAAAGCGAAATTTTATTGCCTCAATTTGCCAGTTTTCAGACTTTGTAAATAAAAGATCCTGTTAAATACTGTGTCCTTGAAGTTTTGTTTTATTTGTGCAGTGTTTGAAGGTGCAGCTCCTGCTTATTTCCATTCTTTTTTTCTACCTGCCCCCAAATATGCTAAGCAAGGTTAGTTGGAAAATAAAAATGGCTGTTTCTTGTGTTATTAGTAGGTTTGAGGAAATCTGTTAGGTAAACCTGCTATTCTGAAATACAAAAAGAGAGCAAAGATAAAGCCACAACAGCCATGTAGACTACACTTCCTGTAGTCTAATCAACAACATATAGGACTTAAGGTTTGTGCAAGTGTGTCTAATTGATTTTCACAGACTTACTGGGCTGGTTTGTGGTTTAATTCTTGAAAAGAAAGCATTATGTCTGCTAATGTGTCTCTTGAATAGATCAAGAGTGTTCAGCTGGCAGTACCAGTCATACATAGCCTCTCTTCTTGCAGTATCTGTGTGAGTAGACAAGGGATGCACCTGGAGTAAAACCATGCTCTGTTATGTGTTTGGGCTTGGTCACATGAAAAGGAAGTCTGTGATATGTGACCTGAGGCTGCAATTAGAAGTAAAACCTTGTCACCTGGCTGGAAAGGTTTTCTGCCAGCCTCATTGATTTATAGTGTCTTGATATGAAATGCTTCAAGAAAAGCATTAATGTGTTAGAGCCCTGTGATACACAGGCAATCTGCAAAGTTTTCCTTTACCATCCTTGACTGGGGGGCAGCTTTGAGTCTGGAGTGCGTTTTGATGAAGATACCAAAGCTTCATGTCACTGCCATTTTTTTATGGCTGCTAGTTTGTCGTGCCTGAACTGGACTATATGCAGATCTGTCAGAATATGAAGATCTGTGGCAGAGTATGCATTTTGTCACTACCATGCAGAATGTGCAGGGAACACCTTGCCTTGCCTACCATCAGGTGGGAGTTGCCCTCACCTGACTTAACAGTGAAGTCAGCTTTTAGTGTGTTGCAATTCAAAGCAGGTAACAGCAAGAATATGGCCACTCTCCTTAAGTCTTACTCCGCTCCCCTGTACACGCTCTCCAGTATCTGCAGGCAAATAGCATCAGTGCTTTGAGCAGTTGGTGAGCTCCTAACATGTGGGTGGCTTTCTCATGATGAATGCTTCAGGAATATACCGCTGTAAGGGAACCAGCAATGGGACTGGACTTTAGTAGTGTGTAGAGAATATATGGATCTACAAAATAATTTATTCTGAGGACATACATGTTGAGTGTTTCTGCGGTTGCCTGGGCCTTTCATAGTACAGTGTGCACAGGTTCTTGCAGAAGGTGCTCCTACAGCTTGTACAGAACACAGTGGTGCTGTAATGAAATGAGACTGTTTAGTTACTAGAAGACTGAGTTAGTATAGGCTACAAAACTGCTTGTTTTATCAATAGTACACTATTGTCTAGCTAATACGTACTGCAGGAACATTTTTGTGATGGTACCCAGCAGTGCAGTGGCATGCTTTGTCTTGTTCATACTGTTTTCCAGAGGAGTAAAAAAGAACAAAAAAGGTGACCCAAAACTTAATGCACAACCTAATGATGGCCAACAGTTTCATAATCTTGTATAAAACTGGTGATTATGCTTATTTTCAAAGTCCTAACCATTTTAGAGCCTAGATCCTTTGGTTTGCTTTCTTCTGGTGCACTGGAAGCAGCCTTTTGAGAGCTGTTTTTCCACCAGTTCCCAGGTTTTCCTTCAAGGGCAGGGAAGGTTAGCTTATTGTAGCGAGCTGTGCTGTGCTTGAAGTTGTTTTTCCTATTGTCTGGCACAGAGGGTGTTGGCTTTCAGCAAATAAAAGCAGTCTGTTTCTTTTCATGTGGATGAATAATGATAGTGCGGAGGGTGGTTTTGTATTGGTGGATTAAGTTGAATTTTATATTTTTACTGATGTGTTTACTGATATTGTGTGTAATGTCACATAAAATTTTAATTATCAAATACTAGCTTTCTGGAAGTTGCATTGCATGAAACAGTTCTACAAACTCGTAAGTAAGCCTGCTTAAACTAAAGTGTTATGAATAGAGTAGATACAGAAACATTTCATTTGAAAGAAGTTATCACTACTGCATGACTTTTTATGGGTTTGGAAGGGTTTAACTAGACCTTTATTTCTTCTGGTGCTTCTCAGAGTGCATATGCATACAGGGAAAACTAGTTTGAGAACCTGCTTAATGCATACTCTGTACATGAGGAAATCCTGTGCCTGATCATCTGGCTGGCATATAAAACTCATTTACACAGTAAGCTGTATGTTTGACAGATGCAGACTAATGACAGAGCCGTTGAATGTGAAGAGAAGTCTTCTTGTGGTATGTTAGACAGAGGTGCTCAGTTTTCTGTGTGTCACATTAAGCATTCTTTTTTAAAGTTAAAATACATTGAGCCTAACTACTTCATGTTATATGAAGTTTTAATAAATCTATGCCTTAACATTTGTCAGTGTTTAATTAGGTGCTAATAACTTTGGACTATCTTAACTAGGAATTAATGTGGTGTTAGTTGGTTCACTCTTTTGAACTGGCTGAGAGGTGTGGCTTTAGAGTAAGTTCATTACTCTGTTAAAACTTCTAATTCACTGTCATTCTTTCAGCAACAAATGTCATTGTTACTTCTTGCATACCGAGTGGAAAACTTTATCCTCACTTAGCAATGCGTCTCAAATGTAATTACAAAGGCTAAAGGTAAAACTGCGCTGTTCTTAATCGTCTGCCAACGAAAGGACGTTTATGTGCACGGGGAATGAAGCAGAAACGGGATAGGGGTTACTGTTGGGCTTTGACCAGTAGTAACCTTTGGCTGTGTCTGTTTCCTTTTTGCTATTTCCCTCTAGTGGTCACACAGGATATTGACTTGGGGAGCTTAAGTGCATGAACGGGTATTTTTTCAAATGCTTGTACATAAATAAACTAACACAGAAGTAATATGGGATATATGGAAACTTAATATGCCTGGTCCTGACCTGTTAGAATGCTGTGTATCATGGTGTCTTGTGAAGGGAGGACCTACTCTTATGCTTCATGTTGGTGGTTCAACAAGCTTTTGGGAATGATCTGAATTTTTATCCTTTTGGATATCCAGATGTTCCCTTTACTTGAAATTCAATCATACAGAGCTCTTAGCGTAATCTAAATTTGCTTCTAAAGTTTTATGAGGTGTAAACTGCACTATAAGCATATCTCTGCCTTTCTGTATCTGGGACTAGCTCTTACATCTGAGCAGTTGAAGTGTTAAGTCAGTTCAACACTTCAGCATTTTGTTTTTATCATGTTAGACTTGTTCTTGACCCACAGACTAACAGAATAGTTACCAAACCAGGCAGTGCTAGTCTTTGTAAACCAATTCATGTTTTCATTCAACTTTTTAAAAATGTTGGTGCATCCTTTGTGTATCAGGTGTTTCACTTAAGATCTTGCAGATGTTTCTTATGATATAAAGTTTTTTCTGCTTGTAGTGCAGAGTTGTTATTTTTTGTTTATGTAATTATCCTTTCAGAACTTTATAATTGATACTTTCTAATGTGTTAATATTTTGTAAAAAAAAAAAAACTCACAAAAAACCCCAAAACAAGTGTATTTTGGACAGAATTACTGCCTAGTCAGTTTGAGCTTAGGACACAGGATCTTTATGTTGCCAGACTGATGTATGTTTGGAAAGGGGTGTAAAGCTTCTAGTGATGGCAGGATGTTGTGTGCATAAACAGCTTGTAAGCCAGACTGGGATTTGTTACTGAACTAACATATTTTGATGCGAACAGGACTGTTTTTATGAAAGTTCAACCCTGGACAGCTTAAGGAATCTGAAACTGTCAGGAATATGACAAAAAGATGAATATCTTGCCGAGTCTCTTGTTTCTTACAACCTTTTTTGTTCAAATGTATGAGTGCAGTGAGTCTCCCTTGGTTTTGAGGGAAGTAGGTGTTGAGACCTGATGAAAAAAAAAAGGGCTACAGCAAGAAGGAAATAAGAATAGGGAACAGGTTTTGAAAGTCAAGAAAAATGTGTTAGATTTGATAAAGAATTAGATGCAAAACAAACTGTATTGAAGGTAAACTTCTCTTTTATCCTGCCTTTGCCCAAATTACTAGTGTAAGACTGCAGTTTATATCGAAGGTATTCTCATAGTTTCCTTTGGGTGTAAGATCAATTTTTTCTTAAGTCCTCTTTCAAACATGGACTCTTCCATCTTTGACAGTTCCAGCTTTCTTCATCCTCTGGTGCTTGCTACCTATTGCATACTGTTGCATACCTATTGGTATTGCTGCCTGTTGTATACTTATTGCTATGCTGAACATTTAATAGAGATCCCTGTTCTGATGGCTAGGTGAATGTCCAAGGATTGAGTAGAGGAAAAATCTGTTCCCATGTGTAGCAGTGGCAAGGTAACTGTTAATTGCACTAGGTGAACAAGAAATTTAATGACCTTTGTGTGTTTTGCCAGAAGCATTTGCTTTGATAGTTTTTCTGTTTATTGATAAGTCTGCTGGTGGATTTGCTGTGTGATGCTGTACAGCTTTTTGTAAGCTTTTTGTAGTCTGTTTCTTCCTGTGCAAGGAAGAACCTTGCCTGCACCTGTACTTTGAATTCCAGGGTTTCCTGATATAAAAATGTTTCCGCTGAACAAGCAAAGTAAGTTTCTCAACTCCAGGACCAAAACTAGCTCAGACTTCAACAAGTAGCTTTCTGCAAAGGTGAAAAAGACAGATTTCGCTTTTTGACCATGGTCTCTCTTTTTTTTGACAATCCAAAGCACAAATACAGGCTGGGCAGAGAACGAATTCAGAGCAGCCCTGAGGAGGACTTGGGATGCTGGTGGACCATAAGGTCAGCATGACCTGGCAGTGTGCACTCACAGCCCAGAATTCAAAACGTATCCTGGGCTGCATCAGAAGCAGCGTGGCCAGCAGGTCGAGGGAGGGCATTCTACTCCTCTCTGGTGAGACCCCACCTGGAGTCCTGCATCCGGCTCTGGGCTCCCCAGCATAAGACAGATGTGGACCTGTTGGAGCAGGTGCAGAGGGCTGGAGCACCTCTCCTGTGAGGAAAGGCTGAGAGAGTTGGGGTTGTTCAGCCTGGAGAAGAGAAGGCTGCGGGGAGTCCTTATTGCAGCCTTGCAGTATGTGAAGGGGCCTACAAGAAAGCTGGAGAGGGGCTTTTTATAAGGATAGGTAGTGGTAGGATAAGGGGTAATGGCTTCAAGATGAAAGAGGGTAGATTTAGATTAGGCATAAGAAAGAAATTATTCACTATGACTGTAGTGAGGCACTGGCACAGGTTGCACAGAGAAGTTGTGGGTGCCCTATGACTGGAAGTGTTCAAGGCCAGGTTGGATGGGGCTTTGAGCAACCTGGTGGTGTCTCATGGTGGGAGGGTTGGGACTAGATGGATCTATAAGGTCGTTTCCAACCCAGACAATTCTGTAATTTGTTGGGTGTGAACTACGTGGATAAAATTTATCAAAGAACAGACATTTGCTGTGAGTTGCTTCTTTGTGAACCTGTATTCTCTTCTCTCTGCAGTGATTTGTGTTGATACAGCTTCTTGGCCCCTTCCCTTTCTTTAGATAGCTGTATCTGGTTCCAGAGCTTATCAGCCTGTGTACTACTCTAGCTCCTGCAGCTGTTAGAGGCTTATTGTCTGCAGGCAACACATGGTGACTTATCAAAAGTACGTGGAGTTTGAGAAGACCCGAAAGATAGTTGGTACTTAGATTGGACAAGTGAGTATAGCAGTTAGAGTAATGTTAGGGCTATATTGTTATTGTTTCTATTTTTTCAGCTGTCTTACTAGGCTTATCTTTCAACTCAGAATTCCTTTTTTTTCCTCCTGTGCAAGTTAGTGTACTTTTTTACTATGGAATTGCAACATTATTACTGTTGTAGCAGAAAGATGTCCACATTTCTTCACCTGTTTTTGTGGCTGCAAAGGAAGGTCATGTTAGAAGCTTTTTTGCTTTCTAAGTAGTCTCTTGCACTGTGCTTGGGAAGGCTGTAGGCAGGGAAATCATAATCCAGCTGCTGTGACCTGGATTGTGAAATTCCAAGCTCTGCCTTCCTGCTAATAGCTACTTTGGTTTTGAAACCTTCAATTTCTGTTGTCAGTTGCTATGGAACAATTGAAAATCAGACCTGCAGACACATGTTAGTTGTGTCTTTGGTCCTCAAAAATGCATCACGAACTGCCTTACCTGTAGCATCTGTGGTTTTCTCACTGTCTGGAGTGATCCCTAGGTAGCCCGCCCTTGGCTTATCCTAGTGGTAACCCTTCTTTCTTCAGGTATATGTTAAAGTATTTGCAGCAAGTCTAAAAATTGCTCTTGGAACATAGGTGTTTTATAGAGCATGTCTGCTTAATCTCCACCAAGTCTTTTATAGCACCTTTTATCTTTCACTTTGCGTTTTTACATTTTTCTACATTCTTGTGTTTTATAAGATGTTGTGGTTTGATCTCTTGGATATTTCAGTAGGATTTTTGTGCAAATACTGCAGGGAACATGATTAGAGTCACTGTATCCTAATGTCTTTCATTACCTCCTAGAAGGAGCCATTTGCCTTAGAGGGAGGAGCTGCCTGCTGCTTGTTAAGTAAAATAATAAATAATTTAAAATGCTAACTGAAAATACCTGCCTTGGTGGACAGACATACGTTGATGTGCTTGACAGGCACAAAATGGAGAAATAATCAAAATTCCTTGAAGACATGGGAGAATAATTTGCTTTATTTGATTCTTTTTTTTCAAGTGAGGGAGGTTTCCTGTGAGTCTGTGCTTTACTCGAGTATTATAGACCCACTTCAGGAAATCCTGAACTTGTGGATCAGTGTGAGCTGTAATGGAGGTCTGCGGTATGATTCTGCAAATGCTTAGCTGTTTCACTGAAAGCAGCTTTTCTGACGTACTGCCTTGTTGCTGATACCAGCGCCTGCTCCAGTAAAGAATCACATGAAGCTATGGATCATGTGGCTCTTTCCTCTCATCTAGCATAACGAAAGGATTGATGGATTTTGTGCACTGCCTTAGAAAGCTAAAGGTGTTGCAATGTACTAACAAATGCCAGCTTTATTGTAGCTATGAAGCTATGATACATGCATGGAATTTCAAAGAACTGCGTCTATATACTGAGCATGGTAATTTAGCATTAGTGCTTGATCGTATGAATTGATACAACTTCAGCTTATTTTGTTTCCAAACGGAGACTGTTAGCTGCTATCGTATGGACTCTGCCTGCTTTTCCAGTTTTTATCTGGGGAAATTAAAAATTGTGTAAACAGAAGAAGCTTGTGTCAACATTCCTCTTCTCAATGTAATTGAGCATTTCTGCAGTGAATAGTTAATGATGATCTGCTTTGCAAGACATAAATGCGGCAGTGACCTGCTCTCGTTTAGATGTTGCGGTAGCAGAATGGTGGGGCTTTGCATGATGCATGCTTTCATTGTTTGTGTTAAGCTGCTTGCATATGTCTGCCGTGAGCTGGATAGCTTGTCTCTCCATCAGTTATAAAGGAATACTTTCTGTTTCTTCTGACAGATAAGTATTCTTTCTTTCCTTTTTTTTCCCGTTGGCTATTAAAATGTAACTGTCAGACAGTTTTGTGAACATGGTCTGTAAATGCAAATGCTTTGAATTCATGTTGTGTGCTGTTCAGTCTGCTGTTCTGTCTGCTGAATTTTCTGCTTGGTTGCAAACAGTTAAAACTGCCTAAATGCTTTTTTGTGTAGCACCTTTTTATTGGTAGAGTTTGCAAGCTCGTAGCTGTATACAGTTGGTAGCAGTATATGCTGTGTTGTATACAATTGTGAAGCATGGATAAACTGTGTAGTGTAATTATTAATCACAAGCATAAATGACAGTCAAATATATTGCTGAAAGAGTACCTTTAAAAAATTAAGCTTACATTGATATGGAAAGAAGCTTTTTCTTTCACCCTCAGCTTTTGTTTTGTGAAGTAAATTAACTGAGCATGGACTGTGTGGGTAATATTGGAAGAAAAGGATTTGATTTCAGTGTAGAATATAAGTCACCGGATTTTCTACTTCTAAGATTACATCTGTTCTTGTAAGTTCTAGAGGAGCACTATTAAGATGTGATTTTGATTAAATCTTCAGATGGAGAAATTCAGAAATTTCCCTTCCTAAACTTAAATCTAGGTTTTGCGTAGGTGTGTCTTTCTCACTTAACGGAGAAAGCAATTAGAAGACGTTTGCTGTCCTTAGTTAAAATGCTGTGACCTCAGTGCAAAAATGAATATTTTAGCTACATTTTAAAATTCATTAGGTCATACCATATTGAAATGATATTTTACCTTCTTTGTAGTGTGTAAACTTACAGAGAAAACAGAATGTGTCCTTACTGTCAAACTTACTGTAGTAAAAGCACATTTAAAGTCGTCTTAATATTTTGTAGCATATGGTCAAACACTGAAGTTACCAGTAAAACAGTGACCTTTTTTTTAGTTTTGCATTTAAAAGAAATCTTAAATGTTTCGTGCCTCAAAGTGTTACGACTCATACAAAATGCGCTTTTGGGGTTTATGCTGATTACACACTTCTGAAATTAAATAATCGTGTGCCCCCAACTCTTACTTGTCCTTTTAAAAATTCTTTTATTCCCTTACCTACTTCATTTTCACTTGTCAAGCCTTTGGAGGACCTGAAGTCCGTAAAAAGAGCCAAAAGCCCTTACCTCAGTATTTGGAAAAAAACCCTAACAAATCAAATAATGAAGCTATGAATATACTTAAAATTACAACCCAGTGAATTAAGGTATAATCTTTGCACTGAATTGCATAGCAACTCAACATGTGGTCCAATATCCCAGATACATTTCTAAAGCCAGCTATACCGCTTAATATTTGAACTGATACTGTAAAAAAGCCTGATGTAGCCAATGTGAATGTTTTCTATGAAAAGCCTATTTCAGTAGATATTTTAAAGCCAAGCTTCAAAACAAATAGCAGGATTAATTCCTAAAAAATGGAGCATTTAGCACTTTGGTTGCTATAGTTATGTAGCTATTTTTCTAGGACACTTGCTTGGTATGAAATAGCTTTAAATGCATGATTTATAGCAGAAATTACTAAGCTAATAATATATCCTTATAGTATGACTTAAGGAAAGTGTCTTGTTCTCTTATTTCACTCTGAGCTGTCATTAAACTTTTCTGCTAGTCTAGAGAAGTTGCAGTATTTCTGATTTTTCTTGCAAAATGAAGCAATCAATTTAAGATGTGCCTTACTAAATCTTTTGAATTTCCAAGTGCCCTTTTTTTGATTTTGAGTTGATGATCACTTAGTCTTCTTCCAGCAAGATTTCTGGAGCACCTTTTTCTAACTACACTTGCATTTCTTGGTCATAGTCATTTTTCAACTGCGCTTCTACTTGTGATACTCACTGCGTTTCCTCAGTGCTTTCTTGTTGTCTACCCCATGCTTTAAATGGGCCAGATAGAAATGGACTCTTGGTTCCTCCTTGCTCGTTTTTTCTGGATAATCTCATTCTGTCATGTTCATTTAGGAATTACGTTGACAACTCGGACTCACGTTTTTCTTTTCAGTCATACCTTCATTTCACTAAAACTGTGCTTCTCTGCCACTGCTCCTTTGTAAACCAAACATATGCAGTTTGTCCCACACGTTATGGTATGGTCTAAATCCTCCTGTTATAACCACACTTCAAACAACTTTGTCCTTTCTCCTTGCTTTTAATACTCTTAAGTTCATTCATATCTTAATTTATCAGCACACTGATGCCTTCCCAAAGCTTATGCAGTTTCCATTTTTTTCCATAAGAAGTACAATAACTAGAATTTCATTGTTGCTGCTTGTTCGTTCATATCACTTGTTTTGTCTCCCCTTTTCCCTGGCCCATCAATTTCTGTGCTACTGCAGCATTTCTTACTTCTGTCAAAAGTCTGTCACAATGTTGTCACTGTCTGCTTGATCAAACTTGTCTATGAACAGCATATCAAATATTACTCTGAACTATCTGTTTACTTCTAACATTCTCTTCCAGGGTTTTTCTTTTTCTTTGTCACACACAGGCCATTTACATTAACCTATAGGGAAATACTTTTCTTCTAGTTTATCAGTATCTGATTCTGTTTGATTTGTGACGAAATTTGTCAAACTTTATATTTTTAGATCTTTTAAATGTTATTTTTATCAAGAGATGTTTTCCTCTTCATTATTTAATTAGTTACTATTGTTGTCTTCTTCCTCTTGCTTTTCATATCTCACCTTGGTTTATGTTGACTTTTGTTCTTTGTAAAAAAGAATTGCAGTCCACTATAAAGACTTTTGCTGAAGAAGTCTGGAACAAGCAAAAAAAAATAACCCTTGATAGCAGTAATTGTCAGTTTTACTACGATCTCTGTTTTGTTGCCTTTAAAAATAAAATGGCACTATTTGAATAATTTGAAAGATTGACTGATGCTGATTGTCTTCAAACTCAACCATGTTAATACCCCAATTAGTTGTAGAGTACTGTAGGCTTTTGAATGTTGTGTGAAAATTGCTTGATAGGAATTATATAAAGCAAAGTAATGGGACATTGTCCCATTTTTTTGAAGCCTTAAGTATTTGTTGGGGGCACATAGTAGGTTGTAGAGAACTAATTTTTTATGGATCACTAAGATGATAAATAGATTCATAGTA
>Ga0065711_1049629_pt1 | contig 11192 bp, 6 predicted proteins | sample Hoacrofraction12_FD_59098 | JGI IMG/M metagenome (GOLD analysis project Ga0065711, IMG submission 59098) | Hoatzin crop microbial communities from Cojedes, Venezuela - Epithelial fraction 12 v2 (version 2) | ecosystem: Host-associated > Birds > Digestive system > Esophagus > Crop | place... | reverse complement strand
TGAGCTTTCTCCACATCCCGGGTAACCAGGTCTCCAGCTTCTTTCCGGAGAGGGCCCACATTTTCCCTAGTCTTCCTTCTATCACTGACATACCTGTAGAAGGCTTTCTTGTTCCTTTTGACATCACTGGTCAGATTTAATTCTGTCAGGGCTTTAGCTTTCCTAACTTGCTCCCCAGTTACTCAGACGATTTCTCTGTATTCGTCCCAAGCTACCTGTCCTTGTTTCCATCCTCTGTAGGCCTCCTTTTTCTGCTGAAATTTGGCCAGGAGCTCCTTGTTCATCCATATAGGCTTCCTGGTGTTTCTGCCTGACTTCCTCACTCTTGACTTCCATCACTCTTGACCCCACCCATGCTGAGTCAGAGCTGCCACTCATCACGGCTCAGCACTTCTTGGGGGAGGGGGAGGCACGCTGTCTCTTCCTGGGCACCTGTCTTGACAGTTCTGCTGCTTAGAAAAGGTTCCCTCTCTTAGGAGCACTTCACCACGCAGTCTTCCATCTTTACTACTGTTAAAGATAGGGTGGTGTACTAAAACGTAAATAGAGCATGAAACTATATTTCATTCAAAAACTATTGAAGATCGCAAACTTCCAGTCACTTAGGTTTTTGAGAAAGCCTTGGTTTGCAAAAACATTCCCTTTGCAGTCACTATCTACCTGGACTTAATTTGTACAAGTACCAATTTCAAGAGGATTTTTCAGTATTTTAGTTGAATATATTGACTGATGAAGATGATTATAATAAACTTCACATTTGGTTCAAACTGAGTGTCATGTTTTAGCCTGGATGAATGCCAGGTGCCCACAAAAGCCACTCCATCACTCACCCTCCTCAGCTAGACAGGAGAAAAAAAATATGATGAAAGGCTCGTGGGTCGAGATAAGGACAGGGAGAGATCACTCACCAGTTACTGTCATGGGCAAAACAGATCGAACTTGGGGAGAAAAGGAAGTTTAATTCATCACCAATCAAATCAGCGTAGGGTAATAAGAAATCACAACAAATCTTAAAAATACCTTTCCCCGTGCCTTCTTTCAGGGATCAACTTTACTCCCAATTTTCTATCCCCTCCCCCACAGTGCGGTGCAGGGGGACGGGGAATGGAGGTTGCAGGGTCAGTTCATCAAAAGCTGCCTCTGCTGCACCTTCCTCCTCAGGGGAAGGACTCCTCACACTCTTCCCCTGCTCTGACATGGGGTCCCTCTCACAGGAAACAGTCCTCCACAAGCTGCTTCAGCACGAGTTTCTCCCATGGGATGCAGTCCTTCAGGAATGGGCTGCTCCAGCGTGGGTCCCCCATGGGGTCACAAGCCCTGCCAGCAAACCTCCTCCAGCATGGGTTTCTCTCCCCACAGGGCCACAGGTCCTGGCAGGACCCTCTCCAGCGTGGGCTCCCCACGGGGTCACAGCCTCCTTCAGGCATCCACCCGCTCTGGCGTGGGGTCCCTTCCACAGGCTACAGGTGGATCTCTACTCCACCATGGACCTCCATGGACTGCAGGGGGACAGTCTGGCTCACCATGGTCTTCTCCACAGGCTGCAAGGAAATCTCTGCTCTTGAACCTGGAGTACCTCCTGCCCCTCCTTCTTTGCTAACCTTAGTGGCTGCAGAGTTGTTTCTCTCACGTAGTCTCACTCCTTTCTCTCCACTGCTGTCCCACAACAAGTTTTTCTTCCTCTGTTTAAATATGTTATCACAGAGGTGCTATCACTGTTTCTGATGGTCTCAGCCTTGGCCAGCGGTGGGTCCATCTTGGAGCCAGCTGGCACTGGCTCTATCAGACAAGTGGGAAGCTTCTGGTAGCTTCTCACACAAGCCACACCTATAGCTCTTCCACTACCAAACCCTTGCCACGCAAACCCACACCACCAAGTTTTGCAACAAATAAATGTAAAAGCTGCCTATGGTAGTAAGTGCCATGAGCATTAGAATAAGTTGTCATGTGAATACTGAAATGGAAGTGCAATATTGCAAAAGACAAAAAAAATTCTTACTAATTTGCATTGAAAGCTAAGGCAAATTCACATCTTTATCTATATGTTTTATTCAAATTACATTTGCACTTGAAATAATATAAATAGAATGAGGCATGTTTTTTTAAGGTTCAGCCATTTTTCATGATCATAAAAAGTGAAATTATGAGATTAACTGACATCATATTTGCGATTAATCTCCCTTTATATTACTTGCAGAGTAAACCACTTTGCTGATCACATGCTGTATCATGAGGTTGTGTTTCTGAAGAGTAAAGATGTATAGGTACCTCCAACCTAGTAAGTAAAGCAACACTAACAAATATACAAAGCTTCAACTCAGGCAAACCACCCTTCTTTGTATCTACAGTCTTTGGAAGTCCTCTTGTTACTAACCCTCAGTAAATCGCATTTTACTGTGCTTTCAAGTGTTATTTGCTATGTGGAGCCTTCACAACATGGGAACTTCATATACAGGGAGTTTTTTCACTCCCTTTAAACACAGATATTATATTGATAATTACACTGGCAGTTTGCTATTCAAACTTTGCCTGATCAACAGCAGCCTGCTGACCACAATTTCTGAGTCAGCTAGCAACTGCATTAATTTCACCTGTATGTAGTGGAAAGTCTATCATTTTGACAGATTCTGGGATATCTTATCATTATTTTTCCTGCTCATTTCTTGGTACCCAGTCTAGTCTTTGCCAGCATGTCTAACTATTGATTTTGCTGCTTAATGACACATAGACCTTCCAAATTACAATAAACAGGTGGTTTGGCCACACTCAAATGTCTTTTTGGGGCTTTTGTAAACTTTTGGCAATTTTTTCTTTAATTTTCCTGTTTTGCAGATAAAGATTTCATTTCTTTCTAGCCTCAGAGACTGAAGAATTGTGCATCTAATATAGCTGTTTTCTGTTGCTAGAAGACTGCTCAGGCTGCCTTAATTCTGTCCCTCCCTCCTATTTGACTTTTGCATCATACTTACATATTCTCAAGCAAAAATGTAAATATCGTTAGCCACATAGGTAAGCTTTTGACATTTTTTGGAAAACACTAACATATGATTACTACTAGATATGATTATAGTATTTAAGATTACATTGTCAACTAAATCCAAACTTGTATACAGTCCTGCTTCTGGTTGTATGTTTGTCCCAACATCACTTTTACTCATTCAGTGTTAAATGACCTGTCATAAACCTATGCTTCATTTTTATAGACTTATTTTTCTTAGTGAATATAATTTTATTCTTTCTAAACCTTGTTTCCCTTCAGTGAGGCAGGATTTATATAGTTTTTGTCCATCTGTGGGTTTTAAATATTTATATGTATTATAGGAACAGTGTCCATATATGTCAACTAGCAATAGATAAGATTGGGTGCTAAGGGCTAACTAGAGAGAATTCCTATGAAAATAAAAAATTGAATATGTGGTCCCCTTTTGCTTAACAAGGCAAGCAGACATCAGCTAGAGAGCTGAGAAGAGAGTCTGTCTGAAAGGAGGATAATCCTTAGATCATTTAATGCTGCAGCAAATAGTGTTTTCTTTTGCAGAACACTGAAAAGAAAACCATCTTTGACAGCTAAAGTTCAGGTATAATTCTCAATATTTGGCATGATTAACAGCCATGATTATGCTCCATATCTTTATTACAAGTCTATGACGTCTTTTTGATAGTACCTCTAAAAGATTTCCTTTTCTCACTTTATATTCTTTATATCCTATATGCAGTGTCCCTATAGTGACATTATCTTCATATACACTTTTCATCCATGTAGAAAAGTGATCATTCATTCTTTAGTATGTTAGCTATAAACTTGCTTAACTATCATGTTAGAACAAATAAAGGTTTTGTATTTTGCTACTTCATAATATATACCAGTTATTATTACCCTTCTTGAGTTGAACAGTCAAATAATAAAGCTTGTCTCCTCAGGAGGAAAAACAGCTGATGGAATTAAGAGTTTCTTTAACATAGTGTTGTTCATGTACAAAAAAAAATATTTAAAGGCGTGTTTCCATTAATGTATATGACTCAGACTGCAAGAAATAATTTATCCGCTCACAGTTCTGAATGTCTTTTTACTCAGTTTCTTAGGGATTTTTTACAGGTCTGGACTCCTACAGTACACTTTGCTTTAGCCATTTGCTTGGTTCTCTGCTTTTTCTTAATCAAAACTAGGGGAAAAAAACATTAAGAAAGCACTCCCTCACTTACGCATACACTCAGATGCTGCTCTCAATCAAATAAAATCCAACTCATGCACTTGTTGCTGAAATGTGATCCTGTGAAACATGTTGGGGTGTATCCCTCAGCCAATACTTAGGCTGCCATGTCATCTATTCTTGGAAGCTACTGTAACTTAACCTGAACAGACCAATTGCCAGTTCTTTGCATTTTCCTCACTCTGAGTCAGAAGGTGGACATTAAATGGAACAACTTCAGTGAGCTGGCGCACTTACAAAGCTCCCACTTCATCTCTGACCAACATACTATGACTAACAGCTCTGTGCCTCATCATTTTAGTAGAGCATAGGAAGCAGGGCAATGCAATATTAAACAACACTATGCAATATTATCACCACACATGGACCAAAACTATGTTATTTCAACACACTTCAGCAGACTGCAGTGTTAAAGTGCTAACATTTTCATAGGCAGCTTTGTATTTTCATTTCTTGCCTGTGTTTTTGTGAGAACTCAAAGAAAGGTGAATTTTGTTACTGTATATTTAGTATCTTTATGTTTGTTTTAACAGAATTGCACTGTTTGTTTGATTCTGCTTAGCACATAACCTTATTCTTTGAAATTCTGATTGTTAGGACAAAGTTTACTGAGGCTGCTGAATAAAAAGATATCACTATATCTTCAGGTCTTGCTTTGAATAAGCCACAACTGTACAGACATTTACAAATATAATTTTGTAATAGGGTTCCTGAGTTTATCCTTGATGCATATAAATGAATTAGATTCTTTCACCTTTGTAGGATCCATCTTTTCCTCTCTCCGAATGCGAGTTGCCTCATGTAACCTTATTAGAAAGCGTGAGCAACAAACAAATATGGATTGAACCTGCTTTACAGCATTTGAAGTGCAAGAAGCAAAAGGTGGACATAGCCTGTCTATTCTGCCTGTCCATCACAAAGCTGATGGATGATGTTTGCCTTCTTATCTGAACATTCACATTTCCCTAGGAACTTCCAAGGATCACAAAGGCAGAGTATAACAAAGGATTTTTTCAGAATTATGAAGATTATATAAGCATCTCTATTTTGCTTCCTAGATATTTTCTGCTGTTTTCTAACAGTAAAGATCATGTCAATAGCTTTATGCCACAGTCAAAATTCCACTGTGTTTCCAGAAATGTGGTGTCTGTGAAGTTGTACAACAGACAGCTGAGAAGAGCTCCTGTCAATATTTTGCAGACAACTGTCATCTGAAGGAAATCTTTATAATTGCAACGCTTTTTTTTTTTTTTTGGAACCATTTTGCTTGTAAAAGTTGAAAAATTGGAATTCTGTAATTTTTATTTTGCAGACAGGCACCCCAAGGTAGTAAGGCCATATTGTCCCATCAATGTTTCATATCTGTCCCTGAAAGTATTTCAGGTATTCTGCTGGAAGTGTATTATTCACTTCCTTCTCTCCTCCTCCTTTTTTGCAACTAAAAGCTATAAAAAGGTTATTTCTAATTGGTTGCATTTCTCCAGGGATCAGGGCATTTTACATTGCAAGATTTATGTCTGAAATCAGCTAATGTTCACACTACCAGTGATGGATACTTCTTGCCTAAGCAACTCCTTTCCTTCTACTGTATGTAACACTGTCAGCCTTGTACAGAAGACAGTCCTGAATACAGAAAAATCTGTATTTCAAGCCTAAACATAGTTATAATTCAACAGTTCACACCCACAAGCATTATACATGAATTCTAAGTGGGTTAGGAGTTAGTTTGGTATCTTCACACAGAATATCTGCTTCTGATACAGAGATCATAAGTCAATAGTTTTCTAAGTAACATTTTTAGTTGTGAAATTATTTAAATGAGCAACATGATGAAATCTGTGGAAATTCATTTAAACATCAAATTTTACATTTTTACTCTTTAAGCCAATCGTATGCCAGCAGCACCTACTTTGGTCCAATACACCCAAAATGTAATTGAATAACTCAGTCACAAATAGGACAGTCTTCCGATGAGGTGCATATTTTACTCTGAACGGAGCAATAGAAGGCTTGAAGCCAGTTGTCATAGCTGTCCCTTTCTGTATGCAGTAGCTGTAACTCGTAAGAAACAAATAAGCTTCTTTCTGCAACTGCAGTATCATGGCAAGCCTCAACGCTGTTTTGAGCTATGCTAATAGAAAGGTTCCTTGTTTACACGTAGGACAGTGGGGAGCAGGAGAAAGTGATGCAGAGTGCAACAACAATGAACATTTTTTGAAAAACTTCCTTACTGTGATACTTTGGACATAAACTCTCAAATTCATATGATATCTTATTTACAGCTATCTGATCTCCCTCTGTTTGAAGCCTGGTTGTCACTGCTTTATCCAAGGGTATGCACAACTGGTGTCCGGGATCCAGGGAGCTTAACAAGCTACCTCCAGTCAGCTAAGCCACAGCCACTGAGCGTACTGCCAGCCCAATCCAACTGCAAGAGAAAAAACATTTATTCTAGGGAAGTTTGCATTCACACATTCATAGTTGTTCCAGGTCAAGCAAAACACTTCAGTGTTTCGAATGAAAGTTAAATTTTTTTCCATTGCTATTTTTTCAGCTAGAACATTTGTAGAGGGGGGAAAGACTATTTCAATTTGATAAGCACCAGTTCCCTTTCCCAAGCCTCCTTGTTAGGGAATTCTTTCCTTACTAAGGCCTAACTCTTGGCCTCCGCACAGTACAATTCACGAAGCAATTATCAACATTAATACCTTACCAGCTTGCTTTTTGTCTAACAGTCCCATGCATCCCCCAGCACTTAAATTTCTTCCAGTTATGTCCCTAAAGCACTCGCATGTATGTCCCAAAGCTGCTTTAGAACCCAAGCAATGCTAAAGCCTAAAAAATGCCAGAGCTGCCCTCCTGGCAGGAGGTCTCTGGCTGCCATTCTCAGGACAAACCCAGCTGAGGCTGGGATGGCGGAGAGGGTGGGTAAACCAAACTGCCCAGAACCCGAGGCTCTCAGTAGCATACATGACCTCTGTATTGAAGTCTCTGCCCCACCTGATCTGAAGCAAGGACTTCAATCTTCTCATAAAAATGCCCTAATGATTAGCTTACTTTGGAATGACTAAATCTCACTTGTTGATGCAGTTTCAATTTGTTTAAACTTGTTAATAGTGACATGTTATCTTCTATCTATCCGTACTACCAATTTTAGTTAAGTAGCTACTACCGTGGCTGCTTTCATACATTTCTCTACAAATAAACTTTGGTTTTGTTTCCTGACATGCTTTTGTAATTTTACTAATGTCTAGATAAATTACATTTAAACCTTTTCCAACCAATATTTGTCTAATTTTACAAAAATCTACTAATGGAGATTCAAGGGCCTTCTGAGGTAACTTAGTGTAACGCTTTCATCTTTCTTACGTTTAATCTAAAATTCCATTGCTGCCCATTATTTTTCTGTATTCCCTAGCAACAACAAGAACAGTTTATTCTCTTCTTTTTTCAAACTTTTGCAAAGATTGAAAGCTGAGACTAGAGACTACTGTAATGTATCCCATCATCTTCTCCAAATAACCTCACTTTTTTCACTTTCTGCTAATAGGTCACGTTTTATAAATGCTCAATTTCTTGCTTTTCCAGTCACACATAAGAAAGAATAATTGGCACAAAACCACAAGTGTAGCCAAGAAGTTATAAACAGACTGGCATTAATAGCAGACATGCACTGAAAAGATACAAGTCAATTGTTAAGCTAATTACAAGTAGTGGTGTAGCAACAGAGAAAAATGTGTACTGGCTCAATATTAACTGGTTGCATTGAAGACATAATGGAAAACAAGCTTGTATTACTTTAAATAGTCTATGTGTCAATGAAATTGTTTTTACATGCATCCGAAGCAAAGCGTATTACAGAAATTATCTGTAGAGATTTGACTTTCTCCTTGTGAATGTGTGGTTACCAATAAATAGCCTACAGAGAAGTTTGACACAAGGCAAAATTAGCAGTGATGAAGAGAGAATTCAGCTTTGAAGGTATATATATATACTGTAGTATGAGAATAAGACTTTCCTAGTAATTGTCTTGATGCTCTTATGAAAAAGAAGACACAGAAAAGGAAACCATGGTAGCTTCTAATGGAACTACCACCACAGAAGATAATAGTCTAGGTTCATCCTCTATCACTTCATCATGAACCAAAGAATTGCTAAAAATTTCTGCATATGCTAAACACCATGGCTCTACATTTTCAGAATAAAAACCTAAACCAGAATTACTGGGAGCCTGTTTTTCAGATGCCTTGCAAAAATGTTAGTAAACTCTAGTTGTTGTATTGCATGATTACTATGAAACAGTAAAAAAAAATAAAATATAATAAAGAATCAGAATTTGTTATATTAACCAAGAAAAGCACGTAACTTTAGTGGACACACAGGATAAAAGTAGATCACTATGGAGGCTATTTTACTTTATTTCAACCTTGTTCCAGTACTTCAAAAAGTTATAATTCTGCTACTTAGCCGGCACACTGTGGTGGTGCAGCCCCCCCGCCCTCCACCCCCCCCAGCAATCCCAGAACCAGCCAACATTGTATTCTTGCTTGCACTGCAGGAATAGCTACATGGTGTGCATTGAATCGGGATGACTTGGCACTTCCTTTGTCTTTGTACAAGAGCAGTGAGCTGGGCCAATCACGTTCTCCGTGACCGCACCTGAAACTGCTGATGCCTGGAGTCACACCCACCTGGTAAATGTCAGAACTGTACAGTCTGGGTAGAACTGGAATTGTATAGTTTCTGTCTAAATATCAGCATTTCATCATGTGGATTGTGACCAGGATGGAAAATTACAGATGCCTAAAGTCAATCATCTTGAGACCCTATAAACAGTGGTACCAAGGAAGGCACTTTGAGCTCTACTGGTCTGCAGTGGGCTGTGCCCAGTAACTCCCTCTGAGTGGAACGCTTCTCATAGTAACTTGCGAACTACCCGGGCTGATCTCCTTGAGACTCAACCTTTGCCAGCTGAGAAATCATTCGATTTGAAGTGAGTATTTCACTGAACTCAAGGGGAATTTTTATGATTACGTGTGTTTGTCTGAATCAATTCAAAGTATAATATTCTATTACTGTGATTGTAATAGCAAATTCTTTCTGATCACTCCGTAAATGCTAAGTTAACCAGTGATTAATAGCTGCTAAACCCCTGTGATTCTCTCTCTTATAACTCTGAACACACCCTGAACTGCTGCTAAACAGATTCCTTAGACATAAACCATTACCGTCTGAGGCCGGTTCTGGATCTAGCTCCACCTAGACTCCTCTCTGAGAAAGGGATTAGAAAGCAAGGGCGTCCAGTCCAAATCTGGTGACTCAAAGGGAAGGTCTCCCTTAACCCTTACACTTTTTGTTTACTTACATAAATGTAAATAACTTTCCACTCAAAACCTCCTTTGATTTTGTATTCCATTCATTTGATAAGTAATAGAGTGAACCTTGCCAAAGAACTTCGTAAGATCACATTTTCTAAATTTTCAGTAAAATCTTCTCTTGCAAAACTTTTGAGTGATCATTTAAGCAACCTAACCACTGATTCGTGACCCACACCTAACATAAAGAGGTTAACAGTCAACACTCTAAATAACAAAATGAACTAGTTATCCTTCTTGTGGAGCGATTCATCCTGAGTGCACTCACCAGGCACGTGAAGGACAACCAAGGGATCAGGCCCAGCCAGCAAGGGTTCATAAAAGGCAAGTCCTGCTTGACCAACCTGATGTCCTTCTAGCACCAGGTGACCTGTCTAGTGCGTGAGGGAAGGCTGTGGATGTTGTCCACCTGGACTTTAGTAAGGCCTTCGACACTGTTCCCCACAGCATCCTCCTGGAGACACTAGCTGCCCGTGGTTTGGATGGGTGTACTCTCTGCTGGATAAAGAAGTGGCTGAATGACCAGTCAGAATTTTTCTTTACTTGTACCGAACCATATTTCTTTCTGTACCAGTATACATTGCAGGATTGCTTGTGTCGAAGCAGATTTCCTAAAACATACAATCAAACAAATAAATCCAGTAAATATACTCAAGTGCTGGGTAGTTGGATTATAATGCAAGAAATTGTGAATGTAAGAGAATTCCACTAAGTACAAAGTACTGATTCAAGTCCCATATCATATATGTAGATAGCTGAGCCTGGCTTATTTGAGTATGCAGTGATGTAGGCATGAAATAAATATATTTATGCAAAAAATGCATTCAAATTTCACGTTGAATTTTAAGCATATTTAATTTGAATATGTAATTAATCATGCAGTTATGATTTATTTCTGGTTTTGCTGTCTTGAACTTGTAAAGATCAATAGCAACTCAAACCAACAATAGTATTTGTACCCCAGATCATGAAATGTGAAGATATTTTCCACACCAACAATATTTCCACCATGTTACAAACATGCAGAAGTATGAAACTAAACAACAAGTATAGTTCTATAATAAAATAGTACATATGTGAAGGGGATTTATTTAGCTTCTTTGTGGAACATTTCTCAACTTTAAGAATTCTTATACATATTAATGTAGGGGTTTTTTTTCCTTTTTGCATTGAATTGTAAAGTAGTTTATAATGAGAAAATGACTCAGTTATCCCCATTTGTGCTAGATTATCTGCTGTGGGATGGAGAAGGAGTCGATAATGAATATTATATATGTGTGTGTGTATATATACATAAAAACTTGGAGGATTTGATGTAGGATTTAGATAGAGAACAGGCCTACCACTGATCACCTGCCTAAGGCTGAATTTCACTCTTAGCACAGATGGCAGTATTAAGTATGCGAAAGCAGCAATTCCTTTGAATAATTGATGGATTCTTTGAGTTTTTGTTATCAAGTCTATTTATTGGTGGGTAGAAAGATCCTACACTTTTCTTTGTGGGTAGTTAAGGCTTGGCGGTCTGAAGATGTCGCGCTGTACGGAAAGGTAGTGTCCCCCCCCTCTCCTAATAGCCAATAGCGTTTAACCCGTGAAGTAAGCAGAC
>Ga0065711_1049657_pt1 | contig 11193 bp, 5 predicted proteins | sample Hoacrofraction12_FD_59098 | JGI IMG/M metagenome (GOLD analysis project Ga0065711, IMG submission 59098) | Hoatzin crop microbial communities from Cojedes, Venezuela - Epithelial fraction 12 v2 (version 2) | ecosystem: Host-associated > Birds > Digestive system > Esophagus > Crop | place... | reverse complement strand
TTTTTTTTTTTTTTTTTTTTTTTAGCCCAGCAGAAGAGTATAGTTTTGAAATCGGTTCATCACAGTGTAAAATAAAGGGAAATCTGTAATCAAAATGGCAATGTGAAATTTGGGTTGTGGAGTGTTTCACTCCTTGCTCTATTGCTGAATGTGTATTTGTCTGAAGTTCCTTGTGCCGCAGATCTTCCTGAGTAAAAGACTTAAGATTGTGCTGCTTTTCTCTAACTCTTTGTCTGCCCAAAGGAGAAGTGTGCTGCATTATTGGATGTGTATAGTGCTTAGTATGTTAGTTCCAAGTCCTTAGCTGAGACTTCTAGGTGTTATTGTAGCATGAGTAGTAGGGCCACAGTATTGGTCCTATTCATGTGGCACCTAGAAATGATGATGTTATCAGGTGTCGGGGAAAACCTTTTTTTGCTTCCTTAAGACTTCCAGTCAATGGAGGAATTCTTCCAGAGTTAAGTTGTTTCTAACTTTTTACCTTCAATGAATAATTTAATAAGGTTTTTAGAATGTGACAGGCCCTGTTCTTTAAAATGATGTAGAATTGCTAGTACTGAAGTGCAGCCCAGAGTGAGACAACAGCAACTGTACTCAGAAGTGCCATCTCAGATAAGCAGATTATCTTGAAGTATACCCGAGCCATTGACACTTCAATGATGACTTCGTTTTCTGAGGAAGGGTGGTTTTTTGGGGTTTTGGTATGCAGCACGAAATCACAAGTAGGTAATCAGAAAACAGTGAGTTCTTTCACCAATAGATGACACAGTGAAAGGCCCCACCATGGAGTAGGGACAGAATGAGAATGACCAGCTATAGCAGCACATATATACTTAAATATCTGCACGTGTGCACGCACACACGCATATATATATGTCTTCCTGATGGCAGCCGACCAGACAGCTGTAGGCATCCAGGGGTTGCTGCCTTCCGAGTTGCTGTGATTATCTAAACACTAGTGTGGAAGGCCACATGGTGACCTCACTGAATTGCATTAGATGGGAATGTTAATTTATACAATTAAGTAACTATTGACCTTTAGTCCTGAGCTATTTTAGGCAACCAGTCTGGCTGTACAGGGTAACTCACTAGCACGTGGCTCCAAGGCTTGTCATTGCAGGTGATATTCCTCCATACGAAGGATGTGAAAGTCCACAGAGATTCAGAAAGTGATTCTGGTGTTAGAAGGGTCAAATTCAGGCTGTCAAGGCTTAGGTTACCCATCACATAATAAGCATGGCAGAAACCTCCTATGACAAGGAATGCTTTAAAACCTACTACTGCTGTTACCATCTTAAGAAGCCAGTTCAACCAAAGGTGCTGCTACTTGGGTGTCTGCTGCTGGGGCATTAAGGATGGTGTGTGTGCCAGAAGCTAGAGCGGTGAAGGCTTTGATTGCTTATTTTCCCAAGCCTTTTCAGAGCTGAGCCTTGCTGGGAGCAATGTCAGAGCTCCAAGCTAGCTGGATCTACCTCCCTGTTGCATTCACCCATCATGTTGCCTCCTCTTTGCCCTGTTGTGGCCCAAGGCTGTCAGTGATTCTTCTTTTCTGTGGCACCTCTCTGCCTGAGAACTGCTGTATATGAGTCAGTAAACCCAGGCAAGCTGCGTGGACTGGCATTAGCTGCATGCGCTTCTGCTTCTAGGACTGGCGGAACTTACTTCTTGGGTTCTTGACAGCAGCTTGCATTTTACTGTGCTCTTTTCTTGTCAGTGAGCTGAGGCTCAGTGCTCTAACTGGCTGATGTTCCTCTGGCAGTTGGAGCTAGGGAAGTGACTGACATTAAACAAGCTCAGTAAAAGTGGTTAGTTTTACCACACCTCGATATCCTAATCTGATTTACAATGCAGCTGTAAATAGTTTCACAAGCAAAATGCATGGGAGGAAAGGAGGATGAACTGAGGGACTTGAGGCTTTTGGTGGTAGCCACAGCTTATCTTAGCTTAAACCAAGGGTGGGCGTAACTTCCTCCAATGTTTTGTTGTTCCACTTTGTGATGGCTTTCCAGGTGTGTTAACGTCTGTTCATATTTTGGTTGTATTTGCATTATATAGAAAGATGGAGCAAAGGACCTCTTGTATTGAAGCAGGAAGACTGGAGGAAAAGGAGGTGTGCCTCATATGTGGGGTTTTTGCAAGCTGTCCTGAACAGTGCTGGCACCTAGAAACAAAATAGTAAGCTTGAAATGCAAATGAAATTCCACAATTTTTGTTAGTCCCAACCTTTTGACTTCCCACATGGCGAGACTTTGGTACCATCTTGGTGCCATGCAGTTGGATCAAGAGATCAGTAGCATGGTTTTGGAGGGACAGTTTTGGATCATTGAATCTAGTCATCTGCTATTAGAATGACACATCATATATACTGCTGCCTTTTTTTGGAAAGCTTCATTCCTAAAGTGAAGGAGTAGAGAGATTAGATTCATTCTAAGCACATTACCTTCTGTGATTTGCTTGTAACATAAAACCTGAGACAGATTATTAATTGATTTGTGACTTCAGTTCCAACAATATATGGCTCTGTTTCCATGGGAGAATGCAATATGCTGTTTTGCTAGCTCAATATTTTGTTTTTAGGAGATTGTTAAATATTTCTTTTTAAATAATTCATTATTTAAGTCTTATTAATTTTCATTTGCATAATTATAGCAACAGATTCTAGCGAGTCAGGCCTTTCACTAACTTGTCGGTCTGTCTTTAAAAAAAAAAGTAGTTGATGCACAAACTTTTTAAAAGGTAGGATTTGAAGTCAGAGATGTATCTGCTTTTAGGAGAGGTTAAGCGTTAAATAGAGAGCAAATTTCAAAGTAATACTGGAATTCACGTCACTGTATGATCAGCATCCTATATTATTAGCGTGTGCAATTAGTGTAAAATGTAAAGAACAATGGTTTCCAGGTTTAAGCCAATAACTGATCTTTTAAGTCTTTAATTTGTTTTGTCACAGTCATGACATAGTTCACTTTGCTTTCTGGCCCAAGGTTATTCTCTTGTTTTTTATTCTATACGTGTACCTAGCTGGGTAGGTTGGGAAATAAGTTACAGTGTCTTGCTACAGATCAAGAGGTGTGTCTTTGAGGCTTACTCTGAACTCTTGCAGAGCCAGCTGTAAATGGATACCCACTTTTTCAGGCTCAGTGCACCTGAGACATCCCAATGTGAGGTCAGACACATTGCTTTCTTTAGTGCTGTTGGCTGGAGAAACAAAAGCTTAACAGATAAGTCCTGTAACTTGAAAGATGATGGTTGTATCTGTATTGATAACTTAGCATGTGTATCCTGGTAATACCCATCTTCTTTCACAAAGAAAAGTATATTGTCTGACAAGGAACCTTGCTTTTGCTATGACAGTGTAAAAGCCTGCAGCAGCCTTATTTAGATATACCATAGGGGCTTTTAGTAAATTAAGTATAGAATTGAAGAGACCTGAGACAGGTGCAGTGTGTTTGTGTTGCAGCATGACCAGAGATCATCAAAGCAGTGATGACTGAGCTAGCTCTGACATCTCGAGCTGAAGTATAGGGTTGGGCACAGCATGCTTCTGTGGTAACACACCTTTCATGATCTGAGGTCTCTTCTGCTCTGGCTTTGCACACTTGCCTGGCCCAGGTCTGCGCTGGTGTTTGTACAGCCCAGTGTGGTGTTGACACTTCTGTTGTTCTGCTGATTGCATTGTTTCTTCCTGGGTTTCAGGCTTTGCTTGGCAGATCAAAAGACCTGTAAACGTTTGTTTGAATTTCAAAATATGAGCAGTGTTTTGCAGCAGTGAGTGAGTGGTACAGCCTATCCAGCAGCTGTGGAACATTGGAGAACCGGGTTTAAAGATTCTTTATGACAAGGTTATCAATGCAGGTCTCCTCCTTGCCAAAACTTCTAGGAAGAGTCGAGAAGTTTCTGTTAGTGATGCACAGAATATAGCAGCAGAAAAGGCCTAAAATAATAGTACATCGAGTGCCAACTCTGAGACAATTATCGTTCTTACCATATTGATTTTAGAGTCTTGTCTATTAAGTGTTAAATATGTCAAGAACTTAGCTTTATTTTTTTTTAGTTAGTTCAGATGAATTCTGAACTCTTCTGTTACTCTATTTCTCTCTGTGCTCTTGTTGGGTCTTACCAGTGTAACTGCTGCCACACATCTTCTCCAAGAGGCATAGAAAAAGAAATGGGCAGACCCTGTCAGAGTAAGAGCAGGATGAAATGCCTTGCAAGTTACATAGAGTACTTCAGGGAATGGTCTGTTTTGGCAGATGGTGCTCGTGTGCATATGTTAGTAAAGAAAATAAGTCCCCAAATAATGTCTGAGTTACTGAATTACTGATGATTCTGTCTTGTGGGACAAAAAAAAGGAACAAAACCCCAAGCCTCTAATCTCTTGTCATCATTAGAAGTGGAAGGATTAGCTGTTATGTGGTAGCTAAATTCTGGCTAGTCTATACACGCACATCCATTTAATTATTGTAATTACTGTAGCATTGCTCATTTCCTGAGCTATTGTTGTGTGCAGTGTTTGACAGCTGGCAGGTTCCACTCCAGAGATGACTGCATTTGACCTTGGGGGCAAATGTTTCTGTTCTGATTACTACTTTTCTGAGGATGAGGCTGTGTGACCTCCCTTTTTATCATTTGACGCTAATGCCACTTTATTGCAACTAGCCCTTGAATATCTGATATAGAGTGATATCTGACTCTGTATGCTGTGTTTAACCCTGAAGGAGATTGCTGTGCATAAACTCTTCCAACTTGTGACTTGCTTTTTGTTTGTTTGTTAGTTTGTTTTAATTTCATTGCAGGCTGGAAGTCCAACCTCTGTGTCTGCCCCTCATAGCTTCTCTCGGACTTCCGTTACACCATCCAGCCAGGACATCTGCAGGTAAAGTGTGTTGTTTGAATGGCTACAGTGAGTGAGGCCCATGTGAGGTTCAAATTAAGCAAAACCAAAACTGAAAAATCACTTGTATGGGGAAATAAGCGATGTGGGGTTCTCATTTAAAGCATCCCATTTGTTTGGCTCGGCTGCTATCTTAACACTGCTTTGTTGAATCCCACTGACTATTTGACCCCGCTATGTTTGCCATTCCCACACTAGCCATAATTCTCATTTCCTCACTTTTGATTATACGTATTCTCTTATGTAATTGTTTTTCACTTTCTGTGCTTTTATCCCACTGTTCTGCATGCAGTTCCAGTGCAGTGTTTTCTGAGTGTTGTCATCACAGTCCGGTACAGTCTGCTGTTGTCTTGAAAAATCCTCACTGCCAGAGCCCTCTGACACAAGGGGTCACTGTGACACTAATCTGTCAGGACACATTACGTGCAGCAAAGAGAAACTCCTGTGGGCAGGATCGGGGCCAGGCACTCAGGTCTACTAAGAATGTAAAGCCCACCCGCACTCTGAAATTCTCCAAGTCCCTCAATGACATGGACCAGAAGGCACAGAGCACCACAGAGTGCTTTGAATATGTGGAGCGAACACACTCAGAAGGCAAATTGATCCCGACTCAAGAGCAGTGTTTAAGGATTAACAAATTTCATCTTAAAGAGAGGAAACTACTAAATCTCAGGCCTCTTTCTTTTAGCAGTTCTAAGCACTCCCACATCCCTTCCCTTTCCAACTACTCGTGTGCATCGGGAGGAGCAGAGAACCACAGCGCTGTGCATATCCCCTTGCTGGAGGACAAAGTGGACTATGATACCTCAAGGAGCAAAAAACTGTTGCGTTACCTTTTTTCCTTCTCCCACACCTCCAGCACCAACAGCCTGCATAAGTTCCATGAACTTGAGAGTTATTCCAGTCACTTCCAAGCTGAGAAATCCTCCAGCATGCTGGTGGAAAGCACAGACTTCTGCTCTGATGATATGGGAGATGATGACGTCTTTGAGGACAGCACCTCAGTGAAACTGAAAACAAAAGAGCAGCGGGCACCACTCTGTTCAGTTGAGAAGGACAGTGACCTTGACTGCCCTTCGCCCCTCTCAGAAAAATTCCCCTCTCTCTCCCCTGTGTCCACATCGGGGGATACCTGCAGGTTGGTTTACCAGAGAACCGCCTACCTTCCAGCCCTCCCATATGCATCGGTGACCATTCTGCTTTTCCCTACCTTTACGCTGTTTCTGTCTTTTCTTTCACCCTGTCACCTTGCTTTAGTATATGAGATTTGAATCATGCAGCCTTCTCTCTGCTCTCCTGCACCCCTCTGATGCACTTAACAAGGCTACTAAGCAAAAGAATTTCCTTTGGAGTCAAATAAATTTTCTTTCAATTTGTTTCAGGTTTGGGGTTCTGAGATGGTATGTTTCTCTTATCAGTGACCAAACTGGGAATAGCATGAAAGAATTGGCTAAGCATATTAAAGGCCAAGCTGAACATATCTTAGCTTTTAATGAGCAATGTGTTGTCCTGACAGTCACTGCTGGTTTGGTCAGAGAGTGAGGAGTCAGGAGGAAGGCAGACTGTTTGAAAATTGCTGCTGAGATCAGGTCAATACAGCCTAAGGTAGCTTAAGGGTGTTTTGTTTTTTTTTTTTATGTTTTCCTCATAGTTTGTATCCCACCACATTTTTTTATTTGTAAAAGGCTTTTGAAAGGGGGATCTGAGCGCTGGGTGTTAGTGGTGGACCTGTATGATGTCCATAGTGTGAGGTCCAAAAAGGATGGATGTCCTTGTTCCAACTTAATCGTGTGCACAGGTGGTGGGAACAGCCAGTGTCTTCATGGTCACTTGTCTGCAAATCTGCCCCATCCTAGCTCCAAAATGTGGCCAAGGAGCAGGAATCACCAAGTACGGGAGCAAATGTCCTATCCCTCTGCCTAGCACTTTACTATCCTAATCTTTCTCCTCCCTGACAGCACTTTCTGAAGCTGGCTTTGTTACTACTTGCCAATATTATTTGATTTCCCCCCTTGTTACCAGCAAAATCTAGTTCCGTACTGGCTTGTCATCAAGGAGACACTGTTGCAATCCACCCACTCCTTCATTTCCACTTGCCAGCTGTCAGCAAGGTCACAAGAGGCAAGATGCTACACATCAGTAAGAGATTTCGGTAATAGACAGGGATGACAGCATGCCAGGATGTACTTCACATATGCTTAGTAACTTATATTCATTCCCTGAGCTTCTTACATCCCCCTTTCAATTCATGACTTCTTCTACACAGTTGGAAGGATTTAGTGATATTTGATGTAGCCCAATGGTGGTGTATAAATTGAAGCTGGAAATCAAATGCCAGCACCTGGTAGTAACACTATATCATGTGTCCTTGCTGTCTGCACAGTTAGGCAGTGAAGGAAATGGGGAATTTTGCAGAGCTGGTGCTTCCTTAGCAGCTCTTGCAAAGTAAGAATTGGAGAGCAAAACCATTAGTCTGTTTACAGTAGGTGTATTTTGGGGAGATTCAGTGCTGTAGCTTCGCAGTGTGGATCTGTCTCTTAACAGCTGGCACTAGAAATAACCACTTCTTTTGTGCAAGATCCAGACTGTCTAAGTTAACATTTCAGGATACTGGGATAGACTGTTTCACCATTGGTTTGGGAATTTTGTTTTATCTTCTGTTTCAGATTGTAAGTCGTGAGTAGCTATACCTCTCTGTGCACATTTTGTCTTGAGAAGTGCTGCCTGATTTGTTTAAATACTATTTTCAGTTAAGTGCTGTTGTTCTAGATGAAGCGTCGTCATTTCTTACCCTGATTTTTCTTTTGGTTACTGCATTTCTGTCAGGCTCTGTGTGTCCGCGTCATCTATTAGAAAGCAGCTGTCTAGTTAGCAGTGTCTGTGCTCAGTTATTTTGTGCCTATGTATGTGCTTGTGCAGCAAGGGAATTCTTTAGTTTTAGCTCCTTTATGGAACATATTCCTTTGATATGTATGTCTTGGGATCCTCAGTGGACAACCGTGTGTGATCACAGACATTACATGCCTCTTCCACATTCTTTCTGCTTCCTCTTCTTCTAATGAGCAGCTTTGCTTCTGATTCAGGATATGTCACTGTGAAGGAGATGATGAGAGCCCTTTGATAACCCCCTGTCACTGCACAGGAAGTCTTCATTTTGTGCACCAAACCTGCCTGCAGCAATGGATTAAGAGCTCAGATACGCGATGCTGTGAACTGTGCAAGTACGAGTTCATCATGGAGACAAAACTGAAGCCTTTGCGAAAGGTAGGCACAAGACCTGCTTCCCCAGAGAAATGCCTTCTTAAACACAGATTCACACTGAAAAGAGGCAGTCCTTGCCTGTGAGCCTGCAGCAACCTCCACGTATTTATCGTGTTTCTGTGGCTCTGTAGTAAGTCTGATCAGCTTTGTATAGGTGCAGAAGGATTTAAAGTAACACTCGGCCTAGCAAAAATTAATGTCAGTGGAATCCAGCGCTGAGAGTTAGCTATTGTAGCCGGGCAGCTATCTGTGTGTAAATGTACACACATACACATATGTGCATGCAGCAACCTGACTTTTTTCTTTACAGTTACATCTTAGAGCTGATGCACAAAGGTATTTGCTCTGCAGTTATCCACGTTGCTTTTTATTTAAGTATGGAGTTTTGTGTTACTGTTACCTGCTCTAGTTTGATGCTCCAAGATCCGCATGGCTTTTAAGTTCTCTTGAAAATATGAGGATTTCAGGTTAAACCTACTTCAAATCACACTTCCTGAGTGTAATATGGTTAAAATTTGTAATTTTTTTCTTTTTAAAGGCACCAACATATTTTAGTGAAAATATTACCTTGAAAGTAAAAGAAGGTTCACCAATAAATAATTTTAGTGAAAATATTACCTTGAAAGTAAAAGAAGGTTCTTAGACTGTGAATGACTTGGTTTTAGTACTTCAGGTTGCTAGAACCAGTATTTTTGTTTTATAGAAAAGTACCTTTCATAAATCTGGTGACTTCAAGTATAGGTACTTAAACGCTGCTTGCATTGTAAGGCTAGTTTTGCACTTGCATCCTTTTTGTTCTCCCACATCCTCCAGGCTTTCAACTTCAGCTGGTGTTTACCATCAGAATTTTGAGATGGAAGTCACTGGTATTCTTAGCACAGACAAATCTTGCCACATCTATGAAAGTGGAAAAAGTTAATAACAAAAACCTCAGTCTGAATAAATGTCTCAGTCTAGAATAAATGAGAAATGTTAAACTCAATTATGATGAGCCTAAATGATGTGGGGTGGGAAGTCCAGACTGCAGCCATCCGAAAACTGTAATGAGAAGTTGTCCAGTTCCTAAAAGTGACTCCTAGCAGAAAATGGAGCAGATTTCAAACACGTCTTTGACTTTTACAGGGGTGTGCAGTCTGCGAAGTATATAGCTCAGCAGTCCTGTTGATAGGACAACCTTTGCTTATGACTGTGGCAAACCATTGCCTTGTAAGAAGTGCAGATTTTTCCTTGATAGCCCCTTGGTACAGAGCATAGTACCTCTGAGCTGCAGTGTTGGCTGTCGTGGGCTCTGTTATCTGCACAGACAACAATTTGCACAGCCCAGTCATAGGGCATTAAAGACATTACACTAGAGAATACCAAGTAAGAAGAGTTGTTATAGTTGGCAACTGGCTGCTGTTTTTTCTGTGCTTGCTTTTGTCTGGAGTGGGTGGGAAACATTTTCTGAATATTTGTGCCCAGTGAGAAAAACCTGTTGGGCACCTTCAGAAATCAGTCGCTCAGCATCATTAGTTATATCTGAACAGGTTATCTATGGGAAAGAAACCAGATGCCAGAAGGTAGAGACAGAGCCGTAAACAGAAGGAGAAGGAATTTACCTCTCAAATATGTCTGAAGAGTCTTTTCAGAGGTTCAGCTGCAGCCAGAAGGTGAGCTGCCACTGTATCTTCAACTCAGCCTTTATGGTATCATGTCAGTCAGGAGAAAAGAGTCTGGAACTGGTGATTATGAACAGGATGGGACAAATAATAGGGCTTGTGGTTGTCTGTAGGGTGGAAATGGAATTAAACATCTTCAGCATCTTAAGGTTATATCACAGCACAGTGTATTGATCTGTTCAAACACTAGGTTACTGAGGGAAGAGGATGAGAAAAAAAAATGTGTCATGGTTTAAGTGAAGATGAGGGGAGACAAGAGAGGGACGCTCCGTTTTAAAATTTCAGTGGAAGAAAAAGAAGGCGTAAATCTAAATTTTCTACTGAATTTTTTAATATAGCAACACTTCAAAAACCCAGAGATGCTGACTTTTTAAACTGGGAAATACTACATAATATGTCTTCAGAATAACACAGTAGAGACCTACAGATTCTAGTTTCCTATCTGGGGTAGTACATAGCTGTTATAGTTTGGCTGCGGCCGGCAACAAAAGCGCCACGCGGCCGCCCCTCCCCCTGCCAGGGTGCGGAGGAGAATGGAAAGAAACAGGCAGAAACTGGTGGATCGGGATAAGGGCAGTTTAACAGAACAGCAAACAAAGGGAACAGGAACAACAACGATACAGAAAAGGGGAATACACAGAACAAACTGAACAACCCAGAGAGCCGCTCTCCCCGTCCGCCGCTGTGCACTCCCGAGCCGCGAGTGAGATCCCGCCACCCCGCTCCCCCCCACCGGAACCCAGCATGATGGCACATGGTCTGGAATACCCAGCTCTGTTTGGCCAGGTGGGGTCAGCCTGCCCGGTATGTCCCCTCCTGGCTCCTGGTGAAAATTAACCCTGTCCTGGCCGAACCCAGGACATTATCCACCCCTTATTCTATACAATCTACGTCATGCCCAAGTCCCCCATTGTCCAGTTGATCACCACCACTTCTCCTGTCTCCAGATATCATTCCCTTAGTCTATGGGTCATTACTCTAAAGTGTCCGTTGAGTTGATTTAATCCATGACTGTGGGCTCCATCTGTCGTAATGGTCTTCCATGGCAGGAGAGATGATGTGTGGTGATGGGCGGTCACTTGCTGCATTCGGAGCTCATGGCTGATGTATCTGGTGCGGCCCATACCCACAGTCTGCAGGAGATGTTGATCTTGATGAAGTTGCTGGGTGCCAGTTGTTGAAAACCAGGTCCAGTCCCATCATCGCTGTGCTCTGCTAGGTTTCATCATAAAGTCCATCCTTCTTTAATCTGGACGATTCTTACTATAATACTACTGGTATAACATATAACAATTATAACAGTGATAACAGACAGTGACAGGGTTATTTAACAATTAACTTTATACAATTTATTTATGGACTATTCTCACCCAAAATCAAGTC